>Ga0187892_10005998_pt1 | contig 18494 bp, 11 predicted proteins | sample MA1701073metaG_FD_139345 | JGI IMG/M metagenome (GOLD analysis project Ga0187892, IMG submission 139345) | Bio-ooze microbial communities from a basaltic lava cave in the Kipuka Kanohina Cave System on the Island of Hawaii, USA - MA170107-3 metaG ...
GGCTTAAAGATAACAAGGTCTCTATTGAATCCGTCAAACCGTCGGGGGACTCGCCCCCATCGTCAGCGAAAAATCGGAAAGACGAGTCGGCTTCAATCCGGGATACCGGCGCTGCCACGGCTCGGGACACGAGAGAGCCGGACCGGGTTCCGATTCAATATATCAAGGGGGTCGGGCCCAGGATCGCAGAAATATTGAGGAAAAAAGAAATCGAGACCGTAGAGGACGCGCTCTATTACTTCCCAAGGACATACGAGGACAGGAGGACCATAAAGAACATATCGAAGATCAGGCCAGGCCATCGCGAGACCATACTGGGGAAGATAGTTCTCGCGGGAAAGGTCCGCACGAAACGCAGAAGCCTCTATCAGATAACCGTTTCCGACGGAACGGGAATTGTGACCCTGGTATGGTTCCAGTTCAATGAGAAATACCTGAGGAATGCCTATAAACAAGGGGCTTCCGTGATACTGACGGGAGACGTGAGCGTCGGTTACAGGGACGCGCTCCAGATAGTCCATCCGAGGCCCGAGGACATAGAGGTCATAGAAGAGGGGGAAGAGCTCGACGAGGGCAGCGTGCACTTTAACCGCATCGTGCCTATATACCCACTCACCGAGGGATTGAAGCAGAGGCGCATAAGGAGGATAATGAAGTCCGTCGTGGACGGGTATTCGGATTCTCTTTCGTCGGTAATCCCTTCCGCCCTCGAAAGCGGGAGAGGGGTCATCGATCTCGGCGCGGCGGTATCTAGAGCCCACTTTCCGGGGAATGACGAAAATATGGTCGAGCTCTCGGACAAGGACTCCGTCTACGTGTCGCCTCCGCACAAGACCCTCTCCTACACCGAGTTCTTTCTGCTGGAGCTCGGTCTCGCGCTCAAGAAGCGCGACATAGCCGGACTCGACGGCATATCCCTCTCGCCGACCGGAGAATTGACCGGGAGGCTTATGGCGGGGCTGCCGTTTCGGCTCACGTCCGCTCAGGAGCGCGTGCTCGCGGAGATCGAGCGGGACATGCGCTCGGGAAGGCCCATGAACAGGCTTCTCCAGGGGGACGTGGGAAGCGGCAAGACAATCGTCTCGCTCCTTTCCATGCTGAAAGCGGTCGAGAGCGGTTATCAGGCGGTCCTGATGGCGCCTACGGAAATTCTTGCCGAACAGCACCTTTCCTCGGTCACGAACTACGTAAAAGCCATGGGCCTGCGGGTCGTATTTCTCAAGAGCGGGCTCGGGAGGGGAGAGAAGAGTGCGTATTACAAGGCGATCGCTTCGGGAGAGGCTCAGATTGCCGTCGGTACGCACGCCCTCCTTCAGGAGAAGGTGGACTTCAGGAACCTGGGGTTCGTGGTCATAGACGAGCAGCACAGGTTCGGCGTGATGCAGAGAGCTAGGCTCATGGGAAAGGGCAGGAACCCGGACGTTCTCGTCATGACCGCAACACCTATACCCAGGACCCTCGCCCTTACGGTCTACGGCGACCTCGACGTCTCTCTGCTCGACGAGCTCCCGCCCGGCAGGAAGGAAATCAGGACAAGGGTCTATTACGACCAGAAGGGCTCCCGCGAACGTGCATACGAGGCCGTCAGGAAAGAGCTCGGGAAGGGCAGGCAGGCGTATATCGTCTACCCGATGATAGAGGAATCGGAGAACCAGGATTTCAAGGACCTCAAGTACGCGACCCGGATGGCAGAGGAGCTTAAAAACGACATATTCCCCGAATTCAGGGTTGGGCTCCTCCACGGTAGAATGAAGACCGGGGAGAAAGAGGCCGTGATGAAGAGGTTCATTTCCCGCCACATCGATATACTCGCCGCGACGACGGTGATAGAGGTGGGCGTCGATGTGCCGAACGCGACCGTCATGGTCGTGGAAAACGCCGAGAGGTTCGGTCTCACTCAGCTCCATCAGCTTAGGGGCAGGGTGGGCAGGGGAGGGCATGATTCTTTTTGCATTCTGATTTCGAGCTTCAAGAGGTCCGAGGATGCGGAGAAGAGGCTCTCGATAATGGAGGAGACTACGGACGGCTTCAGGATAGCCGAGGCCGACCTCACGATCAGGGGACCGGGGGATTTTCTAGGGACGAAGCAGTCAGGCCTGCCGCAGTTCAGGTTCGCCGACCTCATGAGAGACGCGAGGATACTGCTGGAGGCCAGGGAAGACGCGTTCCGTATAGTGACGGAAGACCCACGCCTCGAGAATTATCCTGCATTAATGAAAGAGGTTTTGAAACGCTACGGCGCGGTATTCGAGCTCGGGGGAATCTCTTGAAATTATCTCAAACGCCCTTCGCATCTCAGTCATCGTTAATAAAGATTCTTCACCCCTCGGCATCCTATCTATGTTCTTAGGGCGGTTTTTGGCGACATGACGTGATCCGTTCGCAAGAGAGCTCTTACCGATGAACCTGAGCGTGATTATTCCGACACTGAACGAAGAGGACTCGCTTCCATCAACGATCCGATCTGTGAGGGAGAATGCGGTAATTACGGAGCCGTGCGAGATCATTATTGCGGATTCGGGCTCGGGCGACGGCACTCAGGATTTAGCCTTGGAGCTCGGTTTAAAGCTCGTCAGGTGCGTTAACCCCCTTCCGGGCCGTGCGTCGGCATTAAATCAGGGGGCGGCTTCCGCCTCGGGCGGCGTCTTTCTCTTCCTCGACGCCGATACCTCCCTGCCCGAGGGTTACGACGAGAGCATAAGGGATGCGCTCGAAGATCCCGGCACCGTCGGGGGGGCTTTCGAATTTTCTCTCGACGGCGGGGAATTCGGACTTCGTGTCGTCGAGTTTATAAACCGGGTCAGATACAGGGTCAGACAGAGGTACTACGGGGACCAGGGGGTATTCGTCAGGGCGCGCGCGTTCAAAGCCGTCGGAGGGGTTCCGGAGCTCCGTCTGCTTGAGACCGCATATTTTTGTAAAGCCCTAAAAAAAATAGGGAAGCTCGAGCTGATTAAGAAAAATATCAAGACCTCGCCCCGCCGTTTCCTGAGAGGGGGCATCTATAGTGTTCTTGCGGGGGATATAAAAATCTGGTTCCTCGATCTGGCCGGAATCCCGGTGGATAGGTGGGGAGAGGGGTACTGGAAAGAAAATACCTCGAGAAAGAAAAATTAGCCGCTGCCTTAGTCTAGCCCTCGAGCAATAAAGATTCCGGATCCTCTATCAGCTCCTTGATCCTTACCAGGAACTGCACGGCTTCGCGCCCGTCCACGATCCTGTGGTCATAGCTTAGCGCGACGTACATCATCGGCCTTATTGCCACCGAGCCGTTTACGGCGACCGCCCTGTCTTCGATCTTGTGAAGCCCGAGTATTCCCGACTGCGGGGGGTTCAGTATGGGCGTGCTCATGAGCGAGCCGAAAACCCCGCCGTTCGTTATTGTAAAAGTGCCTCCCATTATCTCTTCGAGCGTGAGCGTATTGTCCTCCGCCCTCTGCGCGAAGTCCTTGATCGCCTTTTCGATGGCCGCGAACGACATGCTGTCCGCGTTTCTCAGTACCGGGACTACGAGCCCTTCGGTCGCCCCTATAGCCACCCCTATATCGTAATAGTGCTTGATTATCATGTCGTCGCCGTCGATCTCGGCGTTTACCTGCGGGAATTCCTTTAATGCCCCTATTGAAGCTTTGACGAAGAAGGAATTGAGTCCCAGGCTGACCCCGAATTTCTCCTTGAATGACTCTTTTCTGCGTCTGCGGAGCTCCATGACCGCGCTCATGTCGATCTCGTTGAAGGTCGTGAGCATAGCCGTCGACTGCGTGGCTTCGAGCATCCGCCGGGCGATCGTCCGTCTCCTCCGGGACATCTTGATCCTCTCCTCCCTCGCGTCCCTCGAAATGCGGAGGATTGTCGCTTCTTTCGCCTCGACCAGAGCGGGGGATTTGCCCCGCCCGGGCTCGGCCTTCGGCGCCTCCGTCCGGGCGGTCACTTTCGCTTGCTTCTCTATGTAAATTTCGATGTCTTCCTTCGTTATCCGGCCGCTCGGTCCCGTGCCCTCCACTTTACCGAGATCGACCTGCTTTTCTTCGGCGATACGTCTCGCTACAGGGGTCACCCTCTCTTCGGCGGGTTCCGGCCTCTTTACGGCTTCTTCTTTTGCTTCTGCCGCCGGCTTCGGGGCTTCCTTGGTCCCGGGCGCCGCCCCGGCTTTCCCTTCCTCGATCACGGCGAGCACTTCCCCGACCTCGACATCATCTCCGTCCCTTTTAAGTATGCTGATCAGTGTCCCTTCCTTCTCGGCCGCGACCTCGAAGTTCGCTTTTTCGGTTTCGAGCTCGACGAGCGGCTCCCCTATTTTCACGGGGTCGCCTTCGGATTTGAACCACCTCACGATAGTCGCTTCCACGACGGATTCACCCAATTCGGGTACGGCGATGTTTATAGTCATGCTGTTTCTCCGGTATTTAGACGTTTTTTACCCACGTAATGCCCAATTCGTCGATGTTGGGAAGCTGCTTTCCGATCATGAAAGCCTGCTTTAAGAGCGCTTCCTGGTTTACCTTATGCATCGAAGCCGTCCCCTCCGCGGGACTCGAGTTCCTGCGTCTCCCTATGAAATGAAGCGGTACGGCTCCCTTTATGAATTTCCTTAAGAACGGGTATATGAACATCCAGGCCCCCATGTTCTCCGGCTCTTCCTGGAGCCATATGACTTCCTTCAACTTCGGATACCTGTTGAGCGCCTTCTGGATCAGTGTCGTCGGGACCGGGTACAGCTGCTCGAGCCTGGCGATCGCGGTGTCTTTTGCATTCTGTTTTCTGAGCTCGCTCGCGATAAGGTCGATGTAGACTTTACCGCTGCAGAGGATGAGCCTCTTCACGGACTTCGCCTGACTGTTGCTCATTTCGTCGTCTATGAAAGGCTGCCACGTGCCTTCCGAAAGGTCCCTAAGAGAAGAAAAAATAAGGGGGTTGCGCAAAAGGCTCTTGGGCGTCATCACGATTAACGGCAGCGGGTCTATCTCCAGCACTCCGGCCTGTCTCCTGAGCAGATGGAAATACTGAGCAGAGGTCGTGCAGTTGGCGATACGTATGTTGACTTCGGCGGCCGAATCCAGAAACCTGCCCATGCGTCCGCTTGAGTGATCGGGTCCCTGGCCCTCGTATGCGTGAGGAAGCAGAAGTACGAGCGAAGGGGTCTGTCCCCACTTGGCCCTGGCCGAGACGACGTACTCGTCTATTATCGTCTGGGCGCCGTTGATGAAATCCCCGTACTGAGCTTCCCATATGACCAGCCTGTCGGGGGCCTGTATGTTGTATCCGTATTCGAACCCTATGCAGGCGTTTTCGGTAAGGGGGCTGTTCAATATCTCGAAAGCCGCTTTCGACTGCGGTATGTGTTGGAGCGGGGCGTAGGTTTGCCCGGTATTGAAATCGTGCAGCACCGCGTGCCTGTGGCTGAACGTGCCGCGCTCGGCGTCCTGCCCCGTGAACCGTATAGACGTGCCGTCGGCCAGTATCGATGCAAACGCAAGTTCTTCCGCCATGGCCCAGTCGACTGTCTTTTCGTCGATATTTGCGAGTGCCGCTTCCCTGCGCTCCCTTCCGCGCCTGAGTTTCGGGTTTATCGTGAACCCTTCAGGGACCTTGAGAAGGGAAGCGTTCATTTCCCTGAGCGATTCCGCGGGCACCGAGGTTATGGTCTTCTGAGCGGCCCCTGCTGGAGGTATCGTGGAGAGGGCTTCTTCGGGTAAGTCTTCCGGCGTCAGGGATTCGAAATCGCTGTGGAGTATCTCGTTGTATTTATTTACGAGCTCGTCGGCTTCATCCCTGTTCATTATATTCCGCTCTGCGAGCGCCTCCGCCCAGATTTCCCTGACGGTAGGGTGGTCGTCTATGATCTTGTACATTTCCGGCTGCGTGAATGCGGGCTCGTCGGCTTCGTTGTGTCCGTGCCGCCTGTATCCCACGAGATCTATCAGGAAATCCTTCCCGAACTTGTTCAGGTATGCGAACGCGAGCCGGGCGCATTCGATGCACGCTTCGGGGTCGTCCGCGTTCACGTGGACGATCGGTATTTCGAAGCCCTTGGCGAGGTCGCTCGCGTAGAGCGTGCTCCGGCTCTCGCCCGGCAGCGCCGTGTATCCGAGCTGGTTGTTCGTAATTACGTGGATCGTGCCGCCCGTGGTGTAGCCCGGGAGTCTGCACATGTTGAGCGTCTCCGCTACTATACCCTGGCCGGGAAAAGCCGCGTCCCCGTGCACGATTATCGGGAGCGCTACGTCCGGATCGAACTTCGGCTCTCCGCTCGCGTTGACGGATGTTCCGGCCGCCCGCGCCATTCCCTCCACCACCGGGTTCACCGACTCCAGGTGACTCGGATTCGGCGAAAGGCTGATCTGCATTTCTATCTCTCTCCCGTTTTTTATCGCGTGGCGCGCCCCTTCGTGGTATTTCACATCCCCCGTCCAGCCCATGTAGTCCCTGAAATCCCTTTCCTGTACCGGGTCTTTGAATTTAATCAGGGAGCCTTTGTAGCTCTTGGTCATGACGTGGTGCATGACGTTCAGGCGACCCCTGTGAGCCATGCCCATGAAGATGTGGCGCATGCCGGTCTCGGCCGCTATGCCGACGATCTCGTTCAGAATAGGGACGAGCATGTCCACGCCTTCGATCGAGAAGCGGAACTTGCCGGGGAAAATCCGATGGAGAAACTTTTCCAGCACCTCGACTCGGGTAAGGTTTTCGAGCAGCAATTTTTCGTTGATAGGGTCTACGGGCGGTCTGAATCTGCCGGTTTCCGCCGCTTCCCTGAGCCATTTTCTCTCTTCGAGAGAGTTAATGTGATAATAATCGTAACCAACCTTGGAGGAATAGATTTTTCTCAGCTCCTCGATCGCGTCATAAGCATTGTCGGTCTTGTCCGAGACGGGTCTGCCGATGAGGCTCGAGGGGAGCACGGCCAGATCTTCCGGCGTCAATCCGTGCGTCGGGAGCTCGAGTGATGGGTCTCCCGGCGGAGGGCTGCCCAGGGGGTCTATATCGGCATCGAGATGGCCGAAGGCCCTGATCGCCTGGGCGAGGTTCGCCGTTGCGACGATTTTATCTATATCGTGCTGGGTGATCTCGGATTGTTTCTCTTCATATATCTCGGGACGCAGCTTGTCGAATATCGCCCTCGTTGAGGAGTCGACCGAGTCGGGGTCCCTCAAGTAACGCTCATACAGTTCAAGCACATAACCTGAGTTAGGTCCGTGAAAAATATGTGAAATATCCATTTATTCTTGCCCTTTTGATTAGATTCTTCAGTATTCTGATCGGGTTGGTAATATAGTATCAATTAATCGATACTATATTAGCACAGCTATATTTTTGTGCAATCTCACGGCGTCTAATAGTCCGATATTACAGAGTAATTCTTTCGTGTTCTCTTCGGTATCAGGGAAGTATTGGGCAAAAGGGCGAATTCACCCGCCCGATCGAATGGAAAACGGCTTCCCGGGCGTTTCGCTCCGGCAGCGGATCGTGCCCCCGGATCCCCAGGGCTAGCCCATATAAGAATCGATGAACTTTTCGTACTGCTCTCTGTGTCCGTCTCGTCCCACTATTTGTTGAGCGGGCGGGAGCTCGGCCTTATTCAGGATCAGCGATTCGAGCGAAGCGTGCTCTCCTTTGAATATCCGCCCTATCGGTATACGCCCCTCCGCCCTCAGCTGTAGAGCCCTCTGAAACGCCATGCCGCGGTCAGACGGGTCGTACCCTTCCTCTTCGTCCATGTTATAAACCCTTGCGCGCCATTCCCTGTGAGTATCGTAATAGGTTACGCAGGGCGAAAGAACTTCGAGGAATGCAAACCCCTTTTTGGATTCGGTATGGTCGAGTGCAGCCCCCATCAGCCTTTCGAGCTGCTCGGGGTTTCCGCTGAAACCGCGGGCGATGAATGTCGCCGAAGGGAAGCTCAAGCCCAATAGAATCGAGTCCATGCCCGATTCGGGGTTGTCGTGATATCCGGTCGGGCTCGTGGGGGATGCCTGGCCTTTGGTCAGCCCGTAATTGCAGTTGTTCATGACTATGTACATAATGCTGGGGTTGCTCTTAAACGTATGAACGAGGTGGCCCGCTCCTATGGCGTATCCGTCGCCGTCCCCTCCGGCCGCTATAACGGTAAGGTCGGGGTTGGCCAGCTTCGCTCCTATGGCCGCGGGCAAAACCCTACCGTGGAGCGCATGGTAACCGTAGCAGGGCAGGTTATTCTGTATGGTCCCGGAGCACCCTATGCCGGCGAGCACCATGAGCTTGTGAGGAGGTATGCCCATTTTGTGAAGTGATTTCTCGAGGACCCCCTGAACAGCGAAGTCTCCGCACCCGGCGCACCATATGGGTCGTGCAGGCGCGAAAGTCTTGATGTGGGTATGCATCGTCATTGAAGTTTTGCCTCCTTTTTCCCCTTCTTAATTTTACTGCTGTTTTCCGCCTGGAGCACGCTCTTTACAAGCTCGGCAGGTCTGTACGGGATCCCGTCGTATCTCAATATGTTGACTATTTTTCCGGGGTCAGCACCCTGGTGGATGAGTATATGGGCCAGCTGCGCCTGCGCGTTAAGCTCGACCACGTAAACCCTGCTGCATTTGTCTATAAAGGCGAGTACGTCTTCGAGCACCGGCCATATGGTCCTCGGCTGCAAATACTGCGTCTTCAGGCCCTCCCTCTGTAAGTCTTCCATTGCTTCAAGTATGACCCCGAACAGCGAGCCGATCCCTATGAATCCGATCTTCGCGCCCCGGTCGCCGAAATGGCGCGCCCTCGGCAATTCGTCTTTCGCGACCTCGATCTTGTTCATCCTTTTATTCATCATTTTCACACGGTTGACCGGGTCTGTGGTGACGAGCCCCCATTCGTTATGCTCGTTCCCTGTAACTAGAGACAATCCTCCGGGGGTACCGGGCGCGGCAAACGCCGAGATATTATCCTCCGTGAATTCATATCTCTTGTAGACCCCGAGCTTTTCGATATCCCCCGCTTCGAGACGCTTACCAGGAACCGCGCTCACCCCGTCGAGGTCGAACGGTTCGACGGTCGCGATATTCTGGGACAGCGCCTGGTCCATAGCCAGGAAGACCGGGCACTGGTACTTGTCCGCCAGGTTCGTGGCATCGACGGTGAGGTAAAAACAGTCATCGGGATGTCCCGGCGTAAGCACTATGCGCGGGAAGTCCCCGTGTCCTCCGAACACCATCAGGTTGAGGTCGCTCTGCTCGGGCTTGGTCGGCATGCCGGTGCTCGGTCCCGAACGCTGGCAGTCGACAATAACGAGAGGTATCTCACCCGACCCGCAATGGCCGACGCCCTCCTGCATGAGTGAGAACCCGGGCCCCGAGGTCGCGACCATAGCCCTCGTTCCTGTGAGCGCCGCGCCTATTGCCATGTTTATTCCGGCGAGCTCGTCTTCGGTCTGTCTCGCCACGCCTCCGCACCGCGGGAGCCACTTCTGAAGGGTCTCCAGCACCTCCGAGGAAGGCGTGATCGGATAGCCGCAGAAGAACCTGCCCCCCGCGACCATGAAACCGAAGGCGACCGATTCGTTCCCGGTGATTAACAAGCGCTTTTCAGGTTCGGACTTTTTAACCTTATATAATCCTTCTCCTTCGTGTATGCCCATCTCGTCAGCGAGATGGAACCCAAGTCCGAGCGCCTCGAGGTTATATTCGAGGATGACCTGTCCCATCCTCTGGAAATGTTTTATGAATGTCTCGCGCAGGGATTCGTCCTCGAGTCCAAGGAGTCTCCCCACGACCCCGAACGCGATGCTGTTCTTATAGAGCTCCCTCCGCATCGTACGCATGGCGATCCTGTTAAACGGCGCGGAATAGACCTTGGTCCCCTCGGGGAGCACGGAAGGTACCGGGCCGCCCGAATCGTCGTATACAACTATGCTTTTTGAATCCAGCTGGCGCGCGTTTTTTTCAACGGCTTCCTCGTCGAGCGCCACCATAAGGTTGATGTTGCTCCCGATGCAGTACCTGTCGCCCGTAAACGCCCTCATCGTTGCGGCTGCGTGTCCCCCCCTGATTCTCGATAAAACGTCCCTCTCGGTGTAAACGTTAAGGCCGTTCGTACGGAGCAGCTCGGCCAGCATCGTAATAACTGTTAGCGAGCCGTCCCCTCCCTGCCCGGCCACTATCACGTTGACATCCTCTAAAATAGGCCTGCCGTTGTTGGAACTCATTTAGACGCTTTTCCTCCGTTAGCGGGGTTATAGTCTTTGTAGAGAGTCTTTGGATTAGTGTTGCCCATTTTGATCCGTTCCTGGAGCGTGGGCATCAGGGCGGGCAAGGGTTTGTTTCTCTTCATGTCACAGAGCTTTATCAAAAGCTCCTTGGCCCGCGGTTCCGTCTCGACCGGCATTATCTCGAAGAGCCCGTCGTCGACCGCCGCCTGAAACGCCTTGTGACCGGCCTCCGTCCTCACGGCGACGAAAGTCCACCCGTCGAGTCCTATCCCCCCGACCCCTATATCGGCGTGTTCGGCCGAGTAGTCGAGGCAGTAAAGGCATGCGGGCCGTGCGAACTGGTGGAAATCCTTGAGCTTCATTATGATTTCACGGCCGTCCCTGAGGCTGATTATTACCTTCCCCTTTACGTTCACGTTCACTATGTCTTTAGGCTCGACGTTAAGCGTCTCGGCTATGTATTTAATGTGTTCATGGGTAAAACTCTCCGAACAGAAGAGCCCTATGACAAGCGTTACATTTTTTTGATACCATTTCGCTACTTCGAGACGTATGCTGCTGTACTGCTGCTGTCTGATCCCGTCGACCTGGCAGGGAACCCCCACTACAGCGATCGGGCGTATGTCTTTTCTCATCGCCTCGGTGAGGGCGACAGTGTTCGGTGAATACGTATAGCGCGACCCGCTGCAGGCGACTATCTCCTCAGGCGTGGTCGCGAGCTTCTGAACGCCGACCTGTGGGTTTTCGGGCAGCACGTCGCCCAATACCGCTCCCTTTATCGTCCCTTTATCGAGCGCGTGGACAAGCAGAGCGCTGGTGACGCCTCCGTCCTGTCCCCGCTTCAGGACCTCCTGGTCTTTCGCCCTTGCGATAACTGCGTAGTTGTAGGGCCCGAAGCCTTCATCCAGGACGGGTTTCTTGAATCCGAGGAGCGTATTAAGGTCTTTGTCCAGTGGACGGAGCACGGGGCAGACGTCCGCGCATAGCTCGCAGAAAACGCACGCGTCGTTTCTCGTATCGACCGGGCGCTCGTCCTTGTAGTCGAATACGTCCGTGGGGCAGATGGTGACGCATGCTGCGCAGCCGACGCATTTACCCGTATCCACAATCTCGCGCATCAAAAAGTCGACCGCTTTGAACCCCCCGCGGTTAATTTCCGACCTCCAGGCATAGGCCCATTCATAAGGGTCCACTCCCTGCTCGAGCATGTTGTGGTACTTCTCCTGAACGGCGCGTACGAGCTTCTCATCCCGGCTTAATTCTTCATTGCTCATAAACGATACTCCCTGTTAGATTATTTAGCTGAAGAATGCGTTTCGGCTATTTAATTTTTACACACGGCTGAGCGGGTCCTATCACCTTTATCCCTATCTTTAAAGCAGTCGCAAAACAGCTTTTTATTTATAAAAGTTGACAGATATTATCAAGTGTTTCCTATTACTTTACCCTAGCTTCTTATAGTATATCAGCTTTTTAGCATAGTTAATATATTTAGTCAATCTAAAAATTCGATCGTACGAAGCAGGACCGGGGGATCCTGTTTTTCGAGTGTTCTTGGCAATCAGTTTGGAATAGAATTTCCTGGCGGTTATTCTATTCCCGGAAATCGACCCCCGGTAACTGTGCTCACGGGGACGGTGCTCATATGGTATATGTACATAATCTTACGAAGCGTTACGGCAGCCTTGTCGCGGTGGAAAACCTATCGTTTAAGCTCGACAGAGGGGACGTCCTAGGTTTTCTCGGCCCGAACGGGGCCGGAAAAACCACGACGATGCGCATTATCACGGGTTACATGCCTCCAACCAAGGGCACGGTGCATATAGAGGGCGTGGATATATTCGATAACCCGCTCCAGGCTAAAAAAATGATAGGCTATCTCCCTGAAAACCCCCCTCTCTACCTCGATATGACCGTTGCCGAATACCTTGATTTCGTGGCTGACATAAAGCAGGTGAAATGGAAGGATAAAAAGAGCAGGATATTCTATGTGCTCGACAAGTGCGGTCTCTCAGAGGTCAGGAAGCGCATCATTGGCCACCTCTCCAAAGGATACAGACAGCGTGTAGGAATAGCGCAGGCGCTCGTGAACAACCCTTCGGTCCTGATTCTGGACGAGCCTACTATAGGCTTGGACCCCCTCCAGATAATAGAGATAAGGGACCTCATAAAGAGTCTCTCGGGCGAGCGTACGGTGATACTGAGCACTCACATACTGCCTGAGGTGACCATGATCTGCAGTAAGGTCGTGATTATCAACGAAGGGAAAATGGTGCTCGAGGAATCGCTTAATTACCTGTCCGAGAGTCTAAGGAATTCCACGAGCTTGCTGCTGAGAGTAAGGCAGAACGGGGACAGCGTTAAAGAAAAGATCATGTCGGTTAAGGGTGTGTCGGGTGTGAGGCCGGGACCTGCGGGCGAATTCGTAATCACGCCTTCGGAAGGCGTGGAGATAAGGGAGGAGCTCGTAAGGCTGGTCGTTGAAAACGATCTCGGCCTGCTCGAGCTGAGGCCGCTCGTTAATACGCTCGAAGAGATATTTATGAAAGCAATTTCTTCTGAAGGCAATTAGATGAAGGCGTTTTATACGATCGTGAAAAGGGAGCTGAGGTCTTATTTCGCCTCTCCGCTCGCTTACATCATCCTGGTAGTGTTTCAGGTGATCTCGGCGAGGTTCTTCTTCCTGTACCTCCAGGGGTTCCTCCAGTTCCAGTTCGATCCGAGCTACCAGCTTCAAACCGGCGAGCTCAATCTGAACAACCTGGTCGTGCTTCCCTACTTCGGGACTATAAGCATAGTCCTCCTGCTGATTGTCCCGCTTATTACGATGAGGCTGATAGCCGATGAGAAAAAGAACTATACAGCGGAGCTGCTCTTCACGTCCCCGGTCAGGATACGCACCATAGTGTTCGGGAAATTCACGGCCTCCCTGATTCTCCTGATACTCATGCTCCTCCTCTCGTCAATTAATATTTTCGTGCTGATGGTCCACGGGAACCCGGATTTCGGAGCGGTTTTTTCGGGCTATATAGGCTTGTTCCTGTTGGGCGCTTCGTTCCTCTCGATCGGGATATTCGCTTCTTCTCTTACCGAGAACCAGCTCATAGCGGCGGTAATAAGCTTCGGTGTCCTCCTGCTGCTCTGGCTCGTAGGCGCCCTTTCGGACGCCGAGAGCTCCATACTGGGATACATTTCGGTAATCAACCATTACGAGGACTTCAGCAAGGGCTTGATCGAGCTTAAGGACGTCGTTTATTACGTGTCGCTCATTTTCCTGGGGCTCTTTCTTACCTATACGTCGCTCGAGTCGGAGAGGTGGAGATGAAGAGGAGGAGGCTTATATACGGCACGAACGCTTTAATCTCCGTATTGAGCGTCTGCGGCATACTCATCATTCTCAACTACATTTTTTTCAAAACCGACGTCAGGATAGATATGACGGAAGCGAAGCTCTACACGGTATCTGAGCATACGATAGGCGTGATCGAGAATATCGACGGCGACGTGGAGATGCTCGCGTTCTTCAAAGACGTGGGAATGGACAGGAGCGAGTTTCAGGACCTCATCAAGGAATACTCGAGGAGGTCGGGAAATATAAAAGTCAGATTCGTCAATCCGGATAAGGAGCCCGGGATCGCGAAAAAGTACGATATAAAAGAATACGGCACCATTGTGCTCATCGACGGGGAGCAAACGATAAAGCTGAGGCTCGCGGACCATATCTCGGGGGGGATTCTCAATAATGCGGAGGAGGAGCTCACGAACGCGCTCTTCAAGCTCAACCGGGTGGTTCATAAAACGGTTTATTTCCTGACGGGACACGGGGAGCGCGATATCAACGATGAGCTCGAACCCGAGGGGCTCGGGGTGCTCAAGGCCTCGCTCGGCGACGAAGGCTATGACGTGAAGGAGTTCCTGCTTCTGAGGGGAGACCCGCTGCCCAGGAAAGACAGCGTCCTTATAATATCCGCACCGAAGCAGGCCCTCTCTCTCAAGGAAATTACCGATATCAAGGACTATCTGGATCAGGGCGGAAAAGCCGTATTCCTGATAGAGCCGAGGTCCGGGGGCGAGCTCGTATCGGTTTTAAAGAACTACGGTTTTGCCATAGCCGATGATATCATCGTCGACCCCAGCTCCAAGCTGGAAGGGGGTGGAGATATAGCCCCTATAATCGCCCAATACGCCCATCACGATATCACCGAGGGTTTCAGGTACGCGACTATATTCCCTTTTTCGAGGAGCGTCGACGTGGTCGAGCAGGACGGGGCCGACACGACGGTGCTGGCTAATACCGGCGAGTACAGCTGGTCGGAATCCAACTTCGAGCTTTTCGATCAGGGTGTAGCCCAGCAGGAGGAAGGGGATAAAAAGGGCCCTCTGGGAGTTGCGGCGGTGAGTGAGGACGGGGATAATTCGAGAATTGCGGTCTTCGGAAGCGTCGACTTCGTTTCAAACATCTTCATCGATTTCTCGGGAAACAGGGATCTGTTCCTGAACACCGTCAACTGGGTCGCGGGCGATGAAAACCTGATCTCGATACGCCCGAGAGCCGCGAATGAAGGGAAATTAACTATTACTAAGAAGCAGACTAATGTAATATTCTTCTTTACGGTCGTGCTGATACCTGCGGTCATATTCTTCTCCGGTATCGGTATCTGGTGGAAGAGAAGAAGGTTGTAATATATAGTCATAAAGAGGGCGGCAGTCCTCGAGTTTTCAGTCCGCGGAAAGCCGGGTAATTGAGTCTATAAATTGAACAGCTATTTAAAAAGATTCGCAGGTACAGTAATCGCTTTCATTGTCTTCGTAATCCTTCTGGCGTCCGTCCTTCTGTTCGACAGGGAAAAACAATCAGGTGAAAAACTGGAAAAGGTCTTTCCCGGCATCGGGACCGAGGAAATAACATCGTTCAGTCTGAAATCGCCGGGCTCCGAATTCACACTCGAGAAAGCGGACGGGGGCTGGATAGTGAAAAGCGGTACGAAGGAATTCAAAGCGGATAAAGGTGCTATCGAGGACCTCATACAGGACGTCGGGGATATGGAGTCCGAGAAGCTCGCCGCCCGGGACTCGGACAATCTCGGCGAATACGGCGTAGTCGATTCTGAAACGGAGTTTTCGTTTCGCACGAGGGACGCCGAGTACCCCCTGATAATCGGGGACAAAAGTCCGGTAGGCACGGGGACATATGTATACGACCTGGGCGAGGGCAGGGTGCTCATCGTCAAGGACCGGTACCTTTGGGGGTTCATAAATAAAAGCCCGGTCGACTTCAGGGAAAGGAATCTGCTCGGGATGAATAAAGACACTGTCTTGCGCATTACCGTTAAAGTCGGGGATTTCTCAACAGAGCTCGTAAGGAAAGAAGGCAAGTGGTTCGCGGCAGTCGGTGAGGATAAACGGATTGCCGATCAGAAGAAGGTACGGGAGCTGCTCGATTCGTTTTCCGGGCTCAAGGCCGAAGGGTTCGAAAACGACCTACCGGAAAACCTGGAGAAGTACGGCTTAAACGAGCCTACAGCCGAAATCGTGTTTTACGGCGATGGAGGGGAGGAGGGCGTCCTGTTCGGAAAAAGAAAAGACGAAGGGAGCTACTTCGTAAAAGTCATGAAAAGCGATCCGGTATATTCCGTGTCAAAGAATTATTTCAAAATTCTGCCGAAGAATAACGAAGACTTCACAGGCAGGTGACCTGATTCATTCATCCTGATGGATACCCGGCCCGGGTGATCGTTCATTGCATAGTAGGGCGTCCGGGCGCCTTCCCCGGCCGTTTAAGCATATCATTTGTCCTTTTCTTTAACGTCGAGCTTCAGGCCGAGCTCGAGGAGCTGGCTCTGCTCGACACGGGACGGGGCTCCGGTCAAAGGGCATACTCCTTTCTGCGTCTTGGGGAACGCGATTACGTCCCTTATCGAATTGGCCCCGGTTATGAGCATTACTATCCTGTCGAGTCCGAGAGCGATTCCTCCGTGGGGAGGGGCCCCGAATTCGAGCGCTTCCAGGAGGAAACCGAATTTCTCCTCTGCCTGCTCCGCCGTGAGGCCTATCGTATGGAAGAGTTTCTCCTGTATTTCCTTCTGGAAGATTCTCAGGCTGCCGCCGCCGATCTCCACTCCGTTCAGCACGACGTCGTATGCCCTCGACCTTACCTTGCCTTTCTCCGTATCGAGCAGGTGGAGGTCTTCCTCTTTCGGTGACGTGAACGGGTGGTGCATGGCGACGTAGCGTTTCTCCGTGTGGTCGAAATCGAGGAGCGGAAAATCCTCGACCCAGAGGAAATCGAACCTCCCGTGGTCTATCATGCCGAGCCTTTCGCCGAGCTCGAGCCTCAGGTGGGAAAGCACCATGTTTACGGTATACGGCGTATCGGCCGCGAAAAACACGATGTCGCCGTCCGAGAGCCCGAGTCTGTTGTGTAAATCCTCCTTTTCCTTGCCGCTCATGAACTTGACGATCGGGGAGGTCCATTCGTCGCCCGAGACGCGTATCCATGCGAGCCCCTTTGCTCCGAGCGATTTGGCGGTCTCACCGAGGTCGTCTATTTCCTTCCTCGAAAGATCTCCGGCTTTCCCGGGGAGCTTGAGCGCCTTAACGATCCCGCCCTTTTTTATGGCCCCGCTGAATACCTGGAACCCCGAGTCTCTGAATATCTCCGTCAGGTCTTCGAGCTCGAGCCCGAACCTAGTATCCGGCTTGTCGGAACCGTATCTGAGCATCGCCTCTTCGTGCTTCATTCGTTTAAACGGCACTGGTATGTCAGCCCCTTTCGCTTCCTTGAATATCGCTTTGAGTATGCCTTCGACCACAGACATAATATCGCTCTCGTCCGCGTACGACATTTCGAGGTCTATCTGCGTGAATTCGGGCTGGCGGTCGGCCCTCAGGTCTTCGTCCCGGAAACAGCGCACTATCTGGTAGTACCTGTCGAGCCCCGATATCATGAGGGTCTGCTTCAGGAGCTGCGGAGACTGCGGCAGGGCGTAAAATTCCCCCGGGTTGAGCCTGCTCGGGACGAGGAAGTCCCTAGCCCCTTCGGGCGTCGACCTCGTAAGATAAGGCGTTTCCACCTCGATGAACCCCTCCCCGTTCAGGTAATTCCTCGTAGCCGAGACCGCCTTGTGCCGCGTTACGATATTATCCCTCATGTGGGGGCGTCTCAGGTCGAGGTATCGGTGTTTCAGTCTGAGCAGCTCATCGACCCTGATGTCGTTTTCTATCAGGAACGGGAGCGGCTTCGAGGTGTTGAGGATCCTGAGCCCGTCCGCGGCGACCTCGATCTCGCCTGTCGGGAGGTTCGGGTTTATAGTCTCCTTCGAGCGGCTCGTCACCTTTCCCGTGACGGCGATCACCCATTCGTCCCTGAGCGCTGAAGCCTTTTCGTGTATTTCCCTGTTCGTCTGCGGATTGAATACGATCTGTATTATTCCTTCCCTGTCCCTCATATCGATGAATATGACCCCGCCGTGGTCCCTGTTCGACTGTACCCAGCCCATGAGCACGACACTCCGGCCGATATCCTCAGCCCTCAGGACTCCGCAATAGTCGGTCCTCTTCCAATCTCCCATGTGATCAAGCATTTGAAAAGCTCCTTTAAAACGTATGTGCCTCTAATGACCAGAAATCTTAACCTTTGTTAGGGATTTGGCAAGACGGGCGGCCCGGATTCGGACACCCCCGTTGCGAAACTTTGTATATATTATCGCTGGCATAGAAGGCCATTAGTGTTTACAATTGTCGCATGCGGTCTATGGAGTTTGGGAGCGTACATATATTCCCGGGAGGGCGCGGGTCAGGGCATTACGCGGCTTGAATTCGGCTCCCCTAAGATGAATTATCGAGTGCATGAAAACAGAGCGTTAGTCTTTCTCAGAGACAACTATCTTTTGATATTGATCTTTTTGCTGGGGCTCGGTCTCAGGATATACGATCTTGGCGCCGAGAGCATATGGTATGACGAAGCGGTCTCGATAGCCGTTTCAAAGCTGAGCATATTCGAGCAATTAAAATGGAACCTGACTGAGAGCGATAATAACCCCCCCTTATATTACGCGATCTTGCATTTCTGGGTCTCCGTGTTCGGTGACTCCGAGTTTTCGTCGAGGCTCCCGTCAGCCATATTCGGCTCACTCACGATATTGGCGATCTACGGTCTCGGAAGTCTTCTCTTCGGCAGGAAAACGGGACTCCTTGCGGCGTTGATATTGGCCACGTCTGTCTTCCACGTATGGTTCTCTCAGGAGGCGAGAGCCTACACCCTGTTAACGCTCCTTACGCTAGTCTCGTTTTATTACTTCGTAAAGCTCCTGAGCGCCCCGCA
>Ga0187892_10005999_pt1 | contig 18490 bp, 18 predicted proteins | sample MA1701073metaG_FD_139345 | JGI IMG/M metagenome (GOLD analysis project Ga0187892, IMG submission 139345) | Bio-ooze microbial communities from a basaltic lava cave in the Kipuka Kanohina Cave System on the Island of Hawaii, USA - MA170107-3 metaG ...
ATTGCCCGCAGCGTGGAGGATGCGGCCATTTTCTTGCGGGCGATGGCGAGCCACGACCCTAAGGATACGACGAGCGTCGATCTCCCCGTGCCTGACTACGAGCAGGCCGTGGGGCGGGGGGTGATGGGTCTCACCATCGGCATCCCCAAGGAATATCGCGTGGCCGGCATGGCGCCGGAGATCGAAGCCCTGTGGCAGAACGGCGTGGAGTGGCTGAAATCCGCCGGCGCCAAGATCAAGGAGGTGAGCCTGCCGCATACCAAGTATGCGCTCCCCTCATATTACATTGTCGCCCCGGCCGAAGCCTCCTCGAACCTCGCCCGCTATGACGGCGTGCGCTACGGTTTGCGGGAAAAGGGGGCCGACGTGATCGCGATGTACGAGAAAACGCGCGCCGCGGGATTCGGGCCTGAAGTCAAGCGCCGCATTCTGATCGGGACTTATGTGCTCTCGGCAGGCTATTACGACGCCTATTATCTCAAGGCGCAGAAGGTACGGACCTTGATCAAGCGCGATTTCGATACGGCGTTCAATGCTGTCGATGCCATCCTCACGCCGACCACGCCGGGGCCTGCCTTTGCGCTCGGCGAGAAATCGGGCGACCCGGTCGAGATGTATCTCAACGACATTTTCACCGTGACGGTGAATATGGCGGGCCTGCCGGGGATGAGCGTGCCCGCCGGGCTTTCGTCGGAAGGGACGCCGCTCGGGCTCCAGCTCATCGGCAAGCCCTTCGACGAAGAGACGTTGTTCCGCGTGGGCCGCGTCATCGAAGAGGCGGCGGGGCCGCCCGCCAAGCCCCGCGATTGGTGGAGCAAGGCCGCATGAACCGGCTGATCGAGATCGAGGCGCTCTGAAGGAATTTTTGCCATGACACCGCGACCGGCAAAGGACTGCAGAACGATGGAGGAGGTGAGGGCCGAGATCGACCGCATCGATACGGCCCTGGTCGATCATATCGGCGAGCGCTTCACCTATGTCGAGCGCGCCTGGCAGCTCAAGAACGCGCCGGCAGAGGCGCACGTCCCCTGGCGCGTGCAGCAGGTGATCGACAGGGTGCGGGCAAGGGCGGCCGAGAAGGGCTTGCCTCCCGAGCTCGCCGAGGCGCTGTGGCGGCAGATGATCGGCTGGTTCATCCAGTATGAGGAGGAAAAGCTACGCCTTCAGCTCGATAAGGAGAAGTAGGCCCACGGCGGTCGTTGGCGATGGATCAAAAAGCGGAGAAATCGAATCTCATCGAAGGTGCCACCGGCCCATGGGAGGTCGTGGTCGGCATGGAGGTGCATGCCCAGGTCACCTCCAACGCCAAGCTGTTCTCAGGCGCCTCGACGGAGTTCGGCGGCGAGCCGAACAGCCATGTGAGTCTGGTCGACGCGGCCATGCCCGGCATGCTTCCTGTCATCAACGAAGGCTGTATCGCGCAGGCGATCCGCACCGGGCTCGGGCTCAAGGCCAAGATCAACCTCAACTCGGTTTTCGATCGCAAGAATTACTTCTATCCCGATCTGCCCCAGGGCTATCAGATCAGCCAGTACAAGAGCCCCATCGTCGGCGAGGGCGAGGTCATCGTCGATCTTCCTGGCGGCGAGCGGGTGACCGTGGGCATCGAGCGGCTGCATCTCGAGCAAGACGCGGGCAAGAGCCTGCACGACCAGCACCCGCAACGTTCCTATGTCGACCTCAACCGCTCGGGCGTCGCCCTGATGGAGATCGTGTCGAAGCCCGACCTCCGCTCGGCGGAACAAGCCAAGGCCTTTCTCGGCAAGATGCGGACCATCTTGCGTTATCTCGGGACCTGCGACGGCAATATGGAGCAAGGATCGCTCCGCGCCGACGTCAATGTGTCGGTGCGGCGCCCGGGCCAACCCTTCGGTACACGATGCGAGATCAAGAACGTCAACTCGATCCGCTTCATCGGCCAGGCCATCGAGCATGAGGCGAGGCGTCAGATCGAAATCTTGGAGGAGGGGGGCGTCATCGATCAGGAGACGCGGCTGTTCGACGCCAAGACGGGAGAGACGCGCTCGATGCGCTCGAAGGAGGAGGCGCACGACTACCGCTATTTCCCCGACCCCGACCTCTTGCCGCTCGAATTGACGCAAGACTACGTGAACCGGCTTGCGCGCGATCTGCCCGAGCTTCCCGATCAGAAACGGGCACGCGTCATCGCCGAGTATGGGCTAAGCCCTTACGATGCCGACGTGCTCATCGCCGAGAAGGAATCGGCCGACTATTTCGAGGCGGTCGCCAAGGGGCGCGATGCGAAGCAGGCGGCGAACTGGGTTATCAACGAGCTGTTCGGGCGCCTCAACAAGGAGGGGCGGAGCATCATCGATAGTCCGGTCAGCGCGGTGCAGCTCGGTGGCGTTCTCGATCTCATCAAGTCCGGCACGATCTCCGGCAAGATCGCCAAGGATGTGTTCGACATCGTCTGGACGGAGGGCGGCGAGCCTGCCGCGATCGTTGTGGCGCGGGGGCTGACGCAAGTCACCGATTTGGGTGAAATCGAGCAGGCCGTCGATCGGGTCATCGCCGCCAATCCGCAGAAGGCCGAACAGGCCAAAGCGAAACCCACGCTTGCCGGCTGGTTCGTGGGCCAGGTGATGAAGGCGACCGGCGGCAAGGCGAGCCCGCAGGCCGTCAACGAGCTGATCAAGAAAAAGCTCGGGCTTGAATGACGCACGCGATCCGCATTCATGAATATGGCGGGCCCGGAGTCCTCAAATGGGAGAAGGTCAGGGTCGGCGCGCCCGGTCCCGGAGAGGTCAAGCTCAAGCAGGCGGCGGTCGGCCTCAACTATATCGACGTCTATATGCGCACGGGGCTTTACCCGCAAGCTTCGCTTCCCTTCATCCCGGGAATGGAAGGCGCGGGCGTGGTCACCGAAGTCGGCGAGGGGGTAAGGGACCTGAAGGTCGGGCGCCGCGTCGCCTATGCCGGACAGAGCGGCGCCTATGCCGAGGAGCGCCTGATCGCCGCCGATCGCGTGGTCAAGATTCCGGCAGGGATCAGCGACCGGATTGCGGGCGCCGTCATGCTCAAGGGCATGACGGCGCAATACCTGCTGCGCCGCACCTATAAAGTCGGCCCCGACACTACGCTCCTGTTCCATGCCGCGGCGGGCGGCGTCGGCCTCATCGCTTGCCAGTGGGCCGCTTCGCTCGGCGCGACGGTGATCGGAACGGTGGGCTCGGCCGGCAAGGCTCTGATCGCCCGCGCCCATGGTTGCACCCACGTCATCAATATCCGCGAGGAGGATGTCGTCGCCAAGGTCAAGGACTACACCAAGGGCAAGGGCGTCGATGTCGTCTACGACTCGATCGGCAAGGACACGTTCCCGGCCTCGCTCGATTGCCTGAAGCCGCTCGGCATGTGGGTGAGCTTCGGCCAGGCATCAGGCCCGGTGCCGCCGTTCAACATCACGCTCCTGTCGCAGAAGGGCTCGCTGTCCGCCACGCGCCCGTCGCTCGCCAATTATATTGACACGCGCAAGGATCTGGTGGCGACCGCGAACGAGCTGTTCGCTACGATTGCCAAGGGCGCGGTCAAGATCGCCGTGAACCAAGCCTATCCGCTAGCCGAAGCGGCACAGGCGCAACGCGATCTCGAAGCCCGGCTCACCACGGGATCGACGGTGTTGTTGGCTTGAAGGCGGAAGTAGCGCCTGCACGCGGATGCAGGCGGTGATCGTTCTCTCTCAATTCTGTTCTTGGTTAGCGGCCGGTCACTTCGATTGGTCAAGGAATTATTGCCGCGGCAAAACCTTAACGCGTTGGCCTTTCCGCTCGCGTGGGGCGTAAACCGAGATTACCGCGCCGTAGAGATTTGGTTATTCGGCATTAAGCATGCGAATTCAGACGTTGTTGAAAATGCTCTCTCATCATTGTCGCGTGGATGGTTCGAAATAACGTCTGAGAGCGTCGGGATATTCAGCCGAAGATTCGGCAGTCTCTCAGCGATGGGAAAAAGAGGGGGCACGTAGCAGTATGGCACGGATGGAGCTTGCGGCGGAGGCGGCGGGGCTCGGGGCGCAGGCGGGCGCTCCTGACGCACTTTTCGAGCTTGGGATGCTCTATGCGACCGGGCGGGATGTGGCCGCCGATCTCGTGACCGCCCACAAATGGTTCAATCTTGCAGCGGCGCGAGGCAGCGCGGCGGCGTTGATCCGTCGCATCGAGCTTGCCCGCGAGATGTCGGCCGAGCAGATCGCCGAGGCGCAGAAGCTCGCGCGCGAGTGGCTGCAAACGAATTAGGGTGAGGGGCCGCGGCGCGGGAGTTTATCGGAGCTGCTCGGCCTCGGCCGGGTTGCCCCTGCAATTGCGGAACAGCGACATGACGCAGCGGTAGCTCCTGCGCGCAAAGCCGGGGCGGGAGGTGGTCGTGTCATCGCCGGCATAGGCCTGCGTTGCTTGAGGAACAGGCGCCGGCGCTTCTTCGGCGGCGAGCGGCACAGGCGGCCCACCTTGCGGGAGAGGTTCCTGCGGCAGGGGCTGATCGGCGGGGTCCGGTCCGCCACCGAGCGCGTTCCGCGCGTTGCGGAGCCGCTGCCGCGAGGCGCTCACCGCGCGGCCGGTCAATTTGACGAGTGTATCGGGTGCATCGGCCTTCGGCTTGTCGAAGGCCTTCTGCTCCTGCTCGATCCGTTCCTGCACCTTGTTGACGCGCGGATCCGAGGCGAGATCCTCGGGCACCGGACCATCATAGCTATAGACTTTCTCCACGCCGTTGCAGGCCGGACTGCGGACGGCCGAGCACGAGGCGTGTTGGCCCTCCTTGGCGGTGCGCATCACGCAGTAGAGCTTGAGCGCATCGCTCGGCTTCGAGCCTCCGGCCGTGACGCGGCAAATATAGGTCTGATCGGGATTGGTGCAGGTCACGCAATATCTTGCCTCCTCGGCCGAGGCCGGCGAAGCGGCGCAAGCCGAGAAGCACGCGGCGAGGACTGCAAGAATTGGCGCGCTTCGGCGAGCCGGCGAAGGCATGGCGCGGGGTTTTCCCTCTCCCGTCCGGAATGTTGGCAAGTCTAGCACAGGCGCGACCGTAATGGTTGGGCGGAAAAAGGGAATTATCTTGTCGCAAATCCCGTCACTTGGCGCTCGCATCCACGGCCTGGGACTGCGCGGTCCTCTCGATCTCCGCACAGTCCAACACCATTTTCTTCAAAGAGTACAATGCCTTGTCTGGTGCGGTGTTGCCGGGCCTCCGTCGCTTGTGCCGAGGTGTTAGCTATCCGCAATGTGCCGGAAGCGGACAGGATGAACCTCGACGCTAGCTCGGCCCATGTGAACTCTCAGCTTCACTACCGGGCTGTCGCAACTCGGCGCCAAAGTTTTCCTTGGTGGGCATTCGCCGCCCTCCCAAGGCGAATGCCAGCAGCAAAATAAATCCGATGGAGAGAAGGCTGAGATTGCGAAGTTCCCCCGGATAGGTAAAGAGCAAGACCAATGGCAGCGTCACCACCGCGCCGATGACAATATGCTGTTTGATAACAGAGTTACACGCCGGCCATCCGCGCATTACGACAATCGCGAAGAACAACAAGCTTCCGAGGAACAGGCCTGAGGGGCCGATGATTCTATAGGTCAATTCACTCTGAATGTAAGTACCCAGTCTGCTGAACGCGCCGAGATGCTGTAACAGGTGGAATTCGACAACTGCCCCGGGGTTCTCTCTAAAAAGGAACTTGATAATGAGGCCCACCACAAGCGAGACGCTCATGGCCGCTCCGACCCAAATGGCCGCTGTTCGACGAGTCGAGGCCTGCTTTAGAAGTGGGTAGAGGGTCGGAAGGAAAAAGAAATTTTGCCTTCCATGACTCTGGCATGTTGCGATCCAGGAAATTGGCAAGGAGCGGACCGAACTGTCGGTAGACGAAGGGACGATGAGCGGTACCATCGAGCATCTTTTCAATGCTGAACCTAAGCTCAGGATTTCGTAGACCCCATTTCGCGAAGAACCCAGCGTGGCTCGCAGCCGCGGCAATCCAGAAAATGACGAAATACAAAATGAACTTTGCCACGCTTGAAGCGGCGAACTTTTGCAGATGGTCGCTAGTGCCACTCAGCATTTTATTGCCAGATGTTCACTCGTTCATTCGACGCGCTGCGACGCAGACCAATGTTATGGTAGCAGTTGGGCCGCTAGAATCACGATGAGAAGCGTTGTGACGACTGCCCAGCTCACCTTGTCCGCGAGGGCGAAGGCAATTGGGTCGTCATGCAGTTGTCCTCTAAGTGCGAGAAGCCAAGCCCGCCCTATCCAATAGGACAGCAGTAGCCAACTCAGCCAGAGTAAGTCTGGCGTTCGATACAGCGCGCGGGCATGACTATCGTGGATGTACAGCGCGAGTACGAACATTGCGAGGCATCCGCACGTCACTCCGAAAGCCAAGACGATTTCAAAATATTTTGCTGTGTAACCGCGCCCGAGCATCGTACCGGTGTTTCCGTCAAGTCGTGCGTTTTTCAGCTCGCTTAGCCTTTTCATCAAAGCGAGACTCAAAAACATGAACATTGAGAAGGTGAGCAGCCAAACCGATGCGGTTACTCCAATCGCTGCTGCTCCACCCAAAATGCGGAGCTCGTAAAGAACTGCGAGTGTCAACACGTCGGCGATGACGATCCGCTTGATCCATGCGCAATAAAGGAGCGCTAAAACAAGATAGCCTGTGAGGATCCCGATGAAAGCATCGGGGAGAGTAAAGGATGCGATTGCGAATCCTGCCAATAACGGCAGCGGAAACAGCAACCATCCCTGCGCTAAACTGAGCTCCCCTGCCGCGAACGGACGTGTCTTTTTTCGGTAGTGAAGCCGGTCATCCTTGACATCAATTATGTCGTTCAGCAGGTAAATGCTCGATGCCGTCAATGCAAACGCAATAGCCGCAAGCACAGTCTGCTTGGCACTTTCGTATTGCTGCGAAGCGAGCAGCGGAATGAAGACCAAGAGGCTTTTGACCCATTGATGCGGACGCAATGCCCTGAAGACCGTCCGCGAAGAAGGGCGATTATCGGTTCGCCGGTTTGGAAATATCGCTGCCACTCTTGGAAGTTGAGGTCTTGGACTCTTTCACGTGCGTAGGCTTATCACTACTATCAATCGGAACGTCAGAGAAACTAACCCCAGAGCTTCCCCATAAGCCTTCCGGCCCTTCCTGGCAAACTGAGGCTCGAGGGCGCTCATGTCTGCTACGGGTCGGAAGCTGACGTCTTAAGTCCGACCGAAGCGGAAATGGTGCGATCCGGCCGACTTAGCGCTTGAGTGTCACTGGCATAGGTTCATAAGTCGCGATACGCCCGCGCCGGAGTCGCCATGTCGTCCCGCCTTCTCGCCCTCGCCTTGCTCCTGCTGCCCGCCCAAGCCTTGGCCGGCGCCAAGGAGAAGGTCGCGGCGCTGGCTCCGTCGGCGGTCGTGCTGGTGATGGACGAAAAAGGCAACGAGCTGGTGGCCCAGAATGCCGAGAAACCCTTCGTCCCGGCCTCCGTCGCCAAGGTCGTGACGGCTTGGCTGGCAATGGAGGTCCTGGGCGGCGACTACCGCTTCCAGACGCGCTTCTACCTGGACGGCGACCGGAAGCTTTACGTGCGCGGGGGCGGAGATCCCTTCCTCATCTCCGAGGAGCTGGCGGAGCTCGCGAGCCAGCTGGTCGCCGCGACCGGCAAAGAGCCGCTCACCGGCATCGTGCTCGACGCGAGCTACTACCCCTCCGACCTCCGCATCCCGGGCATCGAGGATACCCACGAGGCTTACGACGCGCTGAACTCCGCGCTCGCGGTGAACTTCAACACCATCGCCGCGGTGCGCAAGGGCAAGACGGTCCTCTCCGCCGAGAAGCAGACCCCGATCACCCCGCTCGCGATCAGCCAGTTCCAGGCGCGGGGACCTAAAGGTCGAGGCCGCATCAGCCTGGCTCAGGATCCGGCGCTCGGTCTGCGATATGCCGGCGAGCTGATTGCGGCGTTCATCGAGCGGGAAGGCGGCAAGGTCAAGGGCGAGATCACGACCGGAACCGTGCCCGAGGGCCTGGAGCCGGTGTATGTTCACCGCCAGTCGCGCACGCTTTCGGAGATCCTCAAGGGGATGCTCCTCGGCTCGAACAACTACGTCGCCAACCAGGTCTTCCTGGAGATCGGGGGGACCCTGGGCGGACCCGTCAGCCTCGAGAAATCGCTTAGGGTCGCGAACGGCATGCTTGCCGCCAACGGCCTCGCCGAGTCCATCCATCTCGTGGAGGGCTCGGGCATCAGCCGCGACAACCGTTTCACGGCGCGCGGCCTTGCCCAGTTGCTTCACCTCTTCGAGCCCCATGCCGCCCTGCTCAAACGGAGCGGCGACGCCCGCTATAAGACCGGCACGTTTTCCGGCGTCCGCACGCTCGCGGGCTACGCCGACACCTCCAAGCACGGGCGGGTGCGCTTCGTGATCTCGCTCAGGAGCAACGACGGCTCCATGCGCTTTCGGCTCCTTCGGGCGATCGAGTCTGGACTGTAGCCGGAGCTTCGCCCGCCGACCTAACGCTCGGCTCGCTTGCAGGTAAGCTCATAGTTCTTCCGGTCCGTGCCAAACGCTTCACTCACAGTTGCAAGTCCGGAGTTGCGATCTAGCATTCCTCCCCCGTTAGCACCTCTGAACCAGATAGTCCTCTTGGTGCTCTCCGTGATGGAGAACTCTCCCAAGGTGCCGGTCACCTTCTTTTGATTGAGGTCGATAATGATAGCCATGCGAGGGAATGGCTTTTCATAGCCGTTCGACGAAACAGTTCCCGAGCAAGTCAGTGCAATCTTATCGGCTGCACAAGCTTCGTCAGAAACGAGAGCGAGAGCAGGCAACAGGAAAGCTAGCTGTCCTACCTTGGACACGAGCTCACCATCGCTATGGCGATCCACTGTGCAAGGTCGTTCGGATGTCCCTCTGACCTATGGCGGCGCTCTGTCCCTTTCAATCCTCCCAAGTTCGAAGATTTGTCATTTTTGACTTAGAGAGCGGCGACGCCCGCCATAAGACCGGCACCTTTTCCGGCGTGCGCACCTTGTCGCTCAGGAGCAACAACGGCGCTATGCGCTTTCAGCTCCTTCGGGCGATCGAGTCTGGGCTCTAGCCGGAGTTTCGCCCGCCAAGGTCCATCCAATCGCGGCGTCGAACGCAGGGGCGCTCGCTTCGGCGGGCACTCTTTTTTTGGATCTTGGCATTCCACGCGCTAACTCGGTCATTCGGTCCGCTCCTCCCTTATTTAAGCTGCAGAAAAAGCTCCCGCTACCCTTCCGTGCACGCAGAAAAAGGCGCATGATGCACCCGCTGCGCTTGAGCGGTGCCCTTAGGAGTGCGCCGGCATGACGCGAACGAACCTTGGGTTAAGCCTTGGGTTCGGTGTCCTCGCCTTCATCTTCAGTTAGACAACGATTTTCGATTCCCAGGTCGCCTCATTTCAGCTTTCTTTCGCGTTAGGCTTGGCTGCCCCCCCATACAAGGGGTCGGGAATATTCCTCCCGGGAGGCCGTCCTCCCGTTAATGTATCGCGTAAGGGAGGACGGTCTCCAATAGTTGTGTCAGTTGAGGTGGGAATTGGCTCGCGGGCTCAAAACTATCATCCGGTCGTTACAGACTTAATCCACGTCCGAATCCGACAAGCTGAGCGCGACTGCGTTGGAAACTAAGCAGTAGCCACATGTTGCGCGCAGCGCTGCAGTTGTCGCCCGGGCGGTAATCTCAGGCCAGCCTCGCACCGTGTTTCGCACCACCCTCACCGGCGCATTTCATAAGAAACCGACTAAAAAAGGAGCCCCGGCCCGTCGGGCCGGGGAGGTTTGGACAGGGCTTGGGGACATGCTCGGCCCTGCACATGTGGATAGGTGTTCAGAAGCGGTAAGCAAGCATGGCCCGCACGGTGTGGAGGTCGATATCGTCGATTCGGGCCTCAGCCTTTGCCAAGGCGTTGCGCCGAATCCCGATAAGAGGCGGTGGAGGGGGAGCGGGATCGAAGGTGGCGAATCCTTGGGCCGAAGCCTCAGCAAGTCGTCCGCTTTCCCCCTCGAGATGCGTGTAGCGATACTCGGCCTTTATGCTCCAAGGTCCTCCCCCGATCTTCACTTCGCTGCCGCCACCCAACGTGTAGCCGTCTAGCGTGTCAGGCAGATTCACCGTGAGTCCGAGCGGGCAACTGCCGAATACGGGGCAGCCACCGCCCAGTGAAACGATTCCCGCCTGTGTTGTTGAAAACACCGCGTTGGTGGACACGTTCAACCGCGCCTTGTCTAGCTCGGCATAGGTATAGCCAGCCAGGAAGTATAGCAGTGTGTTCGTTGTGGCGAGCCAGCCGATACGGCCTCCAACCGAAAAACCCCAATCGAGCCCAATTTCGGTTTTGGCGGTCAGAGTTGACGCTGCCCCAAAGTCAACGGCGGTACCAATACCGGTGATCGGGATATCGAAGAAATTGTTCGCGCTCCCACTTCTCTGGGTAGCCTCGGCATCCATGCCGCCGTAAAGATCGGCATCAGCCCAGACGCCTATCACCCACTGCGATCCAAGCTGTCTGTCGTAAGCGATTTGGATGGTTCCGAATCCGCCCTCGTCGCCGAGATCATCGATGCTCAAATCCTGGAAGTTGCTGAACGTCTCATTCAGCACGAAACCCGGAGGGTTGCACACGATCACAGCATTCTGCGAGGCGATCGAAGCACATTGTTCGACGGTATCATCGCGGGTCGCGAATGTGTTGACATTCGCATTGAAGATGCCAATGCCGCCACCAACGGCGAACGAGAATCCAGTCCAATTTTCAACAGGGACTGTTAGAGGCGGAAGAGGGCTGGGCCCTAAATCTGCTGCCTGAACCTTCGTTCCCAAAAAAACAGCGGCTGCCAAAGCCGCGACGACGCATAGTCTTGATGTACGCATGACTAACCCCCCGTACGCGATACTAAACGGTACGCCCCCCACGAGCGTGAAGGTAGATTAAAAACTATTTCGAAAGGCAGCAAGGGCCGCTCGGTACTTACACGCGCTTTTTGCATGCGCCGTGTCCTTCGAGCCACAGTCACTCGAATTTGAGCCCGTCGGAAGCCTGTAAAAAAACCGGGGTCCGGGGTAACGTCAAACGCCATGCAGGTCGCATGTTGCACGAGGGTTACAGTGGCGCATGAAAATTGATATCTCTTCAACTCGCCCGACCTCTCTGTTTGCGCTTTAGCATGCTTAAGAATAGCGTGACGGGTGAGCGTCGCGTTCGGAGATCACGCGATGTGATGGGGGGGGGTTGTGTTGCGTTGCGTTTATTTGCGGTGGGGACGCACCGCACGCAATAATAATTGCGCTTTTGCTTGGCGCGATTTGGTCGTCGTAACGCCTAGTCTCCCTACTTTTCCACTCGGTAAAGGACCACTGCCGCGCGGCACTACGCCTGCCTCAAACTACTTTTGCCAGTTCATGTCGGAGGGTGCCTATGGTCGCTAAGCACTCGCGATTTGAGGGGAGCGCGGCCGACCAGGGCGAACGCATTGGCGCCGACACTTTCGAGGTATCGGGGTCGATCAAGTGGTTCGATCCATCGAAGGGGTACGGCTTTATCCTTCCCGATGAAAATCTTCCCGATATTTTTCTGCATGTCTCATGTTTGCGCCGCGGCGGATTCCAGACCGCGCCAGAGGGGGCTCGCTTGGTTTGTGAAGTTTTGCGCCGCCCCCAGGGCTTACTTGCATTCCGCATCAAGGCCATGGACGAGACCACGGCGGTGCATCCCTCGGAATTGCCACAGCGGACCCATGTCGTCGTCGCCCCAGAGAGTGGCTGGGAACGGGCGGTGGTGAAGTGGTTCAATCGGCTACGTGGCTTTGGCTTTCTCACTTGCGGTCCTGAGACCCCTGACATTTTTGTGCACATGGAAACGCTGAAGCGCTTCGGGTTTACCGAGCTCCAGGCTGGTCAGACCGTGCTTGTGCGTTACGGCAGGGGACCTGACGGGTTGATTGCAGCGGAGCTAGAGCCCGACAGCGGCGAAATTCCGTCCTCTCACTGATTGCAAGCGAGGCGGTAATGGCGATGAACCCTCCCCGTGGTCGGGCTACTGGAAATCTATTCGGATCGTGTAGGAGGATGCGCCGTGGGGCGGAGGGGAAAAGGGCGCTGCATCACGAACCATCTGGCTCGCCATCTGATCAAGTTGCACATTGCCACTCGATTGGCCAATACGCACATTGCCTAGTGCCCCGTTGGCTTCAATTGCGAAGGTCACCGTTGTGCTGCCGCGCTCGACCGATCTGGGTTTATGACGTCCGAGCGCTGCATATACTCCCGCGCCATAAGCGCTTCGATTCGGCTTCTTGCTCGAACGTGATGCGGGTTCTTGCGCCTTCAATCCCGGCACTGTTTCGAGGGGACCGCCGGTAGAGGTTATCGCCTTATTTCCGAGTGTGTCGCCCATCGGTTCGGCCGGATGAATGGTCTCTGTCTGCTCGGGCGCATTGCCTTCAGACACGGGTGACATGGCCGACGTCAACGCAACATTCATTTCACCAGTTGCGCTGTTCGAGTCGTATCCTGCGTCGGGCTCCGTGACGCTTTCTGGCTGATCAGGTACCGAGGCCGGGTCGGTAGCCGCAAGCAGAGTTGCGAGGAGTGCGCGATCTGGATCAATACGCGGCTGCCCGGCAGGTTTTGCATGGCTCGAAGACTGAGCAACATCTTTAGGCAGCTTGACAGGGTCAGGGCTTCTCGAAAGCTCCCTTCCAGCAACTGCCAGAGAAAATAGGATCGCTATGCCGAACACTGGTACAGCGCTCGCCATAAAAGCGAACAGGAAACTGACGAACGGCTTTTCTGACACGGGCTATGCCCCAACTTGTCCCCCCGTCGCTATGGCACCGCGATATGACTAAAGAATAGTGAACAACCGGACAGTGCGGACCGGGCATTGAATAAGCTGGCCCGTACGTTTGCCATCCAACTAGACGCCCTCAAACGCTACAGAACCGGAGGACAGCAACAGGTCAGGGTCGAGCATGTGCATGCTGGCGGGCAAGCAGTCGTCGGCGTGGTTGAAGCCACGGGGGGAGGGGGCGGACGGAAATCAAAGGATCAACCCCATGCAGCAAATTACCCATGCACCTCAGCATCGGCACTTAGCAGACATTGATCCCGACGCCAGGTATGTCCGCTTTACGGGGGTAAGGCTGACACTCCCCGCAACGGCTCAGCTGATGCCTTATGAGGACACGGCCTATTCCTCTCAACGCGCAAGGGTGCGTCAGCGGCGAGACTACAGGCCCGACCTTTGGGCGAGTGGCCCGATGGCGTAAGCCATGCGCCCTGAAAGTCCAGAATGGAAAGCGAAGAAGATTTAGCGGGCGGCGCGGTTGCAATCCGGTGGCAGGTCCGCCAATGTTGCCATAGGGGGCCAAAGCAACTAATTGAAATAGCTTACCGGAGACGTGGCCGAGAGGCTGAAGGCGGCGGTTTGCTAAACCGTTATACGGTCTAAAGCCGTATCGAGGGTTCGAATCCCTCCGTCTCCGCCAAGTTCCCACACGGGTCTGCAAGCCTTGACGCGCAGTGGCGACACGTGTGACTGGTCGCCACCCGTCACAATGCGGCCCAAAGCTGAGGGATTATGGCGCGCATGGCACAGAAAACCGCGAGCCCCGCCCATCCGCACACCACAAAACCCGCCGATCCGCGCCTCGACCCGGTTTTCATCGAGAGGGAGCGGAACCGGTTCGGCGCCCGGGCGCTCGCCTTTCTCATTCTGCTCAATGGCGCCGCGGCGCTCGTCCTTCTCGCGATCCTCGGCGGGGCTCCCGAGTCGAGCGTCGATAACAAAGTGGCGGCCGCGATGCTGTTTTTCGGCGGCGGGGCCGTCGCCGCGCTTCTCAGTTCGTTCCTCGCCTACATCAACAGGACCGTGGCCATGGAGGCGCCGGAGCGGGCGACCTTGCGCCGCGCCCTGCAGATCTGCGGCATCGTCGTCGTCGTCGGTAGCGCCGCCGCGTTTCTCACCGGCTTGAACATGGTTGGAGACGCGGCGTCGGAACGGTCGAGCTCCCACCCGAAGGGTCCGAAAGAGCGGCCGCCCGCAGAAGAGGAGCAGAGCGCGCCAACGGTCCAGCCGAGCGAGCGGGTCGACCGCCAGCGGCAGCCCGGCCGATATCGGCGTCTTGCTGTCTGAACCCGGTAAGTGACAAGAGCGGGCTTAAGGCGGCCCGGTGATCTGGCGGGTGAAGTCGCGCCAAATTCTCCGCAAGTCGACCGTGAGTTCGTTCACCCTTTCCCCGACCACGTTCCAGTTCACCATCCGGGTGCCTTGCAGCGGGTCCGATCTGGAATCGGCGATATAGGCCACGGCGACCGTGAGCAGGGCGCCGAGGATCATCCCAAAGAGAAGTCTCATCCCCCCCGTCCTCTTAAGAACCCCCAATCATAGGCGCCTGCGAACCAAAGAGGAAGTTGCAAGCCGCGCGTGCATGATCGGCTCTCTACAGGGGCCAAGCGTGGGCATGCCCGCCTGGACTGCATACATCCTTCAGGCCTGGGCGCCCTGAAGGCTCCCGAATCGCGCGTTCATCCACTGCATGCCGAATTCGACGAGGTCGCTCGCCTCGATCAGCTCGCTCTGCGCAAGCCCGACGCGGCCCTGTCTTGCCCGGCCGCTTGCCAGATACTCGCGCAGGATCACGGCGAAATAATCCTCGCCCGGCCAATCGACGATCCCGACCTCGTCATCGAGGCAGTCCACCGCCCGCGTCTCGGGACCGTGGGCGCCCATGCAGCGATAATGACGGCGCACGCGGCGTTTCGCGGGCACCTCGGCGCGATATTCGGCGAAGTGCAAGACAGTCGTGGTGTCGAGATTTGCGCCCATCCTGAGAATGCGCCCGCCAGCACGGCAGAGGCGATCGAGCGGCGAGCCGGGTCCGTAGTAGTCGTGCCAAGGTGCATCGGCGAGCAGCTCTTGCGCAAGGTGTCCGCGCGCGCCGAAGCGGCCGCTCGGGTTGCCGGTGACGAGCGTGCCCTCGCGCCGGCGAAAGAGTTCGGCGAAATGGCCGACCTCGTGAAAGACGGGCGCCGTGGCGGGATCGAAGGGGGGCGTATCGGCGAGAAGGCTAAGCCGCTCGGGCTCGGGCAACCGGTTCACCCAGTCGTGCTCGATCTCTGCGCCCAGGATCATCAGGAGCGTGCCGTCATCGCCGACAGCCGCTTCGAGAGCATCGAGGAGGGACCGAGGCCCGTCGCGCAAGCGGCCGATGGCGCGCAACGAAGCATGAATCATCAGCGTGTCGCCCTCCTGCACACCGAGGCGTCGGAGGTCATCCGTCAATGTCTCCGTGGTGACGGCGTTCGGCACGCTCAGCCGCTGGCGGCGCGGCGCTGCTCGTCGGAGGCCGTAACCGTCTCGGGTCTCGGCACTGGCTCGAGCGCCGCCTCGATGGCGTCGTCGACCGTGGACAACCAAATAAAGCGAACGGCCTTGCGCGCGGCCTCGGGGACGTCCTCATAGTCCTTCCTGTTGCGCTCGGGCAGCAGCACGGTGTCGATGCCGGCGCGGACCGCCGCCAACACCTTGTTCTTGACCCCGCCGATCGGCAGCACGAGCCCGCGCAGAGAGATCTCGCCGGTCATGGCCGTGTCGCTTCGCACCGTGCGCCCCGTGAGCAGGGAGGCAAGCGCGATGAACATGGCGACGCCCGCGCTTGGGCCGTCCTTGGGAATGGCGCCCGCGGGCACGTGCACATGGATGTCGGACTTCTCGAACTGGCCGGGATCGACGCCGAGCGTGGACGCCCGCGCCTTGGCCAAGCTGAGTGCCGCTTGCGCGCTTTCCTTCATCACGTCGCCGAGCTGGCCGGTGAGGATCAACTTGCCGCTGCCTGGCACCCTTGCCGCCTCCACGAACAGGATGTCGCCGCCGGTCGGCGTCCAGGCGAGCCCGGTCGCCACCCCGGGCACGGAGGTGCGCATCGCCACTTCGCTCTCGAAGCGGCGGGGCCCGAGGATCGCGTGCAGCTGATCGGCGCCGATCCGCACCCGATCGGTGTCGCCTTCGGCAATTCGCATGGCGACGTGATGGCAAAGGGCGCCGATATCGCGCTCGAGATTGCGCACGCCGGCCTCGCGCGTGTAATCGCGGATGATGGCGCGGATAGCGTCCTCCTCGATCTCGCACTGCTCGGGCGTCAAGCCCGTCGCCTCGAGCCGGCGCTTGATCAGATAGCGCTTGGCGATCTCGACCTTCTCGTCCTCGGTGTAGCCGGGGAGCTCGATCACCTCCATGCGGTCGCGCAACGGTCCGGGAATCTGGTCGAGCACGTTCGCCGTGCCGATGAACATCACCCGCGACAGATCGAACGGCACCGCGAGGTAATTGTCGCGAAACGTGCTGTTCTGCTCGGGGTCGAGCACCTCGAGAAGGGCGGACGACGGGTCGCCGTGGAAGCTCGCGCCGAGCTTGTCCATCTCGTCGAGCATCATCACGGGATTGCGCGTGCCTGCTTTGCGGATCGACTGGATCACGTTGCCGGGGAGCGCCCCGATATAGGTGCGGCGATGGCCCCTGATCTCGGCCTCGTCATGCACGCCGCCGAGGCTGAGCCGCACGAATTTGCGGCCCGTGGCGCGGGCAATCGACTGGCCGAGCGAGGTCTTGCCGACGCCCGGAGGGCCGACGAAGCAGAGGATCGGGCTCTTGCCCTCGGGCTTCAGCTTGCGCACGGCGAGATATTCGAGGATGCGCTGCTTGACCTTGGGCAGGCCGTAATGATCCTCATCGAGGATGCGGCGGGCCTCGGCGATATCGATGCGCTCTTCCGAGAGCGTTGACCAGGGAAGCTCGATCAGCCAATCGAGATAGCTCCGCACCATGCCATGCTCGGCACTCGCCTCGGGCATCCGCTCGAGCCGCTTCAGTTCCTTGAGAGCCTGTTTTTCGGCCTCTTCGGGCATGCCCGCCTTTGCGACCGCCTCGCGAAGGTCGGCGATCTCGGCTTGGCCGTCCTCGCCTTCGCCAAGTTCTTTCTGAATCTGGCGGAGCTGCTCGCGCAAGATGTGCTCACGCTGGCGGCCGGCGAGCGATTCTTGCGTCTGCTCGCCGATCTGCTTCGACAGCCGCAACACTTCGATCTGCTGGGCGAGGTAGCGCAGCAGTTTGTCGAGACGCTCCGAGATGTCGAAAGTCTCGAGCAGGTCCTGCTTCTCGGCTGGGGCGAGATCGGAGACATTGGCGATGAAATCGGCAAGCGCAGAGGGCGATTGCATCTGCTCGATGGCGCCGGCAACCTCTTGCGGCACGTTGGGCAGAAGCGAAATCGCCTCGCGCGCCCGCTCTTTCAACTGGTGCATGCGGGCGGCGATCTCGGTCGAGTAGACCTCGGCCTCGCCGACCTCGTCGACCTTCGCCGCGAGGAAAGGATGGCCCGACAGGAATTCGAGCACGCGGAAACGCCGCACGCCGCGGACAACCAGATGATGGGTGCCGTCGGGCGCGGTGACGTAGCGCAAGATGTCGGCAACGGTGCCGACGCGATGGAGATGCTCGGCCCCCGGCGTGTCGATCGAGGCATCGCTCTGCAGAAGCACGCCGACGGGCTTGTCGCCTTGCGCCGCGGCTTGCGCGCCCGCGATCGATTGCTCACGGCCGAGCGTGAGCGGCACCACGATGCCCGGGAACAGCACCGCGTTGCGCGTCGGCAGAAGGATGAGCGCGCTCTCGGGAAGCTCGAACCGCGCAGAGTCCTCGCTCGCCGGCCTCTGAGAGGAGGCGGCTTCAGCTTTGGGCACCGGCTTCGGCGCTTCGGCCGATTGCGGCGTCACGTGTTCGGTTTCGTTCATTATCCTCTCGACCGGAGTTGAAAGGCTTACAGCTTGGTGAACGTGAGCAAGAGGCAACCGTTGCGAAGCTCCCGCTCGGAAAGACGCAAGCGGGACGAAAGAGTGATGCGGCGCTCGAAGCGACCGTATGGAATCTCCAGCCTCACGATGCTGGCGCTCAGCCCCTGGCAGGGCAGGGGGCGGGCGCCGGCGATGACGAGCGTCGGGCCCTCGATCTCAACGCGCACCGCTTCCGGCGCGACACCGGGCAGGGCGGCGATGATCCAAAGCTCCCGCTCGGTCTCGAACACATCGACGGGCGGCTCCCAACGGGCGGCACGCGTCCCTTCGCGCGACGGCTCGAAGAACTGGCGGTGAAGCTGCTCGGCCTGCTTGAGCAGGGCGCAGGCCTCGGCCCACATGTGATGTTTCGGGTCACGCATTACGACGTCTCGAGGGACCAATATAGCGCTGAGAGGAGGGGACAACATATATCGGTTGCCGCCCTCGCCATGACAAGGGCTGGTGCGGCTGCACCGCACGAGATCGCTCTACCCTCCCCCTCGTGGGGAGGGACGGCGTCGCCTTGCGACGCCGGGGTGGGGGAGGAGGAGTTCCTAACTCGTAGCCTATTCGATCTCGTCATACCGGCGGAAGCCGGTATCCAGACTCACAAGCGCAGTGCAAGCCGCTTCTG
>Ga0187892_10006000_pt1 | contig 18488 bp, 20 predicted proteins | sample MA1701073metaG_FD_139345 | JGI IMG/M metagenome (GOLD analysis project Ga0187892, IMG submission 139345) | Bio-ooze microbial communities from a basaltic lava cave in the Kipuka Kanohina Cave System on the Island of Hawaii, USA - MA170107-3 metaG ...
GCACCTACGTCTTTGCGTTTGCAGCCGGACCGTTCGAACGTGTGTCAGAACCGCCTGTGTCAGTGGGCGGCACGAACGCTGCCGCGACATCAATGTTTGGACTTTATGCCCAACGTGCAACAGATGCTAAGGCCACGCCGCCCGCTGACGCAGGCGGTTCTGACAAGATGCCGCCGAAATCGATCTACGTTCGCAAATCCCAAGCCGCTAAGTTTCAACCTCACGCCGCTGAGGTTTTTCGACTCAACCGCGAGGCTGTTCAATTCTTCGAACAGTATTTCGATTACAAATTCCCGTTCCCGAAGTACGATCTCGTGCTCATTCCCGAATTCCCGTTTGGCGGGATGGAGCACGCGGGAGCGACGTTTTTGCGCGAATCGGCGATCATCTTTCCGCAGGAACCGACGAAGAACGATCACATCTCGCGCGCCGTTCTGATCTTTCACGAGGCGTCGCACCAGTGGTTTGGCGACACGGTGACGATGCGTTGGTTCGACGATCTTTGGCTGAAAGAGGGCTTTGCGACGTTCACGGCCTACAAGGCGCTCGAGCGGATCATGCCCGAGGCGAACGCGTGGAAGGTCTTCTACGAACGCGTCAAACAGGCCGCCTACCAGACCGACTCGACAAAAGGCACGACCGCGATCTATCAGCCGATCGCTAACTTAAGCACCGCAAAATCGGCCTACGGCAATATCGTTTACAACAAAGCCCCTGCGTTCCTCCGCCAAGCCGAGTTCTACCTCGGCGAAGATAAATTCCAAACCGCCGTGCGTGCGTTTTTGAAGAAACATGAGTTTGGAAATGCTGGTTGGGAAGATCTGGTGAAAGAGTTCGAGGCAGCAACGAATACGAGTCAACGGCGCTGGGCTGACGGTTGGATTAAACAGCCAGGACTCCTGATTTTCCGGTCAAAACAGTATAAGAACGGCGACGTTGTAGAGATCGACGTCAGGCCGGAGGATCCGCTGAAAGCCGGGCGTCTTTGGTCCGAGCGAACAAAAGGTTTACTGCGAGATGCTATAGTTCACGATCTTGAGTTTGTCGAAAATATTAACTTCAGATCATCCGAGACTTTAATGTTTGGTTGGGGTAAGCACGTAGAAGCGAGTCATGGCGGAACGAGTTTTCAATTTGTCTTCCCAAACTACCAAGACTACGGTTACGGCATTTTTCTGCTCGACGATATGAGCCGCGATTATGTTCTCAAAAACATCCAGAACGAAAAAGACGCGTTCCTGCGCTCGATGATGTGGGGTGCGTTGTGGGACAGCGTCCGCGAGGGCGAGCTTGATCCGCGGGTTTATGTTGAGCTGGTCCTCAAAGTTCAGAGTGCGAGCTTTAGCTCGTCCGAACGCGATAAATCGCGCACTCTGAACGAGGACGACGAATCCACCGTTGCGCTGCTGCTCAGCCGCGTCGGAACGGCAATGAACTATTACATTGCGAGAGGTGTCAGTAGCCCGCACGTAAGTAAGGGCTCAACGCGGCCGAGTGACAACGTTGAGCCCTCCCTCACGGTCGGGCTACAGACACGGGTCGAGGACATGCTGATCGAGCGGCTACAGAACGCTCCGAGCATGGGGCAGCGGATCACTTTTTACCGGGCGTTTTTGAATATTGCGGCGAGCGAGAAGGCACGGAGTGTTTTGAAAGAGATACTGAAAAGCGGCGCTGCGGGCGGAAACGCGAGTGTGAACGAGCGTGTAAAACGCAGCGAGTCCGATGCACGCTCCCTAACGGTCGCGTTTCTGCCCGTAAAGACTAAAGACAAGTTCGACATCGTAACGAGGCTGCTTATTTTGGGCGACCCGGACGCGCTAAAGTTGTTGGCCGAACTCGAAAAAACAGAAACGAGCGACGACGCAAAGCGATATGCTTATGCGGCAAAAGCCGGCATCGCGACCGCGGAGAACAAGGCGAAATACTGGAACGATTTTGTAAATAATAAAGACATAAGCGAGAGCTGGATCGAGGCGGCGTTTGGGCCGTGGAACTCGATCAGGCACAGCGAGCTGACTCTGCCGTATCTGGAGCGCGCTCTCAGCGAACTTCCCAATCACAAACGCGGACGCAAGATATTCTTCGTCAACGGCTGGCTCGCGGCCTTTATCGGCGGCCAACGGAACGAAGAGGCTCTTGCGATCGTCAACAAATTCCTCGCCGACAACCCGAAACTCGACAACGACCTCCGGCTCAAGATTCTCGAAAACGTCGATCTCATCGAGCGCGCGGTCCGGATCCGCGCTAGATACGGAAAGAACTAACCGCCGAGACGCAGAGACGCCGAGAAAACAACTTAACATGATTTACACCATAAACAGGAATTCTTTGCACTAATCAAAAATTCGCTTTTTATATCCTGCGCATCCTGGTTGAATCTTTCTCGGCGTCTCGGCGTCTCGGCGTCTCGGCGGTGAAACTCTTCTTTAATCTTGACTAAAAAGTAACGATTTGAGAATATCCTTTTTACAGAGGCTTTTATGAAGATTTCGGCACAAGAGGAATACGGCCTGCGATGTCTGGTGCAGCTCGCGACATTGCCGGCTGGCGAGTCGTTGACGCTGCCGCAGATCGCGACACGCGAGGGCATTTCGACGGCGAACGCGGGCAAGCTGATGTGGATTTTGAATAAAGCAGGCTTTGTAAATTCGACGCGCGGGACAAAAGGCGGATATTTTTTGTCGCGACCGGCGGGCGACATTCGCTTGAGCGAGATCATTAAGGTGCTCGATGAAGAGGTCGTCGCAAAACATTGCGACAGCTACACGGGCGTGCTCGACAGTTGTATTCACAATGGAGACTGCGGCATCAGGCCGGTGATCGTCGGGCTGCACGAGATCGTCGAGAACGCACTTTCGCAGATCACGCTGGCGCAGCTCGTCGGCAGTGAGCGATCGGTCGATGAGATGTTTCACTCGATCCAGGGAATTCACCGAACGATCGAGCCGCAACGGATTTAGGAAATACTTTGGCCACGAATTACACGAATGATTGGAACTTAGTTCTTACGAACCATTTTAGACAATCAGGCAGCCAAAAACCTAAAGAAAATAATTCGTGAAAATTCGTGTTAATTCGTGGCTAAATCTATTATGTCAACAGCAGCAGAAATTTTAACTAATCGCGAATACAAATACGGATTCGTCACCGACATCGAGACCGAGGTCATCCCTAAGGGGCTGTCCGAGGACACGGTGCGTCTGATCTCGTCGAAAAAGAACGAGCCCGAGTGGATGCTCGAGTTTCGGCTGAAGGCTTTCCGGCAGTGGCTGAAGATGACGGAGCCCGACTATTGGGCGAACTTCGATTATCCGCGTATCGATTTTCAAAATATTTCTTACTACGCCGCGCCAAAGCAGAAACCAAAAAAGGCGTCGATGGACGAGGTCGATCCGGAATTGGTGAAGACGTTTGAGAAGCTCGGCATTCCGCTGAGCGAACAGAAGTTGCTTGCGAATGTCGCGGTCGATGCGGTGTTCGATTCGGTGTCTGTCGCGACAACCTACAAAGAAAAGTTGAAGAAAGCGGGTGTGATCTTTTGTTCTTTTACCGAAGCGGTCGCCGATTACCCCGAGCTTATAAAAAAATATCTCGGCTCGGTCGTGCCGACTTCTGATAACTATTACGCCGCGCTGAACTCGGCGGTCTTCTCCGACGGCTCGTTTGTTTTTATACCGAAAGGCGTCCGCTGCCCGATGGAATTATCCACATATTTTCGCATCAACACGCAGGAATCTGGCCAATTCGAACGAACGCTGATTGTTGCGGAAGAAGGTGGTTATGTCGCCTACAACGAAGGCTGCACCGCGCCGCAGTTCGACACGAATCAGCTTCACGCCGCGGTAGTCGAGCTTGTTGCGCTCGATGACGCCGAGATCAAATACTCGACCGTGCAAAACTGGTACGCCGGCGACGAGACGGGCAAGGGCGGCATTTACAATTTCGTTACCAAACGCGGTGCGTGTCGTGGCGTTAATTCAAAAATTTCGTGGACGCAAGTCGAAACCGGTTCGGCGATCACGTGGAAATATCCGTCCGTCATTTTACAAGGCGACAATTCGATCGGCGAATTTTATTCCGTCGCGCTCACCAACAATGCGCAGATCGCCGACACGGGAACAAAGATGATCCACCTCGGCAAAAACACGAAATCGACGATCGTCTCGAAAGGTATTTCGGCGGGCAAATCGAACAACTCGTATCGCGGTCTCGTGAAAGTGATGCCAAAGGCGAGCGGCGCGCGCAACTACACGCAGTGCGACTCGATGCTCATCGGCGGCGCATCTAAGGCGAATACGTTTCCCTATATCGAGGTGATGAACAACACTGCAAAGGTCGAGCACGAAGCGACGACGTCAAAGATCAGCGAAGAACAATTGTTTTACTTACAGCAACGAGGCATCTCGCAGGAAGACGCCGTCTCGCTCATCATCAACGGATTTTGCAAAGAAGTTTTCCGCGAGCTGCCGATGGAATACGCCGTCGAGGCGCAGAAGTTGTTGGGATTGAAATTAGAAGGAAGTGTCGGTTAAAGGAGGTCGCATGAATCTGCCTATTGAACTTGAACAAGAAGACGACGGTCGTTGGATCGCAGAAATTGATGAGCTTAATGGCGTCGTGGTTTACGGCGATACAAAGGAAGAAGCGATAAAGAATGTAAAGACTCTGGCACTTCGAGTAGTGGCCGAGAGAAATACTGTCGCCAACGGCGACAAACATTAAAGCCTAGGGTGCAGTGAGCGGAGTGAACGGAACCCTAGGTTGAATGCCGGAGTCGATTCCGTCCCTGAAGGGGACGAATGCCGACGCGTCCGAGTTGCTCTCCTACAGAGAGCGAATGTCTGAAATAACTGAAACCTAGGGTTCCGCTTTGCTACACCCTAGTCTTTAATATTGGTCGCCGTTGGCGACTAGAGAAAATGAAAACAATTCAACCATCTGATCAGCCGCAGCCAAAAGGTCATTACTCTCCGGGCATCGAGCATAGCGGGTTGATCTATGTGTCGGGACAATTGCCGATGGATCTCGTAACACGCGAGCCGTTTGCGGGCGACATCGAGACGCAGACGGAACTTGCGCTCGGAAACGTCGAGGCGGTTTTGAAAGCTGCGGGAAGCGATCTAACGCACGTGTTGCAGATGACGATTTACATCTCCGACATCGAGCTGTGGGGCAAGGTGAACGAAGTTTACGCACGCGTGATGGGCGAGCATCGACCGGCAAGGGCGATCGTGCCGGTAAAAGATTTGCACTTTGGGACAAAGATCGAGATACAGGCAATAGCGGCTAGGAAAGAAGAATAGCCACGAATTTACACGCATTACACAAATGAAAAAGTGCAGAACAGTTTTTATCGCAGCATTAATTTTTGCCTTCGTTTTGACATCAGATGTCGATGCTCAGACGAGTGGAAAGCGAGTGGTTGAGAGCGTCGATGCGCCAAAAGTGACCAGCCCGTTTTCACAAGCGATCATTGCGAATGGTTTTGTTTACACAGCCGGGCAGATCGGAACTGATCCGAAAACAAATGCGCTTGTCGAGGGCGGCACGCCTGAGCAGACAGAACAGGTGCTCAAGAACCTAGCAGCAGTTTTAAAAGCGGCGGGTAGCAGTCTCGATAATGTTGTGAAAACGACCGTGTTTCTTGCAGACATAAACGATTTTGCAAAGATGAACGAGATCTACGCTAAGTATTTTAAGAAGCCGTATCCGGCGCGTTCGACCGTGCAGGTAGCGCGTCTGCCACGCGACGCAAAGATCGAAATTGAAGCAATCGCAGTTTTACGAAAATGAACTTTTTTCAATTCTACGGCATTGATTGGCTGGCGACGGTTTGCGGACTGACGGGCGTTTTTCTGTTGGGGAATAAAAGCAAATACGGCTTTCTGATTTTTATGTTGGCGAGCGCGAGTTGGGTGAGCTTTGGGTTTCTGACCGGCAGCTATGCGGTGATACTCGGCAGCTCGACGTTCTTTTTTATGCATCTGCGCGGCTGGCTGAAATGGCGACGCGACGAACGAAACATCGAGCTCAAGGCCGCCGAGGCAACGGTCGCAAAGTAAGGAGAAGTTTTATGAAGCTAGAGATCTTTCAGGTCGATGCGTTTACGACAAAGCTTTTTGCCGGAAATCCGGCGGCCATCGTTCCGCTCGATGAATGGCTGCCGACCGAGACGATGCTTGCGATCGCGGCGGAGAATAATCTCGCCGAGACGGCATTCTTTGTCGGCGGAAATGGAAAATACGATCTGCGTTGGTTTACACCGTCGATCGAGATGGACCTGTGCGGACACGCGACGCTCGCGTCGGCCTTTGTGCTGGCTGAGGTTTTGAAAACTGAATCGGGCGAGATCAGTTTTGAAACGAAGAGCGGCGAGCTGCGTGTCACGCGCGATGGGCGGATGCGCTTGGCAAGAACGAGCTTTTTGCACGTCAAATTTCACAACGCGGCGGCGAATTGTATTGCGAACTTGCCGGTGATCGCGTAAAGATCGCGGGTGACGCGGTCTTGTATTTGAGGGGCGAAATTTATGTCGAGGCCGAAAGAAGCCGAAAAAGCGCCGCAGCTTGAGATCAGGCTTGCTGGGGCTGGCGACGAAGAAACCGTCGTTCGTCTGCTGAACAAAGCTTTCGGGCCGTTTCGCGAGAAGTATACGCTCGGCGGATTTGCCGAGACGACAGCGACGGCCGAGGTGATTCGTGAGCGGCTGATAACCGCAAAGATCTGGCTCTGTTATCTCGATGGCGACGCGGTGGGCACAGTGACCGCGATTCCCGAGGATGAGCGGATCTACATTCGCTCGATGGCCGTGACGCCAAATGCTCAAGGCCGCGGTGTCGGACAAGAGTTGCTCGATACGCTCGAACGAGATGCCCGCGAGCGTGGCTTTAAGAAGCTTTATTTGTACACGACATTTGTGCTGCCGGGAGCACAGCCGCTGTATGAGAAAAATGGATTTGTCGTGACGCGAGAAACGCCGCCCGAAGAATGGCACGACATGGCCGGTGTCGAGATGGAAAAAAAGTTAGATCAGCCACAGAGCACACAGAGAACAGAGAGCGTTTGAAAAAACAGCCTCAGTGTTCTCGGTGAACTCTGTGGCCAATTAAATTTATGTTGTTGGAAGTTAAGAATCTACACGCCGGTATCGACGGCAAAGAAATTTTGAAAGGACTGAACTTGCAGGTAAAGACTGGCGAGGTTCACGCGATCATGGGGCCGAATGGATCGGGCAAATCGACGTTGTCGAAGGTGCTCGCCGGACATCCGAGCTATGAAGTAATTTCGGGCGAGGTTTTGTATGAAGGTAAAAATCTTCTCGAGCTCGAACCCGACGAACGTGCGCGCGAAGGCGTTTTTATGGCGTTCCAATATCCGGTTGAGGTGCCGGGCGTTTCGAATTCGCAGTTTTTGCGGCTCGCTTACAACGAGAAGATGAAGCACATCGGCGACGAGGAACTCGACCCGCTCGAATTCAACGATTACCTAAAAGAGAAAGCGAAGGTCGTCGATATGGACCCGCAGTTTTTTAAACGTTCGGTGAACGAAGGTTTCTCCGGTGGCGAAAAAAAGCGTAACGAGATTTTGCAGATGGCTGTGCTCGAGCCAAAGCTCGCGATACTCGACGAGACAGATTCGGGACTCGACATCGACGCGCTTCGCATCGTCGCCGAGGGTGTAAACAAACTTCGAAGCGACGACAACGCGATCATTCTCGTGACGCATTATCAGCGGCTGCTGAATTTCATCGTGCCCGATATGGTTCACGTTCTCGCCGGCGGCAAGATCGTAAAAGAGGGCGGCAAAGAACTCGCGCTCGAACTCGAAGAAAAAGGTTACGACTGGGTCAAAGCGGCTGGTGGCAACTAGGTGAACGAAGCGTTGCGAATTATCCTGCCGCTCTACTTGCTGGCGTATTTGGTCGTTGCGTTTTTGTGGCGCTCGTATTTGGTTTACAAGCGAACCGGCGTCAATCCATACGTCATCGGCAGATCAAAAGGCGTGGCCGGTTTTGTGGAAATGTTCCTTCGCGTGCCGCTTGTGGTGCTGGCTCTCGTGACTTTTGTTTACGCGGTTTTCCCCGGCGTCTATCAGTTTGCGGTGCCGATTCATTGGCTCGAAAGTTTTGCAATTCAGGTCGCGGGCGTTGTGCTATTGGGCGTCGCTTTAGTTTGGACCGCGATCGCGCAGATGCAGATGGGCAAGTCGTGGCGAGTCGGCATCGATAAAGAAAACCGAACCGAGTTGGTCGAGAGCGGTCTGTTCAAAATTTCGCGAAACCCGATCTTTCTCGGACTGCGTGTCGCGCTCGTCGGCTTTTTTCTCGCCATGCCAAATGCGGTCACGCTTCTTGTGATGACTCTGTCGGATGTGTTGATGCAGATTCAGGTTCGGCTCGAAGAAGAATTTTTAACGGGCGTTCATGGCGACAAGTATCAAGAATTTTGCAGCCGCGTGCGGCGATGGATATAGATGAGAAGCGAAACGAAACAAAGTAATAACAATCTTGCTGCAATCGCTCTCGCAGTGTTTGCCGCCGCGCTCATCGTCGCGTTTCTCGACCTTAGGGGCAGCGACATTGGGCAATTGCCGCAGCTCATCGGCAACCTCGGCGGCGGATCGTTGATTGGGAACTCGATCGTTTTTTCTTTGTATGGTTTTGCTGTCTCCATTCTGATTCTGTATTCGTGGTTTTCAGCGGGTGTAGTGATAAGTCAGTTTCTCGGTTTGACCAGTGAATTCGAAAGGTCGCCAACACTCGTGTTGGCGTGCTCAATCGCGATCGGCGCGGCAGCTTGGTCAGTGATTTGGTGCATCCTTGGGTTTTTTGGTTTTTACCTTCCTTCTGTCGCAATAATTTGTGTTGTTGCAGCGATTTTCAACGGTTCTTACATTTGGCTGGTCGTGCCCATGAAGCTTCCCAAATTTAGTTTTCAGTTGTCGGCAGGAGTTGTTGCTATTCCGGTAATACTCGCACTAGCATCTGCCCTCGCGCCACCGATTGCGAAAGACACACTGCTTTATCATTTTTCGGTTCCTAAAGCGTTTGTCTCACAGCACGGCAACGCGTTTGTTCAAGGAAACATTGCGAGCTATCTGTCACTCGGAGCGGAGATGCAGGTCGTGTGGGCACGACTTCTCGGCGGTCTTTACAATGAACGCGCCGCGGAGGTTGCGGGCGGTGCGGTCATGTGGCTTTTCTTTCCGCTGCTGTTGACGGTCGTTTATGGGTGGGCTCGCGAGATTGGGATTTCGCGCGCCACTTCATTAATAGCGACGCTTACGGTCGCCGCTGTTCCAACCGCATATCACGTTGCGTCGAGCGGCTACATCGACCTCTCGCTCGCGCTTTATGTGACGTTGGCGACTTATAGTTTGACGCGATGGTGGAAAGAGCAAACGTGGGGCTGGGCGATATTGATCGCGATCTTTTTAGGTGCGGCGTTGTCGGTAAAGCTGACAGCCGTTTTTGTGATCGCGGCGTTTGCGTTGATCGTGTTGCTTCGTGCGCGAGCGGCGAAGAACCCGGTCGCTACCGCTAACGGTTCTGACGACCGTGTTGCGTTGTCGCCCGGACGGATTGTGCTGACGGGATTTGCGGCGTTGCTGCTGGCGGGTGCGATCGCATCGCCGTGGTATATCCGCACTTGGGTTGCGACGGATTCGCCGGTGTTTCCGTTTTATATGAGCATTTGGCCGGGCAAGGCCGCAGGCTGGGACGTTGAGCGGTCGAATCTTTTTCAGGCGATGAACTCGCAATACGGCGGTGCGGATGTGAATAAGATCAACTATCTAATCGCACCGGTCCGAGTCTCGGTTGCCGCGCAACCCGAAAAGGCGTCGAATTACGACGGCGTGCTTGGACCCGCGTTTTTGATCGGCCTGCCGCTGCTCATCTTTGCATTGTGGAAACTCGAACTCGGCGTCGAAGTCAAGATAATCGCCGGCGTCGCGGGCGTGATGTATCTGTTTTGGCTTTTCTCAAGCGCGCAGCTTAGATACCTGCTGCCGATCGTGCCGATGCTGGGAATTGCGATCGCGGCGGCGGTGGAGAAGATCGGCGGCCGATTGAAAGGAATCGCGCAATTCTCGCTCGTTGCGGCGAGCGTATGCGGTTTGCTCACGACATTCGCTTGGTTTTGCCAAAAGGCACCGCTTCGCGTCGTGCTCGGTGGCGAAACTCGTGACGAATATCTCGCACGCAATCTCGATTACTATCCGTTCTATCAAGAAATAAACGCGAACGCTCCGGCCGATGCAAAAGTGTGGCTGATCAACATGCGTCGCGACACTTACACGATCGAGCGGCCAGTGGTTTCGGATTATTTGTTCGAAGATTGGACGCTGCGCAAGATGCTTTGGGAATCGCGCAGCGTAGGCGATCTACGCACGATGGCAAAGTCGCTCGGCGCGAGCCATGTTTTGGCGCGGCACGATTTTTTGTTCGAGTACGACCGCTCGACGCTTGTCGATGACAAACGCCCGAGGGCCGAGAACGAAGCGAAGTTAAAGATCGCAAGAGATTTTATTTTAGATAAAGCAAACACGATTCGCGCCGACGAAAAGTTTAGTTTGATAAAAGTTAATTAGAATGACGACTACGACCGCCGTAAGGGATACAAGTTTTACGGAACAATTTAAGAAGTTTATCGCGAGCGAAAGCGATGCAAGCTTGCGCACGTTTCGCGAGAAGGCGTTTGCGCATTTTCGTGAGGTCGGCTTTCCGACGGTGAAACACGAGGACTGGAAATACACGAATGTTTCTTCAGTGGTTAGTGGAAAGTGGATAGTGGATAGTGACGTGACGGCGATCGTCGAGATGCCGTTTGATCTGCTGAGTAAATCTAATTTTGAACGAAATGGTTTTACGGCACTCAATCTTGCGTTCGCAGATTTCAAAGTTGTTAGGATCGCGGCGGACACAACCGTTGACGAACCGATCGAATTGAATTTTGCGGCAGATAGTGACGCAGCGATCTTTCCACACGTTATCGTTATCGCGGAAGCCGGAAGCCGTGCGACGATCGTCGAAACTTACGCTTCGACAGCGAAAAGTTTTACAAACGCCGCGGTGCAGATCGTTGTCGAGGGGAATGCAAACTTAACGCACTATCGAGTGCAAAAAAATTCGCTCGTGTCATTTCACGTCGGCACGACCGAGATCGAGTTAGGTCGCGGCAGCCGTTATGACTCGACAAACATAAATCTCGGCGGTGCGATCTCGCGGCACGACATCGAGTTAAAATTTACGGCCAATGGCGGCGAAGCGTTCGTCGATGGGCTTTATATGTTGTCGGGCGCGCAGCATCACGACACACACTCGATCATCGACCACACCGTGCCGAACTGCACTTCGCATCAAACATACAAAGGCGTGCTCAACGATAAATCTCGCGGCGTTTTTAACGGTAAAGTTTTTGTTCGCGAAAATGCACACGGCACCGACGCTCAGCAGTCGAACAAAAACCTGCTGCTCTCAAACGACGCTCGCGTCGATACAAAACCGCAGCTCGAGATCTTTAACGACGACGTAAAATGCTCGCACGGCACGACCGTCGGGCAGCTTGAGGAAGAAGAATTATTCTATTTGTTAACACGCGGCCTGCCCGAACCGCTCGCACGCAATCTGCTGACATACGGTTTTGCGGAGGAAATCATTAATAAAATAGTTGTAAACTCGATAAAGAACGAGCTTGATAGAGTGGTGTTGAACAGATTGGGCACCAAGTTGGAGGCATAGAATTATGGGATTAACCTACATTGAAGGCAAGGTGAGCAGCAACGGCAGCCGGTCCGAGATAGTCGAGTTCCTCGTGGATAATGGAGCTAATTACACGCTGCTGCCGAAATCGGTCTGGGAAAAGCTGGGTCTTAAGCCAAAGCGAAGTCAGGGATTCATTCTGGCTGACGGTACAAAGTTCGAGCGTGCGATTTCTGAGTGTCGGATCGAAATGTTGGATCTGGAAGGACATACGCCGGTTATCCTGGGCGAAGAAAAAGATGAGGCTCTTTTGGGCGTCGTTACCTTGGAGGAGTTTGGATTTGTTCTCAATCCCTTCACGCGTGAGCTTCAATCGATGAGGATGAGATTAGCGTGAGATGATTAGTTAAAAACTGGAAATTGGGATCATCTCGTAGTGAAGGTGGTAGATATGCAAACAGTAGAAAGAATTGAGACCGTGGTGAGATTGCCGAAAGATCTGCTTGAACAAGCCAGCGACTTGAATATGGAAGACCAGATCTCCGAAGTGACCGAAAAGGCACTTCGGGCGCTTGTAAAAAATACGCAGCGCGCTGAAAGGGATAAACGCGAACTGGAGGTTATCAATCGAAATGCTGAGGCTTTGAATGAAGAAGCTTTAGATGTATTGGAGTATCAGCAAATAAACTGGTGAAAAGGGGCGAACTTTACAGAATTTATAAACCGCATTCGCGCGACCCGAAGAAGTATCGTGTTTTTGTGGTAGTGAGTAGGCAACTGGCGATCGATTCCAGCTTTTCAACTGTAATCTGCGCCCCGATTTATACGAAATGCGATGAAGGTTTGAATACTCAAGTTGATGTAGGGATCATCGAAGGCCTGAAGCACGACAGTTGTATTTATTGTGATGAGCTGGTCAGTTTTCAGAAATCGGTCCTGACGGATTTTATCGGTGCGCTTTCCCCCGAGAAAATGGTGGAGCTGAACGAAACTTTAAAGATCGCATTGGCTATCGAAGATTGAGATGACAGCGGTAAAGAAAATGACGAATTGGGACGTAGAAAAAATCAGAGCCGACTTTCCCGTTCTCTCGCAAACTGTGAACGGCAAGCCGCTCGTGTATCTCGACAACGCGGCGTCGTCGCAGGTGCCGCAGTCGGTGATCGACCGCACGTCGAAGTATCTTACTGAGGAACACTCGAACATTCATCGCGGCGTGCATTATCTCTCGCAGCATGCGACGACGGCATACGAAGCGGCGCGTGAAAAAGTAAAACGCTTTATCAACGCGCCTGATGTCAAAGAATGTATCTTTGTTCGCGGCACGACCGAGGGCATCAATCTCATTGCGCAAAGTTACGGCAGGAAATTTATCGGCGAGGGCGACGAGATACTCGTCTCGCAGATGGAGCACCACTCAAACATCATTCCGTGGCAGATGATCGCGGAGGAGAGGCGGGCGAAGGTGCGGATGATCCCGATCAGTAAGCGCGGCGAGATCATCATCGACGAATATGAAAATCTTTTGAATGAACGGACGCGCATTGTTGCCGTTTCGCATGTTTCGAATTCGCTCGGCACAGTTAACCCGATCAGGGAAATGATCGCGACGGCTCACAAATTCGGCGTGTCGGTTTGCGTCGATGCGGCGCAGAGCGTGCCGCATTTTCCGGTCGATGTGCAGGAGCTGGACTGCGATTTCTTCGTGTTTTCGGGCCACAAGATGTTCGGCCCGACGGGCAGCGGCGTCGTTTATGGAAAGAGCGAATGGCTCGACAAAATGCCGCCGTATCAAACCGGCGGCGGCATGATCCGCACCGTGAGTTTTGAGGGAACGACCTTTGCGCCGATACCCGAAAAGTTCGAAGCCGGAACGCCTGCAATTGCAGCAGGTATTGGTCTCGGAGCCGCGATAGATTACATCAATTCAATTGATTTCGAAGCCGCCGCCACATACGAACATGAACTTCTCGAATACGCAACCGCTCGGCTCGCGGATATTCCGGGCGTGACGATCATCGGCACGGCTGCGCACAAAGCGAGTGTTTTGTCTTTCACCATCGAGGGCGTTCACCCGCACGACATCGGCACAATTCTCGACCAGCAGGGAATCGCTGTTCGCGCCGGTCATCATTGCGCCCAGCCGGTGATGCAGTTTTTCGACGTGCCCGCGACCGCTCGTGCGAGCTTCGCGTTCTACAACACGCGCGAGGAGGTCGATAAACTTGCCGACGCTGTGCAGAAAGTTATCGAGGTGTTTGCATAACAAACTCAGATTTCTAATTTTGAAATTCCAAATGTCAGAACTAAACGAACTTTACCAAGAGACAATTCTCGAACACAACAAAAATCCGCGTAACTTTCGGGAGATCGAAGGTGCCGATAAAACTGCCGACGGTAATAATCCGTTGTGCGGCGACGCGTTGCGCGTTTATGTGAAGATGGACGGTGACATCGTCGGCGATGTCGCGTTCAAAGGTTCGGGCTGTGCGATCTCAAAGGCTTCGGCGTCGATGATGACGCAGACGGTCAAGGGCAAAACGCGCGAAGAGGCTGAGACTTTATTCGACGAATTTCACCGCATGGTCACCGGCGAATTAAATGTAGAAACTGACGATAATCAACTCGGCAAGCTGCGTGTTTTCGCAGGCGTGCTTGAGTTTCCGGCTCGCGTAAAATGTGCATCGCTTAGCTGGCACACGCTCAATGCCGCTCTTCACGGCGACGAAAGCATTACCACTGAATAAAAGTTTTAACGCAGAGAGCGCAAAGACCGCAGAAAGAAACTTTTTACGTCAGAATTATTCGTGCATTCGTGGCTAAATCCTCTAACGCTTAATCCGGGTTAATTAAACCAACCAAAATAAACGCATGTCTCACGACACCCATTTGCCGCAAAACGTGAATGTCGCCGAGCCTGTGATCACGATTTTCCCGTCGTCACGCCACACGACTTTTGTCACGCCGCCTTCGGAATGCACGTTTATGTTGCGATCGGTCTTCAGCAAAAATGCGCTCAATACGGCCGCTCCGCTTGAGCATGTCCCCGACGCGGCAGTCTCGCCTGCACCGCGTTCCCAGATGCGCAGCTCGATATTATGTTTGTCGATAACTTTTACAAAAACGATATTCGCACGCTCGGGAAACGCTTCGTGAGTTTCCATCTCGCGACCAACAACGCGCCAATCAAAATCAAAATCATCGACAAAAACGCACGCGACCGGATTGCCGACATTCACCGCAGAGTAAGCGTAGCGTTTGCCACCGACATCTATCGGCTCGTTGACGACAGCGTCACGTCTCGCAGGCGTGAGTGCAGGAATTTCTTCGCTAGCAAATTTTGGCTCGCCGATCTCAGCGTCAAACCAAAATTCGTTCTCATCACGCCGTTCGAGCAGGTCGTAAGTTTTAACGCCGCTGCGTGTTGCGAGCCGCAGACATTTATCGCTCCAAATATTTTTGTAATGAAGATAGGCAACGGCGCAACGCGTGCCATTACCAGAGAACCCTGCAATGCTGCCGTCAGGATTTACGATCTCACAAAAATAATCGGCGTCGGAATTTTCAGGAACCCAGTCGCTATCGCCCCCGGTTCTGACAAGAACGGCGATGCCGTCGGCACCGACGCCTGTGTTGCGGCGGCACATTTCAACAGCGAGCTGCGGCAGTTCAGCGTCGCCGATCTCTTCACGCTCGATCACGATGTAATCGTTGCCAAACCCGTGAAATTTACAAAATGGAATCGCGGTCATTTCGCTTTTTTGATACTCACGATCGTTTCTGTCGGGTGCTTGTATTCGAGCACAAAATCAACTTGATCGCCGACCTTCAGCGGTTTTAGTTCGGCTTTATTTTTTACATAAAATTCCATGATCATACGCGGCATGACGCCGACGATCTCTTCGTGATCGAGTTCGATGCTGCCGAGTTCGTTGTTGATCTTTGTGACTTTGCCTTTTGCGGGATAGTCGCCGTCTTTAGGAATCGTCGAGGTCGGCACCGGCGTCGGTTCCGCACGCAGCGGAGTTTTGACCGCTTTGTTTTCGTTTGCGCCGCTGCATGCGATGGCGAGTAAAAGAAGAATAATTGAAAGCGTAAGCGTAATAGTTTTCATATGGTTGTAGCGCACCCTCTCAACGGGACGGGTTTCCGCCTTAGCGTTTTACCGGCGTGATCTTTAGCGTCAAAGTTTCGTTGGCGCGAACAACAACGACTACATACTCGACATCAGCCTTCATCTCGCCAAGTATCGCAGTGTAATCGTAAACGTTTTTTACATCTTTGCCGGCGAGCTTGATTAGTTTGTCACCGGCTTTCAGACCGGCACGCGACGCGGGCGAATTTTCGCGCACGTCGTCAAGCAGCATTCCGTCGGTCGAGTCGGCATAACTCGGTATCGTGCCAAGGCTAACCGAGAATCCCATTCTCGTGCCCTGCGGTGTCGCAGATTTTGCGACTGTGTATGTCGGGCGTGTCGGATTTTCGTCTATAGCTTTTGCAATCGCGGCAACGTAAGCGACTATTTGCTGCAGCCCCGCGTAATTTATTTTGTCGGCCGTATCCGACGGCTTGTGATAGTCGAGATGCGTTCCGGTAAAAAAGAAAAGCACTGGAATCTGTTTGCCGTAAAACGAAGAGTGATCGGACGGACCAAAGCCTTCTTCGTTTAGCGCCAAAGAAAACTTTTTCCTAACATCTTCGATTCGAATAGGTGGTCCTAAATAACCTTCCGGCTTCGGCGGAGCTGCATTTCGACCATCCAGATTTTTTTCCTCAACCAACGATTTCCATCCGCTCGCGGTTCCGATGCCGCCGATCGTCAGCTTGTTATCCTTCAACCTTCCGACCATATCGAGGTTTATCATCGCGACAGTTTTTTCTAGCGGAAAGACCGGATTGTTGACGTAGTATTTCGAGCCGAACAGGCCGTCTTCCTCGCCGCTGAAGGCGATGAAGATGAGTGTGCGTTTGTTCGATTTGTCTTTTGCAAATGCGCGTGCAAGCTCGATGATCGCAGCCGTGCCCGACGCGTTGTCGTCTGCGCCGTGATGAATGTCGGTCGAATTTGCGGCGAGACTGCCCGGACCACCGCGTCCGAGATGATCGTAATGAGCGCCGATCACGATCGCTTCGTTCTTTAAAACTTTATCGTGGCCATCGAGAATGCCGATGATGTTGTATGCAGATTTCGAATTTGCAGTTGCGGTTTTTGTCGGGTCGGCGGGCGTCGCGTGCGGGTCGCGCACCGGCGTGTAAGAGAACGGCTGCATATAATTCGGCTTACCGTTCGCCGATTTCGCACCGGGCTTGAGCTGGAGTTTTGCAAACTGGTTCGCGATGTAACCCGCAGCGTATGTCGCACCGATCTCGCCGGTTCGACGACCTTCGAGTTTGTCAGAGGCGAGATATTCAATGTGTTTGCGAAGATTTGCCTCGAGCGCATCGACGCGCGCCGGCTGCGCTTTTTGTGCAGAGACATTTAGCGCAAATGATGCGAGAAGAAGGTAACTGTAAAACTGCTTTTTCATAAATTAATAGACCGTTTGAATAAATCTGAGATGCGACGGCTCTGCAAAAGGATTTCTTTTGCACCGGCGAGGTCTTTTGCGGTCAGCCGACTGCGAGTTATTTAACTTTTTATTACTCAAACCGCTCTGACATCTCTTTTAATAATTATAAGCCGTCCACAATCGCATTCAGCGTCGCAGAAGGCCGCATTGCTGCGTAAGCCTTTTCGGAATCGGGATGATAATAACCGCCGACGTCTTGAGGTTTGCCTTGTGCGGCGATCAATTCTTCATTGATCTTCGCTTCGTTCTCATGCATTGCTTTTGTGACGGCGGCGAACTTCGACGCAAGCTCGGCATCTGCAGTTTGATTTGCCAAAGCCTCAGCCCAATACATCGCCAAATAAAAATGCGAACCACGATTATCTATTCCACCGACTTTTCTCGCGGGAGATTTGTCGGTTGCTAAAAATTTCGCATTTGCTTCGTCGAGAGCGTCCGCTAAGATTTGTGCCTTATTGTTGTCTTGAGTTTGGGCAAGATGCTCGAAACTCGCTTGCAACGCCAAAAACTCACCGAGCGAATCCCAACGCAAATAACCTTCTTTTTGGAATTGTTCGACGTGTTTTGGAGCGCTGCCGCCCGCACCTGTTTCAAACAAACCGCCGCCGTTCATCAGCGGAACGATCGAAAGCATTTTTGCAGACGTGCCGAGTTCCAAGATCGGGAACATGTCGGTCAAATAATCACGCAAAACATTTCCCGAAACTGAGATCGTATCTTTGCCCTCGCGACCGCGTGTTAGCGTTTCGAGCATCGCGTCTTTGACATCCACGATTCTGATGTCGAGGTCTGTCAGATCATGATCTTGCAAATATTTTTCAACCTTTTTAATGATCTGCGAATCGTGCGCCCGATCTTTATCGAGCCAGAAAATGGCAGGCGTGCTTGAGAGTCTCGCACGGTTCACTGCTAATTTTACCCAATCTTGAATTGCGGCGTCTTTGGTTTGACACATTCTGAAAATATCGCCGGGTTGAATTTTTTGTTCGAGCAAAACCTCTCCGTTTTCATCTTCAACTTTGATCGTTCCTGCATCTGAGATCTGAAAAGTTTTATCGTGTGAACCGTATTCTTCCGCCTTTTGCGCCATCAGACCGACATTCGGCACAGAGCCAAATGTGCGCGGATCGATCGCTCCGTTTTTCTTCATGTCCTCAACGATCGCATCGTAAAAGCGCGCGTAAGTTCGGTCGGGAATTATGCAAACGGCGTCC
>Ga0187892_10006001_pt1 | contig 18487 bp, 14 predicted proteins | sample MA1701073metaG_FD_139345 | JGI IMG/M metagenome (GOLD analysis project Ga0187892, IMG submission 139345) | Bio-ooze microbial communities from a basaltic lava cave in the Kipuka Kanohina Cave System on the Island of Hawaii, USA - MA170107-3 metaG ...
CCGAACTTCTTCGCCAGGATGTGCGTCATCGCCGCCGTCAGCGTCGTCTTGCCGTGATCGACGTGACCAATCGTGCCCACGTTCACGTGCGGCTTGGTGCGCTCGAACTTGCTCTTGGACATGTCTTTCTACCTTCGGGTCGGTCCTGGTCGCCAAATCGAGGTCGGTCTCGCGATCGCAAACTTCCTGGTGCCGATGATGCGGATTGAACGCATGACCTCTCCCTTACCAAGGGAGTGCTCTACTACTGAGCTACATCGGCGGAATCCGTCCGGTCTCGCTCGATTCCGCCCGCCGCGGGGTCGCTGGAGCGGGTGAAGGGAATCGAACCCTCGTCATAAGCTTGGAAGGCTTCTGCTCTACCATTGAGCTACACCCGCGCATGTTCCTCACGTTCCGGAACGATCGTTGGGGCCCGGGCGCGCCCGCGGGGCGCGCACAGTTTCGCGTGGTCGAGTGCCTGGTGGAGGGGGTAGGATTCGAACCTACGTAGGCGCATGGCCAACAGATTTACAGTCTGCCCCCTTTAGCCGCTCGGGCACCCCTCCGAACGAAACGCAAAAGTATGGGGGATTTTCCCTGAAGTGTCAAACGCCTAGGAGCCCTGGGCGGACTCGCCGGCGAGGTCCGGGCGCCTCCCCCCGGTCGCCGCTCGGTCCGGGCGGTCCGGCCGGTGCAACCTCCCCGCTTGCCGGCCGCCGGACGCCCCTCCCGACCGGCCGTCGTCCCGACCTGGAGTGCCCTGTCCATGAGTAAAGCGTTCGCCTCGCAAGCCGATCTCGCCGAGAAGAGAATCACTTTCACCCGCCTGTCCGAGAACGCCTACGCCTACACCGCCGAAGGCGACCCGAACTCGGGGGTGGTGGTGGGCGACGACGGGGTCATGGTGGTCGACGCGCAGGCGACCCCGGCGATGGCGAAGGACGTGATCCGGCACATCCGGACGGTGACGGACAAGCCGATCAAGTACGTCGTGCTCTCGCACTACCACGCGGTGCGGGTGCTCGGCGCTTCGGCGTACGGCGCGCGCGAGATCATCGCGAGCGAGGTCACGCGCGAGATGATCACGGAGCGCGGCAAGGAGGACATGGACTCGGAGATCGGGCGGTTCCCGCGGCTCTTTCGCGGCGCCGACGAGATTCCCGGGCTCACCTGGCCGACCATGACCTTCGATCGCGAGCTCGCGATCTGGATGGGCAAGCTCGAGGTGCGCCTGATCCACGTCGGCGCCGGCCACACACGGGGCGACACCATCGTCTGGCTGCCGTCGCAGAAGGTGCTGTTCTCGGGCGATCTCGTCGAGTACAACGCCGGGATCTACACCGGCGACGCCCATCTCCAGGTCTGGCCGGAGACGCTCGAGCGGCTGCGCGCGCTCGGCCCGGAGCGGCTCGTGCCCGGCCGCGGGCCGGCGCTCACGAGCGCCGCCGACTCGATCGCGGCGATCGAGTTCACCCAGAACTTCGTCCGCCGGCTGTACGAGTGCGCGAGGGAAGGCGTGGCGGCGCGCAAGAGCCTGCGGGAGGTCTACCAGGATGCGCGGGCCCGTCTCGACCCGGTGTACGGCCAGTACCCGATCTACGAGCACTGCATGCCGTTCGACGTCTCGCGGGCGTACGACGAGGCGAGCGGCGTCGCGAACCCCCGCGTCTGGACCGCCGAGCGCGACCTCGAGATGTGGAAGGCGCTCGAGAGCTGAAGAAACCATTCCGCGCGAGCGTGGTCTGTCAGGCTGGGCGCCGCGTTCTGCGCGCCGGCAGCCGAGCCCTGCGGGTAGAATTGCCCGGCGAATCTCCGCGGCCAGGGACACGATCCCGCCGTCCGCGGCGTAGCCCTGGCGCCGCGATCCGGCGCGCCGGGTGCGCGATGCATGTCCACCCACGTCATGCTGCTTGAGGAGAAGAAATGAACGCACCCGCCGAGGCCCTGCGCGCGGTCACGCTCGACGACAAGTATTCCCTCGAACGCGGCCGGGTCTTTCTCACCGGGATCCAGGCGCTCGTGCGGCTGCCGATGCTCCAGCGGCAGCGCGATGCGGCGGCCGGTTTGAACACCGCCGGGTTCGTCTCCGGCTATCGGGGCTCGCCGCTCGGCGGGCTCGATCAGGCGCTCTTCCGGGCGAAGAAGTTCCTCGAGCGGCATCACGTCGTGTTCCAGCCCGGCGTCAACGAGGACCTGGCGGCGACCGCGCTCTGGGGCACGCAGCAGGTGAACCTCTTCCGCGGCGCGAAATACGACGGCGTCTTCGGCCTGTGGTACGGCAAGGGCCCGGGCGTCGACCGTTGCGGCGACGTCTTCCGGCACGCGAACGCGTGCGGCACGTCGCAGCACGGCGGCGTCATCGCCTGCGCCGGCGACGACCACGCCGCGAAGTCCTCAACGCTCCCGCACCAGACCGATCACCTGTTCAAGGCGGTGATGATGCCGGTGCTGTATCCGGCCTCGGTCCAGGAGTACCTCGACCTAGGCGTCCACGGCTACGCGATGTCGCGCTACTCCGGCTGCTGGGTCGCGTTCAAGTGCGTGACCGACGTCGTCGAGAGCTCGGCCTCGGTGTACGTCGATCCGGACCGCGTCGAGGTCCGGCTTCCGACCGACTTCGTGATGCCGCCCGAGGGGCTCAACATCCGCTGGCCCGATCCGTTCCTGGTGCAGGAGGAACGGCTGCTGCATCACAAGCTCTATGCCGCGCTCGCCTATGCCCGAGCGAACGCCCTCAACCGGGTCGTCATCGACAGCCCGCGCGCGCGCCTCGGGATCATCACCTCCGGCAAGGCATACATGGACGTGCGCCAGGCGCTCGAGGACCTCGGCATCGACGAGCGCCTCGCCGCCGAGATCGGCCTGCGCGTCTACAAGTGCGGGATGATCTGGCCGCTCGAGTCGGAAGGCGTGCGCCGCTTCGCCCAGGGGCTCGAGGAGATCCTCGTCGTCGAGGAGAAGCGGCAGTTCCTCGAGTACCAGCTCAAGGAGGAGCTCTACAACTGGCGCGAGGACGTGCGCCCGCGCGTGATCGGCAAGTTCGACGAGAAGGGCGAGTGGTCGCTGCCGCACGGCAAGTGGCTGCTCCCGGCCGCGAACGAGCTCTCGCCGGGGATCATCGCGAAGGCGATCGCCGCGCGCATCGCGCGCTTCTACACCTCCGACCGCATCAAGGCGCGGCTCGCCTTTCTCGACGCGAAGGAGAAGGCGCTCGCGCAGCCGCGCGTCACCGTGCAGCGGGTGCCGTACTTCTGCTCGGGTTGCCCGCACAACACCTCGACGCGGGTGCCCGAGGGCAGCCGCGCGACCGCGGGCATCGGCTGCCACTTCATGGCGGTGTGGATGGATCGCGCGACCGCCACGTTCAGCCACATGGGCGGCGAGGGCGTCGCCTGGATCGGCCAGGCGCCGTTCACCGAGGAGCGGCACATCTTCGCGAACCTCGGCGACGGCACCTACTACCACTCGGGGCTGCTCGCCATCCGCGCGGCGGTCGCCGCGAAGGCGCCGATCACCTACAAGATCCTCTACAACGACGCGGTCGCCATGACCGGCGGGCAGCGCGTGGACGGACCGCTCAACGTGCCGATGATCGTCGCCCAGTGCGCCGCGGAAGGCGTCGAGAAGATCGCCATCGTCACCGACGAGCCGGAGAAGTATCGCGCGGTCGCCCTCAAGCCGGCGGTGCCGGTGCGCCATCGCGACGACCTCGATCAGGTGCAGCGCGAGCTGCGCGAGTACCCGGGCCCGTCGATCCTCGTCTACGACCAGACCTGCGCCGCCGAGAAGCGCCGCCGCCGCAAGCGCGGCACCTTCCCCGACCCGCAGAAGCGCGTGCTCATCAACGAGCTCGTCTGCGAGGGCTGCGGCGACTGCAGCGTGCAATCGAACTGCGTGTCGGTCGAGCCGCTCGAGACCGAGTTCGGCCGCAAGCGCACGATCAACCAGTCCTCGTGCAACAAGGACTACTCCTGCGTCAAGGGGTTCTGCCCGAGCTTCGTCACCGTGGAGGGCGGCCGCGTGCGCCGCGGGCAGGCGCTGGCCGAGGGCGGGGACGCGTGGCCGGCGCTGCCCGACCCGGTGCCGGCGCCGACCGACCGGCCGTACAACATCCTCATCACCGGCATCGGCGGCACCGGCGTCATCACGGTCGGCGCGCTGCTCGGCATGGCAGCGCACATCGAGGACCGGGGCGTCAGCGTTCTCGACATGACCGGTCTCGCGCAGAAGAACGGCGCGGTGATGTCGCACGTCCGGATCGGCCGCAGTCCCGAGGAGATCCACGCGGTGCGCATCGCCTCCGGCGAGGCCGACTGCGTCATCGGCTGCGACATGGTCGTCGCCGCCGGCGCCGAAGCGCAATCGAAGATGCAGGCCGGCCGCACGCGGCTCGTCATCAACAGCGCCGAGGTGCCGACCGCGGAGTTCGCGCGCAACCCGAACTGGCTGTTCCCGGGCTCGGACATGCAATCGGAGCTGAAGGCGGCGGTGGGCGCGGCGAGCGCGGAGTTCATCGACGCGACGCGGCTCGCCACAGCCTTGATGGGCGATGCGATCGCGACCAATCCGTTCATGCTCGGCTGCGCCTACCAGAAAGGGCTGCTGCCGGTCTCGGCCGCCGCGATCGAGCGCGCGATCGAGCTGAACGGCGTCGCGGTCGAGGCGAACAAGCGGAGCTTCCTCTGGGGCCGCCGCGCCGCGCACGACCTCGCGCGGGTCGAGAAGGTCGCCACCCCCGCCGCGGTCATCCCGATCTCGCAGCATCTGTCGCGCTCGCTCGACGAGCTGATCGCGCGCCGCGCGGAGTTCCTGACCGACTATCAGGACGCGGCCTACGCCGGCCGCTACCGGGCGCTGGTGAACCGCGTCCGGCAGATCGAGAGCGATCGCGGCCTCGGGACGAAGCTCACCGAGGCGGTCGCGCGCTACTTCTTCAAGCTGATGGCGTACAAGGACGAGTACGAGGTCGCCCGCCTCTACACGCGGCCGGAGTTCACGCAGCGCCTGCAGGCGACGTTCGAGGGCGACTACACGCTCAAGTTCCACCTGGCGCCGCCGGTCCTCGCTAAGCCGGACCCGGTGACCGGCGTGCCGCGCAAGCGCGAGTTCGGGCCCTGGATGATGGCCGCGTTCAAGGCGCTCGCGAAGCTGCGGGGCCTGCGCGGCACCGCCTTCGACCTCTTCGGGCGGACCGAGGAGCGCCGGATGGAGCGCCAGCTCATCGCCGACTACGAGCGCACCCTCGACGAGCTCCTCGCGAAGCTCGACCGGGACAACCACGCGACCGCGGTGGCGATCGCCGGCATCCCGGACGAGATCCGCGGCTACGGGCACATCAAGCTGCGCACGCTGAAGACCGCGAAAGCGAACGAGGCCGATCTCCTCGCCGCGTTCCGCTCGCCGCGGGCCCCCGCCAGAGCGGCGTGAGCGCGATCCCGCCGGGTTTCGCGAAGCTCGACGCGACCAGCCCGTTCCACGAGCTGGTCGGCCCGCTCTACGAGAAGCGCGACGGGGCGACCGTCGCGATCGGGCTCGCGGTCGCCGAGAAGCACAAGAACCGCCGCGGCATCGTCCACGGCGGCATGATCTGCACGCTCGCGGATTTCGCGATGGGGCACGCCGCGAGCACGGCGGCCGGCGCGCCGCGCAAACTTGTGACCACCACGCTCTCGGTCGACTTCGCCGGCAACGCCCGGCCCGGCGACTGGATCGAGGCGCGGGTCGACGTCATGCGGCCGGGCAAGCGCGTGGCGTTCGTCAACTGCTTCGTCTACCGCGGCGCCGATCGCATCGCCCGCGCGAACGCCACGTTCCTGATCCTGCCGCCCGACGAGTAGCGGCCTGCGCCCTCAGAACTGGATGGAGTAGCCGCCGTCGACCGCGATCGCGGTCCCGGTGACGAAGTCGGAGGCGCGGCTCGCGAGGAACACCGCGATCCCGGCGAAGTCCGCCGGCTCGCCCCAGCGCCCCGCCGGCGTGCGCGCGAGGACCCGCTCGTGGAGGCCCGGCAGCTCGCGCCGCGTCCGGACCGTGAGCTCGGTATCGATGAACCCCGGAAGTACGGCGTTCACCTGGATCCTGTCCTTCGCCCAGGCGGCCGCGAGCGATTTGGTGAGCTGCACGAGCCCGCCCTTGCTCGCGCCGTACGGCGCCATGACCGCCCCGCCGAAGATCGAGAGCATCGACCCGACGTTGACGATCTTGCCCCCGCCGGAGCGGACCATCGCCGGATGGGCGGCCTGCGAGCACACGAACGCCCCGGTGAGATTGGTGTCGAGGACGCCGCGCCACTCGTCGAGCGAGTAGTCCTGCGGCGGCTTGCGGATGTTGATGCCGGCGTTGTTGACGAGGATGTCTAGCCGCCCGAGGCGCTCGACCGCGCCCGCGACCAGCGCGCGGCACGACGCCTCGTCGCGGAGCTCCACTTCGAGCGCGGTCGCCCTGGCGCCGAGCGCCTCGAGCTCCTTCACCGCGGCGGCGCTCTTGCCGGCGTTGCGCGCCGCGACGACCACGGCGGCGCCGGCCTGGGCGAGCCCGCGCGCGATGCCGAGCCCGATGCCGCCGTTGCCGCCGGTCACGATCGCGACGCGGCCCGTGAGATCGAAGAGGTTCATGGTGGCTCCTTCAAGCGAGCTTCTCCGCCCCCACGCCGAGATGCCGATCGAGGACCTCGGTCGCGCGCGCGAGCTCCGCGGGCGTGCCCTGGAAAACGAACTGCCCGGAAGCGATCACGTAGACGTAGTCGGCGACCGCGAGCGCCAGGGCGAAATTCTGCTCGACGAGCAGGATGGCGTGGCCGTGGGCCTTGAGGTTGCGCATGATCTCGCCGACCTGCTGCACGAGCCGCGGCGCGAGGCCCTCCGAGGGCTCGTCCATGAGGATGAGCTCGGGATTGGCCATCAGCGCCCGGCCGACGGCGAGCATCTGCTGCTCGCCCCCGGAGAGCGCGCCGCCGAGGTGATCGATGCGCTCGGCGAGCTGCGGGAACTCGGCGAGCACGGCCGCGAGGTCCCAATGGCGGTTGCCCTGGCGGGCGCCGGACCGCCGCCAGCCGGCGAGCGCGCTCGTCGGCAGCAGCAGGTGCTCGCGCACCGTCAGCGAGCGGAAGATCCGGCGGCCCTGCGGGACGATCGCCACGCCCGCCTGCGCGATCGCATACGCTGGCCGGCCGCGGAGCGACCTTCCCTTGAAGAGGACGTCGCCCGCGCGCGGCGGCGTGAGCCCCGCCACCGAACGGATGAGCGTCGTCTTGCCCATGCCGTTGCGGCCGAGGATCGCGACGGCCTGGCCGGCGCGCAGATCGAGGCTGAGCCCCTGCAGCACGTAGCTGTCGCCGTAGTAGGTGTGGATCTCCCGCACCGCGAGCAGCGGCTCAGACATGGCCGAAGTACACCTCGCGCACCTCCGGGTTCGCCTGCACCTCGGCGGGCGTGCCCTCGAGGATCACCCGGCCGCGGTGCAGCACCGTCACCCGGTCGGCGAGCCCGAGCGCGACGTCCATGTCGTGCTCGATCATGACCAGCGTGATCGCGCGCGGCAGCGTCGCGATCATCTGCGAGATGCGCTGCCGCTCGAGCGGCGCGAGCCCGGCGCACGGCTCGTCGAGGAGGAGCACGCGCGGATTCGAGTTGAGCGCGAGCGCGAGCTCGAGCTGCCGGCGCTCGCCGTAGGAGAGCTCCCGGACCGCGCGGTCGGCGCGGTCCGCGAGGCCGACCCGCTCGAGCCCCTCCAGCGCGCGCTCGCGCAGGTGGGCGAACGCGCCGATCGGACGATGGACGATCCACTTGCGACGGTCGGTGCCGAGGAGCGCGAGCGTCAGGTTCTCGAGCGCCGTGAGATCGGTGAACACGTTCGAGATCTGGAACGTGCGGCCCATGCCGAGCGCGGTGCGGCGGCTCTCGGCGAGGCGCGTCACCTCGCGGCCGAAGAGCCGGACCGTTCCCGAGCTCGGCCGCAGCGTCCCGGTGATGCAGTGAAAGAGCGTCGTCTTGCCCGCGCCGTTCGGTCCGATCAGCGCGCGCCGCTCCCCGGCCGCGACGCTCAGCGTCACGCCGTCCACGGCGCGCAGCCCGCCGAACTCCTTGGCGAGCGCGCCGACCTGGATGGCCGCCTCGGTCATCCGCGCGCCGCCCGCGCCGCGCGCAGCCGCGCGGCGAGCCCCATGATCCCGTTCGGCGCCCACAGCACCGTCGCGACGAACACGATCCCCATCACCGCGGCGTACAGCTCAAAGAAGCTGCTCACCCAGTTCCGCAGGCCGAGGATGACCGCCGCGCCGAGGAACGGCCCGACCACGGTACCGGTGCCGCCGATGATCGCCATCAGCACCGCCTCGACCGAGACCGGGAACGAGCCGGCCACCGGGTTGACGAAGCGGTTGTAGTAGACGTAGAGCACGCCGGCGAGGCTGGCGAGCGCGCCCGACAGCACGAACGCCGCGTACAGATGCAGGCCGGTGCGGTAGCCGAGGCTGCGCATCCGCGACTCGCTCGCCTTGATCCCGCGCAGGCCGAGCCCGAACGGCGAGCGCACCAGCACGCGGTAGCCGAACGCGCACAGGACGATCACCGCGAGCACCAGGTAGTAATACTGCGTGTGCGATTCGATGCCGACGGCGCCGATGCGCGGAAAGGGCACGTTCGTGACGCCGTTGTCCCCGCCGGTGAACGACGACCAGCGGTGCGCGACGCCCCACACGACGTAGCCGAGGGCGAGCGTGATGAGGATGAAGTACACGCCGCGGGTGCGGACCGACGCGCCGAACACCGCCGCGAGAGCCGTGCCCGCGGCGATGCCCGCGGGTGCGGCGAGCGCGGTCGGCACGCCGTAGCGCACCTGCAGGATCGCCGTGGTGTAGGCCGCCACCGCGAAGAACGACGCGTGGCAGAGGGAAAAGAGCCCGGCGTGCCCGAGCAGCAGGTCGGCCGAGAGCGCGAGCAGGCCGAAGATGTACATCTGCGTGACGAGCCCCATCCAGAACGGTCCGGCGACGTGCGGCAGCGCCGCCGCCGCCGCGAGCGCGACGAGGATGACGGCGGCACGCGTCCGGTTCAACCTCAGGTCTCCCTGCCCGCGATGCCCCGGGGCCGCACGAGCAGCAGCAGCGCCATCGGGGCGAACAGCACGAAGTAGGAGAACTCCGGCAGGAGCCAGCGTCCGTACGCGTCGAGCAGGCCGACGACCAGCGCGCCGATCATCGCGCCTTCCAGGCTGCCGAGGCCGCCGACGATCACGACGACCAGCGCGTACACGAGGATCTCCCATTCGGCGCCCGGGTAGAGCGTGAGGAAGGCCCCGCCCACTACGCCTGCCGTGCCGGCGAGGAACGACGCGAGCGCCGAGACCAGCACGAACAGGCGATCGACGTTGATGCCGGTCGCCGCGACCTGCTCGCGATCGTCGACCCCGGCGCGCACGACCGCGCCGATCTGGGTCTTCCGGTACAGCAGCCACAGCGCGACCGCGATCACGCTGCCGAACACGATCAGCACGAAGCGGTAGGTCGGATAGACGAGGCCCCCGGGGAGCTCCATCGCGCCGCGCAGCGCGACCGGCACCGGCACCTTGAGGAAGTCGCCGCCCCAGATCTTGAGCGCGACGTCGCCGATGACGAACGCGACACCGACGGTGAGCAGGACCTGGGCGAGATGGTTGTCGCCGGTGCGGCGGATGAGGAGCCGATCGACGAGGTAGCCGAGCACCACGATCGCCGCGCCGCCGCCGACGATCGCCAGCGCGAAGCTGCCGGTCGCTTGGGAGATCGTGAGGCCGATGTAGCCGCCGAGCAGGTAGTAGGCGCCGTGGGCCATGTTGACGACGCGCATGAGCCCGAAGCTCAGCGTGAACCCGCTCGCGAGCAGGAACAGCAGCGCCGCGAGCGACAGGCCGTTGATCGCCTGGAGGATCGCGCCGGTGGTCACGCGTTAGCAGGCCGCTGAAAAATGCTTGCGCAAGCAGCTCCGTTCGGCGCCGCTCGCGCGCGCGCCGAACCCCTTTCGCACGAAGCGCACGCGGGGTTGCGTCGAACTCAACTGCTTGAGTTCGACGCCGCGTGCGCCGGCTCGCCTCGCAAGGCGAGCCGCAGGGGGAATCCCCCTTGCAACTCCCCGGACGAACACGGGGCAAGCCCCTTGAAAATCCCCCTCGCGGTCGATCTCCGGGTCTATCAACACGCTGTAGCGGTCCGCGGGCTGGGGGGCGACAGGCCGCCGGCCGGGCGCTTCGCCGCGCCCGGCCGGCGCGATGCTCGAGCCGCTAGCGCGTCAGCGCTTGTACGGCCCGCGCTGGAGGAACTCCTCGGGCTTCCAGGTCCAGAACTGCGACACGTTCTCGTAGGTCTTGACCGGGACGTTGACCAGAATGTCGCCGAGGACCGGGTGCTTGGTCTTCCTGATCTCCGCGATGTAGACGTTCTGGATCGGGTTGTCGTACTCGTCGAGCCGCAGCGGGCCGCGCGGCGCCTTCACCTTCACCGTGCGCATCGCCTTCAGGAAGGCGGCGCGATCCTCGACCTTGCCGTTGATCGAGTCGATCGCGGTCTTGGTCCAGAGCCCGGCGGTGTACGCGCTCTCGGCGAACCAGGACGGGACCATCTTGTACTTCTTGGCGAAGGCGTCGACGAACGCGCGGTTCTCGGGCGTGTTGATCCCGGCGGCGTAGACGAGCGAGTTGCCGATCAGCCCGACCGCGCGGTCGTCCATCTGCGGCAGCACGTCGGCGTGCAGCCAGTAGCCGCCGTAGATCTTCTTCTTCTTGTCCATGCCGAAGTTGAACCACGCCTCGAACAGCCGCACGCGGTCGACCCCCACCACGACCGCCGCCACCGCCTCGGTGTCGGCCGGGATCGCCGAGATCGTCGGACCGTAGTCCTTGGTGCCGATGGGGTTCCAGATGATCTTGTCCACCTTGCCGCCGAGATCGGTGTACACCTTGACCGCGCCGAGCGTCACCTCCTGGCCGAAGGTGTAGTCCTGGCCGATGAAGGTCACCCGCCGCACCTTGAGCACGTTGTAGAGGTAGTCGCCGAACGGATGGCCGATCTGGCTCGACGAGATCGCGGTCCGCACCACGGTCGGCGTGCGGTTCCACTTGGTGACGTCGTCCGCGCCCGCCGGGTCCATCACCAGCGGCACGCCCGTCTCCTTGCTCACCTGGGCCACCGCCGGGCCTTCGTGGCCGCAGAGCGGGCCCACCATGATGTGCACCTTCTCCTGGTGCACGACCCGGCGCGCCTGCGTGAGCGCCTGGTCGGGATTGCAGGTCGTGTCGGCGACCACGACCTCGACCTTGCGCCCGCCCGCGGCGTGCTCCACCTGCTCCCAGAACAGCTTGAAGCCGTTCACCATGTCGGCGCCGGGCTTGGCGAGCGGCCCGGTCACCGGGGCGAGCAGCCCGATCTTGATCGGGCCGCCTTGCGCGTGCGCCGGCGGCGCCGCGGAAAGGCCGGCCGCCGCCGCCAACGCAGCGATGGCACGCAGGGTGCTGGAAGCGACGGGTCTGAGCGGATTCATTGCGCGTCCTCCTTTGGATGCCCTCGAGTTATTCGCTCGCGGCCGGCGAACCGCCGGCCGTCGCGCTTTCTTGCCGCCGCGACCCTTTGCGGGTTGGCGATGATGAGTGATCACATTATAGTGAGCCCATCCGCCGCGCTGTCAATCGGCGGCCGAAGACGACCCGATGCGCGCGGGCGAGCCGACTCGCGCGCGATCCCCTGAGAGCGAAGCGAGATGGAGCGGCGATGACCGACGAGACCCTGCGATTCGGAAGCGGGCGCGAAGCGTGGCGGAGCGAAGACGAGCCGTTGCTCGCCGGGCGCGGCCGCTTCACCGACGATGTCGAGCTCCCCGGCCAGGCCCATGCCGCGTTCGCCCGCTCGACGCTCGGCCACGCGGAGCTTCGCGCGGTGGACGCCGCGGCCGCCGCGCGCATGCCGGGCGTCCTCGGGGTCTTCACCGCGGCGGACCTCGCCGGCGACGGGGTCGGCGCGATCCCGCCGGCGGTCTCGCTCCCGGGCCGCGGCGGCCGGCCGATGGTCGGGGCCGCGATCCCGGTGCTCGCGTCGGGACGGGTGCGCTACGTGGGCGAGCCGGTCGCGATCGTCGTCGCCGCGACCGCTGCGCAGGCCCAGGACGCGGCGGACGCGATCCGGCTCGACCTCGACGAGCTGCCGGCCGCCGCCGACGTGGCGCGGGCGATTGCGCCCGGCGCGCCGACGATCTGGGACGCCGCGCCCGAAAACATCTGCCTCGACTGGGAAGACGGCGATGCCGCCGCCGTCGAGGCGGCGTTCGCGCGCGCGGCCCACGTGGCGCGCGTGCGCCTGGACGACACGCGCGTCGCGCCCTCGCCGATGGAGCCGCGCGCCGCGCTCGGCGCCTGGGATCCCGCGGCGGAGCGCTACACGCTCATCGCCAGCACCCAGGGCGTCGCGCTGGTGCGCAAGCTCCTCGCCGAAGCGGTGTTCAAGGTGCCGCCGCAGAAGATCCGCGTGCTCACCCACGACGTGGGCGGCGGGTTCGGGATGAAGGTGCAGCCGTATCCCGAGTACGCCGCGCTGCTCTACGCCGCGCGGCGGGTGGGGCGGCCGGTCAAGTGGCGCGCGTCGCGGCTCGAGAGCTTTCTCGCCGATACCCACGGTCGCGACGGTTTGCTGGACGGCGAGCTCGCGCTGGACGCCGACGGGCGATTCCTCGCGCTGCGCGCGCGCACCCAGGTCGGCGTGGGCGCGTACGTCTCGACCTACGCGGCCGTCATCTCGACCAACAACACCAAGAACTGCCTGTCGAGCGTCTATCGGATCCCGGCGATCCACTTCAACGCGCGGTTGGTATTCACCAACGCCGTGCCGCTGGGGCCCTATCGCGGCGCCGGCCGGCCGGAGGCGATCTACCTCGTCGAGCGCCTGATCGACTCCGCCGCGCGCGCCACGGGGATCGACCGGGTGACGCTGCGGCGCCGGAACCTCATCCCGTCCGCGGCGATGCCGTACAGGGCGCCGAACGGGCCGATCTACGACGGCGGCGAGTTCGAGGCGGTCCTCGACAAGGCGCTCGCGCTCGCCGACTGGACCGGGTTCGTCGATCGGCGCGCGCGCTCCGAGCGCGCGGGCAAGCTGCGCGGGATCGGGCTGTGTTGCTTCCTCGAGGTGGCGGGAGGCAGTCCCCTGCAGGAGATCGCCGATCTGCGCTTCGAGCCCGACGGCAAGGTCGCGCTGCGCACCGGCGCCCAGCCGATGGGCCAGGGGCATCTCACGACCTTTCCGCCGCTCGTCGCGCACCGGCTCGGGATCCCGGCGAGCGCGGTCCGGCTGGTGCAGGGCGACAGCGACGAAGTCCCGGTCGGCCTGCCGACGGTCGCCTCGCGGTCGACGATGATGGCGGGCAGCGCCACCCTGCAGGCCTGCGACGAGGCGATCGAGAAGGGCCGGAGGATCGCGGGCCAGCTCTTCGAGGCCTCCGCCGCGGACATCGAGTTCGCTGACGGCCGGTTCCGCGTCACCGGCACCGATCGCGCGATCCCGATCCTCGATCTCGCCGCGCGCGCGCGGACGCTGGCCGGCCTGCCGCAGGACCTGGCCGGCGGGCTCGACACGGTGACGACCTTCCAGTCGCCGCAGATGAGCTTTCCCAACGGCTGCCACGTGTGCGAGGTCGAGGTCGATCCGGACACCGGCGTCACGACGGTCGTCGGCTATGCGGCGGTCGACGATGTCGGCCGCATCGTCCACCAGACGATCGTCGAAGGCCAGATCCACGGCGGCGTGGCGCAGGGCCTGGGACAGGTGCTCGGCGAGAGAATCGTCTACGCCGCGGACGGACAGCTCCTCACCGCCTCGTTCATGGACTACCCGATGCCGCGCGCCGACGACCTGCCGGCGCTGCGTGTCGGCCACCATGTCGTGCCGTGCACCAACAACCCGCTCGGGGTGAAAGGCGCGGGAGAGTCGGGCGTGGCGGGGTCGCTGCCGTCGGCGATGAACGCCGTGCTCGACGCGCTCGCCGCGCGCGGCGTCGAGCACCTCGATCTGCCGGCGACGCCGCCGCGGGTGTGGGCGGTCTTGCGATCGGAGCGAAGCCCGCGCGGCAAGCCCTGAGCGGGACGGAGCCCAAGCGGCGCCGGGCTCGTCGCCGGGCGGTCTTTTGGCTCACCGAACGAGCGGCGGTATGCTTGCCGGCGACCTCGCGCCTATGCGCGGGGCCGGAATGAGGCGCCGGGGCATCCTGTTCACCCCCGGCACCAGCTCAACCACAAACGAGGAGTCCACGATGAGACGCGTCGCATACGGTCTGGCCGTCGCCGGCTTGGCCGCCTTCACCGCGGTGCCGGTCGCGTTCGCCGGCGAGGAAGTGACCTATTCCGCCGACGGCACCACGCTCAAGGGCTACATCGCCCGGCCGGTCGGTGCGGGCGCCAAGCGCCCCGGGGTGCTCGTCGTGCACGAGTGGTGGGGCAACAACGACTACCCGCGCAAGCGCGCCGACATGCTCGCCCAGCTCGGGTACGTCGCGCTCGCCGTCGATATGTACGGCGACGGCAAGACCGTCGACACCCCCAAGGAGGCCGGCGCACTGTCCGGCGAGGTGTACAAGAACCTCGACGTCGCCGAGAAGCGGTTCGGCGCCGCGCGGGCGCTGCTCGCGCGCCAGTCCGACGTCGACGGCGGCCGCATCGCGGCCATCGGCTACTGCTTCGGCGGGAGGATGGTGCTCGAGATGGCGCGGCGCGGCGTGGACCTCGCCGGCGTGGTGAGCTTCCACGGCGGCCTCGTCACCCCGGCGCCGGCGAAGCCCGGCGCGGTGAAGGCGAAGCTGCTGGTCCTGAACGGCGCCGCCGACCCGTTCATCAAGCCGGAGCAGATCGACGCGTTCAAGAAGGAGATGCAGTCCGCCGGCGCGAGCTACAGCTTCATCGACTATCCGGGCGCGGTGCACGCCTTCACGAACCCGGCCGCGACCGCAAACGGCAAGAAGTACAACCTGCCGCTCGCCTACGACGCCGACGCCGACAAGAAGTCCTGGGCGGAGATGCAGCGCTTCCTGCAGACCGTCCTCAAATGATCCCGAGCGGGCTCCGGCGGACGGCGACCGCCGCGAGCCCCTTCGGCCCGGGGGCGCGTTCGCGGTATCGTAGCGAGTGGACCTCCTGATCTCCGGCAAGACCGCGCTCGTCACCGGGGCGAGCGCGGGCATCGGCCGCGGCATCGCGTACGCGCTCGGCGCCGAGCGCGTGCGGCTCGCGCTCACCGCCCGCCGCCGGGACCGGCTCGAGGAGGTGGCGCGCGAGATCGCCGCGCGCGGCGGCCACCCGCCCGTCGTCATCGAAGCGGACTTCATGGACGAGGACGCGCCGCAGCGGATCGCGGCGGCGGCCCTGGCCGGCCTCGGCGCGGTGGACATCCTCGTCAACAACGCCGGCGGCAGCCGCAAGTTCGATCTCGACTCGACCGAGGCCCAGTGGCAGGAGGCGCTGACGCTCAACTTCACGCGGCAGCGGCAGCTCGCCGAGCGGCTCCTGCCGCACATGGTCGAGCGGCGCTGGGGTCGGATCGTCAACATCACCGGCAAGTCCGAGCCGGAGGGCCTGAACGGCGCCTTCTGCGCCAAGGCGGCGATGCACTCCTGGGCGAAGGGCCTGTCGCGCGAGGTCGGCAAGCACGGGATCACCGTGAACTCGATCCCGCCCGGGCGCATCATCAGCGAGCAGATCCTGCGCAACTACCCGCCGGACTACCGCAGGTGGCAGTCCGAGCACGAGATCCCCGTCGGCGAGTACGGCCAGCCCGAGGACATCGCCCACCTCGTCTGCTTCCTCGTCTCGCCGCTCGCGCGCTACATCACCGGGGCGGTGATCCCCGTCGACGGCGGGCTGCGCCGCTACCAATTCTGAAGCGAAGGGGGATCCATGCGATTCGTCGTCCTGCTGCTCGCGTGCGCCGTGGCGTTGCCCGCCGCGGCCCAGCCTTACCCGTCCAAGCCGATCCGGCTGGTGGTGCCGTTCGCGCCGGGCGGGAGCTCGTCGATCGTCGCGCGCGTCGTGAGCGCCGAGATGTCGAAGGACCTCGGGGCACAGTTCGTGATCGACAACAAGCCCGGCGGCGGCGGCAACGTCGCGATGCTCGAGGTCGCGCGCGCCGACCCCGACGGGTACACGCTGATCATCGGCCACATCGGGACGCTGGCGGTGAACCCGTTCATCTTCTCGAAGCTGCCGTTCGACGTGAACAAGGACTTCGTCGCGGTGTCGCTCCTCACGAAGGTGCCGAACATCTTCGTGGTCAACGCGAACGTGCCGGCGAAGGACCTCGCCGAGTTCGTCGCGCTCGCGCGCGCGAAACCGGGCCAGCTGAACTACGGCTCGGCGGGCAACGGCAGCGCTGGCCACCTCGCCTTCGAATATCTGAAGCTCGTGGCGCAGGTCGACGTGACGCACGTCCCGTACAAGGGCACCGGCCCGCAGCTCACCGATCTCCTCGCCGGCCGCACCGACGCGTCCTCGGCCGGCACGCCGCCGCTCCTGCCGCACATCAAGGCCGGCAAGCTCCGCGCGATCGCGGTCGGCACGCCGCAGCGGATCCCGGTCCTCCCGGACGTCGGCACCGTGGCCGAGCAGGGCTTTCCGGGGTTCGAGACCTCGCAGTGGTACGGCATCATCGCGCCGGCCAAGACCCCGGAAGCGGTGGTGAAGCGGTTGAGCGAGGAGGCTGCGAAGGCGGTGAAAGCGCCGCTCGTGCTGGAGCGCTTCGCCGCCGACAGCGCATTGCCGGTCGGCTCCACGCCGGCGGAGTTCGCGGCGTTCATCCGGGAGGAGCAGGCGCGCTGGGGCGAGGTCATCCGCAAGGCCGGGATCAAGGTGGAGTGACCGGATGACCGACTACGACGTGGTCGTCGTCGGCGCGGGCAACGCCGCCCTGTGCGCGGCCCTGTCGGCACGCGAGACCGCGGAGCGGGTCCTGGTGCTCGAGCGCGCACCCGAGGCCGAAGCGGGCGGCAATTCGCGCTTCACCGCCGGGGCGATGCGCGTCGTCTACAACGGGGTCGACGACCTGAAGACCCTGATCCCCGACCTTACGCGGGAGGAGATCGAGCGCACCGACTTCGGCACCTACACCGCCGAGCAGTTCTTCGACGACATGGGCCGGATCACCCAGTACCGCTGCGATCCCGATCTCACCGAGATCCTCGTGCGGCGCAGCTTCGACGCGCTGGCATGGATGCGGACCAAGGGGGTGCGCTTCGTGCCGATCTGGGGGCGGCAGGCGTTCAAGGTCGACGGGCGCTTCAAGTTCTGGGGCGGGCTGACGGTCGAAGCCTGGGGCGGCGGTCCGGGGCTGGTCGACGCGCTCACCAAGGCGGCGCGCGCGCAAGGCATCGAGATCCGGTACTCGGCGCGCGCGACCGAGCTCGTCCACGACGACGACGGCGTGCACGGCGTGCGCGTGAAGCTCGCGGGCCGGACGGGCGAGGTGCGGGGCAAGGCGGTGGTGCTCGCGGCGGGCGGCTTCCAGGCGAACCCCGAGTGGCGCACCCGCTATCTCGGGCCCGGCTGGGAGCTGGCGAAGGTCCGCGGCACCCGCTTCAACACCGGCGACGGCATCAAGATGGCGCTGGATATCGGCGCCGCTGCCGTGGGCAACTGGTCCGGCTGCCATGCGGTCGCGTGGGAGCGGAACGCCCCGGAGTTCGGCGATCTCGCGGTCGGCGACGCGTTCCAGAAGCACAGCTATCCGTGGGGCATCTACATCAACGCCGACGGCAAGCGCTTCGTCGACGAGGGCGCGGACTTCCGCAACTACACCTACGCGAAGTACGGGCGCGTGGTCCTGATGCAGCCCGGACAGTTCGCCTGGCAGGTCTTCGACAAGAAGGTGACGCATCTCCTCCGGGACGAATACCGGATCAAGCAGGTGACGAAGCGGACGGCGGGCACGCTCGAGGACCTCCTCAAGCAGCTCGACGAGGTGGACGCCGCCGCGGCGCTCGCCGAGATCAGGGCGTACAACGCCGCGGTCCGTACCGATGTGCCGTTCAACCCGAACGTCAAGGACGGGCGCTGCACGGCCGGGCTGGCGGTGAACAAGTCGAACTGGGCCAACACTATAGATACGCCGCCGTTCGAAGCCTACGCGGTGACCTGCGGGATCACCTTCACCTTCGGCGGGCTGAGGATCAATCGCGACGCGCAGGTTCTCTCGACCGACGGCGACCCGATTCGCGGGCTCTACGCCGCCGGCGAGCTCGTCGGCGGGATCTTCTACTTCAACTACCCGGGCGGCACCGGGCTCACGAACGGCGCGGTGTTCGGCCGGCTCGCGGGCGCGAACGCCGCGGCATTCGCCGGAACCGCCAAGGCTTGAGCTGAGCGGCGGCGCGGGTACCCAAATCGCGATAGGGGCCGATCATCGCTGATCGGGCCCCTCCCACACCACCCGGCATGCGGGTCCGCACCGGGCGGTTCGAGAAGTTGAGGTCAGGAGAATCGCGGGACTCCGAGACGGTCGAAGTAGGCC
>Ga0187892_10006003_pt1 | contig 18487 bp, 19 predicted proteins | sample MA1701073metaG_FD_139345 | JGI IMG/M metagenome (GOLD analysis project Ga0187892, IMG submission 139345) | Bio-ooze microbial communities from a basaltic lava cave in the Kipuka Kanohina Cave System on the Island of Hawaii, USA - MA170107-3 metaG ...
GAGTCTCGCGCGTCATCAGCATCGCGAAGGAGGACCGATGGTGCAGTTGGCATTGGACAGGAAGACCGAGGTTCAGCAGATCCGTGTCGCGTCGCTCGGCGTTCAGACTCAGACCTCGATCATGCCCGTCCAGGCGTGGGCCTACGCCGGAGGGGCGATCCTCGCCGTGCAGCTGTACGTCTGGATCAAGTGGATCACCGGCCCGTACTTCGTGCGCGTGCCGTCCGGGCCGAGCGATCCGCCGACCTGGATGAAGATCATCCTCGTCACCTGGACGGGCGTCATCATGCTCGGGCTGCCGATCGCCCTCTATTACATCGTCATCAAGCCCTGGCGTCAGGAACGACGCATCACGACCGACGGCATGCTGCTCGGCGCTTTCGGCTTGGCGTTCTTCCAGGATCCGCTGCTGAACTATTTCAACACCTGGTGCACCTACAACACCTGGATGTGGAACCGAGGTTCGTGGGTGATGGATGTTCCGGGTTGGGTTTCGTGGAACAAGCCGGGCGCAATGATGGCGGAGCCGCTCCTCATGAACGCTCCTGGATACAGCTGGGGGGTGCTCCTGTGCACGATGCTCGGGTGTTGGGTGATGCGGCGCGCCAAATCGCGTTGGCCGAACCTCGGGGTCGCCGGGTTGCTCGGCGTCCTGGTGGTGTTCACTTTCTTCTTCGATATCGTGATGGAAGGCCTCTTCCTGATGCCGATGGGCCTCTTCACGTACCCCGGCGCGATCCAGTCTCTCTCGCTATTTCCGGGCACGTACCACCAGTATCCGATCTACGAAGGATTGCTGTGGGGTGGTGTCCAGGCAGGGTTTTGCTCTCTCCGCTACTTCACCGACGATCGCGGTCGAACCTTCGTAGAGCGCGGCCTGGAGCGCGTCAAAGGTGGAGCCGTGAAGCGGGAGTCGATACGCTTCCTCGCCATCTTCGCAGCGGTCAGTACGTTCTTCTTCGTGTTCTACACCATTCCGGCACAGTGGTTGGCGATGCACGCCGACCCTTGGCCGGAGGACATCCAGAAGCGCTCGTATTTCACCATGGGGATCTGCGGTGAAGGTACGGGCCGACTCTGTCCGCATCCCTCGCTTCCCATCGATCAGGGCGTGACTTCGGCCTACATCGGACCGGATGGCAACGTGGTCTTGCCTGAAGGGACGGAGCTTCCGAAGATCGTGCCGTTCGATCAACCGAACTGACATGTTGACCAGCGCACACAAACCCATCCGCTCTGCCACGGAGGCGCCGTTCTACCGGCCGGTGACGAATGAGATGGAGGTATTTCGCGCCGCGGCTCGTCGTGGCCTGCCGGTGTTGTTGAAGGGCCCGACTGGGTGCGGGAAGACGCGCTTCGTCGAAGCGATGGCGCACGAGCTAGGCCGCTCGCTAATCACTGTAGCCGGTCACGAAGATCTGACTTCGGCTGATTTAGTTGGGCGATTCTTACTCACGGGTGGAGAGACGACCTGGGTGGATGGACCGTTGACCCGCGCGGTACGTGAGGGAGCCATCTGTTATCTGGACGAGGTGGTGGAGGCCCGGCAGGACACGACCGTGGTAATCCATCCGCTCGCCGATCATCGCCGTGAGCTTCCACTCGACCGACTCGGCGTCATCCTGAAAGCGGCGCCCGGATTCCAACTCGTGATCTCGTACAATCCCGGCTACCAGAGCGTCCTCAAGAACATCAAAGAGTCCACTCGTCAGCGCTTCGTCGCCATAGAGCTGGACTTCCAACCCGCCGACATCGAGGCAGAGGTGATCGCCCACGAGGCCGGCGTCGACCTCAAGACCGCCCAAGCCCTCGTCAAAGTCGGCGGCGCCATCCGAAAACTGGAAGGCGCGCCACTTCAAGAGGTGGCCTCCACCCGGATCCTGATCTTGGCCGGCGCTCTCGTCGCCGAGGGCCTCAGCTTACGCAGCGCGGTACAGTCGGCCGTCGTCCAGGTCCTTTCTGATGACCCCGATGTAGTACGCGCCCTGGGCGAGCTCGTTGACGCCATCCTTCCCCGGCCGTGACCGCTTCCGACTCGGACAGCCCTGACCGGTTCCGGTTCCTCGGCACCTTCTTAGCTGGCCGGCCTCTCAATGTAACCGAGGCTCCGGCCGGCCAAGCCGCCTACACGGACGGACGGTTCGTGTTCGTCGCGGCGGGCGGTTCATTCTCGGAACAACGCCGCGAAGTGGTCCTCCAAAGCGCCTTGCTCGGTGCCGGCAGCCTCGATCACCGCTTGCTCGGGGCGTTGAGGAGGCGACCGAAGTTAGCCCGCCGCTACTTGGCGCTCGAGGGTCGTCGAGTGCTCGCCGAGCTCGCGGCGCGGATGCCGCTGGCGGCCGCGCTCAATCCGACCGGCGAACCAGATACCTCGACCGCCGACGAGTCGCTCGAATTGGCGAGGAGCCGAGCATCGGTCGCCGATCCGCCCGAGTGGTTTGGTGTCATCCGCCCATCCGTGATGCTCGGTACGCCGGCCACGCAGCCAGGCGCACGGCCGAGTGACAGCGACCGGCGTTTGAAGTTCGAGCTGACTGAGGTTCCCGAGGCGCTTGACGACAGCGACGAGGAGCCGGGCGCGGAAAGCAAGATCCTCAAGTTGTTCGAGAACCCACTCTACAACTCGAAGACGGTCGCGGATTTCCTCTACAAGCTGTTCGGTATGTCGCGCTCGCCTGGTGACGCTGCAGCGGGCGGTGAGCTGCCGACTCGGTCGATGCGACGGGTGGACCGCGTCGGAGCAAACGCTCGACCCCTGCCCGTCCCGCTACACTTCACAAGTAGCGGGACGCCCGGCTCTGCGGTCGGTGTAGGCGGCGCTCTCTATCCGGAATGGGACGTCCACAACAACCGCTACCGACCGGAGTGGTGTCGAGTCATCGACTTCCCGCTGGTGTCTGCCGCTGACGTCTCTGCCGCCGACGTGCAGCACGACGAGGTGCTCCGCAGGCGCTTGAGCCGGCTGGGGCTCGGCCCGAAGCTGATGCGTCGCCGACCCGATGGCGACGACCTCGACATCGAGGCGCTCATCGATCTGTTCGTCGACCTGCAAGCGGGCTATTCCCCTCCCGAACAAATCTACGTGGAACGCCGCAAGCTCGCCCGCAACCTGGGCGTCCTCATTCTTCTGGATGCCTCCGGTTCCGCCGGCGAGACCGATCCGCACGGCCTCTCGGTTCACAACCATCAGCGACGCGCAGCTGCCACACTGGCGGTCACCCTCGAGCAACTCGGTGATCGCGTCGCAGTCTATGGTTTCCGCTCCCAAGGCCGAGCCGCCGTCCACCTCCTCGCCCTCAAGCCCTTCGCCCAGCGCTTCGGCGCCGGCGGACGGGCGCGCCTCAATCAACTGCAACCAGCGGGTTACACGCGTCTTGGCGCCGGTATTCGCCATGCAGGGGAGATTCTCAAAACCGAAGCGGGCGCTCCGAATCGCTTGTTGCTCGTCCTCTCCGACGGCTTTCCCTACGACGACGGCTACGAATCCCGCTACGCCGAAGCCGACGCGCGCAAGGCCCTCGAAGAACTGCGCAGCGACGGCGTCGCTTGCCTCTGCCTTTCGATCGGCGCCTCCACCTCCACCGACGCCCTCCATCGCGTCTTCGGCTCCGCCAGCCACGCCAACGCTCCAATGCTCGCCGATCTCAGCCCCCGCATGGATGATCTCTTTCTCACCGCACTCAGGGAGCTCGCCGCACCGAATCGGCGGAGTCTCCGCTGAACCGGGCTGCGGCCACGATCCGGATGAAAGTCTTGTTGACGGGTGCGCTGGGCAACATCGGCGCGTACGCTCTAGACGCCCTGCTTGCGGAAGGTCACGACGTCGTCGCCTTCGAGCTCGAGTCTCGACGCGCGCTTCGAGTTCATCCATCCCGCCGACGCCGGGACGGCCTTCGCGCGCGCCGTGGGCTGTCAGGAGACGATCGGCAAGGTCCTGAACATCGGCGGGGGCGAGAAATGCCGAACAACCCATCGCGCGTTCTGCAACGAGATGATGAACGCGGTGGGCATCGGGACCCTGCCGACCGAGGCGTTCGTGCGCACTGAGATCCGGCGCTTCTTCGGCGACTGGCTCGATACCGAGGAAAGCCAGCGGCTTCTCCACTACCAGAAGCGCGGCCTGAGCGAGTTGAAGGCCGACATGAGAAAGGATCTCGGGGCGCTCGCGCCGCTGATCCGCTTGCTGCGACCGCTCATTACCCCGTTTGTCGTGCGCAGCTCTCCCTACCTGAAAGCGAATCTCATGACGGCAGGCCTCTTCGAGTAACGACCGGTCTATCCGAGACGATAGTCGAACGTGACGAGATTCGACGCGAATCCGCCGGCTCTCGTCAGTTGATCTGGTAGGTCACGCGCAGCGCCACCTGATCCCGGTCACGGAAGAATCCGAGCTGCTGGTACTCTCCCCCGATGTAGGTGAACTTGAGTGCGAAAAGCAGCGAGTCACTGTATCGGTAAGTCAGGTCGGCCAGGAGGGCGTGCGTGCCGCGGACGTTGGCGATGCCGGTGAGCGCCGGCGTCAAGCGTCCATGAAGATAGCCTGTCTCAATGTGAGCCTGCGCAAAGGCTTCGACTTGCTTGAGCTGCACGAAGTCGTCTTTCGACAGGCCCGTTGTTCCGGGCTTTGTCTGGCCTGCAAAACCGAAGTCCTTGGCGCCTGTCTCGTCGAGGTTGTACTGACCCACGACCGCGGACGACCAAATGAAACTATTGGTAGGATTGAGCGCCCTGATGAAGAAGAATCGGTCGGCGCCCACCTCCCATCGGAGGAGGTCGGCAACCGGCACGGAGCCCTGATAGGCTAGAATCTGTAGAGGATTGTCGACCGCGCCAACCCCGAGGTTGATTTCCGGGACGAACCCCGGCTCGTTCTCGAAGTAAACCGCGTTCAACCGGATGATCGAGTCTATCGGTTCGAGGAAGAAGGTATCCCCGATGCCGTATACCGACGTCAGCTTGTGGATCGTTTCCGTCACGAAGAGCTCGACGCGATTCGGAACACCGCCGATTCCTCCCGTCTGCAAGCGCGTTAGACCGCGCGAGACGGGGGCTGGCTGGCTGGGGAAGGTGCGATAGAACCAGACACTGAACGTGTGCTCGCGGGCGATGACGGTCTGGAAGCGAAAACCGTAGCGGCTATTCTCGAAGCTCTTGTTTGGCAGGTGGTCGACCAGCACGAACTGAATCGGAACCTGGAGGCCGAGATCCCTGATCGTCTGTTGCGGATCCCCGCGCGCCGGGGAGTACGGGCTGGCGGTGAGGATGGGCAGCTGGCCGGTGTTGTTGTCGATGAACCCGGGCACCCAGTAAGCCTCGACGAAACCGCTCGAGAACGGGCCGAGGTGCTCGAACAGGTTCAAACTCGTGCGCACTGTCCAAAGCGGAATCCGCGACTCGCTTACGTCTTGAAAGGCGCCTGGCGGACCGGTGGTGATGTCGAACGGGTTGTTCTGGTCCAACAGCGCAATGGTGTCCGACTCGCCCCAGGAAATCGCCTGGCGTCCGAGGCGGAGGAAGAACGGTCCCTTCGAGTAGCTCAGATAGAGCTCGTTGACGCGTTGCATGCCGGAGTACACATCGCGCGGTCTTTGCTGTTCGGCGCCGGGGAAAACGTCCCTGATATCGGTGAACGCCTCGCCTTGCTCGTTGACGCACTCGTTGAAGGTGCCGCGCCGTTGCGGGCAGCGGAAACTCTCGCTCCTGATCTGAAAGGCGGTCTGCAGGTTTGGGTTCGGCCAGGTCGCGTTGATGTGCCGCTGCGTCTCGTTGAACTGGCTCGTCCCGTAGTCGTAGATCCCGTCGTAAAAGCCCCAACCTGCAACGCGGAAGCGGAAGTCGTCCGGCTTGAGCCAGGAGAAGCGCGCATTGTTCATCCAGTTCATGTAGGAGGTCAGATTCGCTTCGAGCTCCGGGCTGTAGAAATTGCGGTGCTGGACCAGCTGCCCAACCTTCGTCTCGGGCGTGGTGTCGCCATGCGAATCGCTGAGTCGAACACTGGCCTGGCTATAAAAGGATGCGCGGAAGAAGATGGTGCGATCCTCGTCCAGATAGATGGCCGACGCGCCGCGCGCGCCGCACGCCAGCAGCAGTCCCAAAACGAGGAGTTGCTGGAAACCGAACCTCATTCGCCTCATTCGTCCCTCCCTTCTCCAACTGCCGGTTGACCGCATTTCGTTCTCGGACTTGACGCTTCTACCTGCCCGAAGCTCGAGCGACGGTTTCGTACGCTTCTTCGTCGAGGGTCGAGAGCGCCTGCTCCAGTGCCGGCATCGAGCGCGGCCACTGGGTCACAATGCGTCCGCTCGGGACCCGGTAGTAGTCGCTACAGCCTGCATTCCACATATCGATCGACTCGAGCTCGCGTTGGATCTCGTGGTTGTACGCGGCCATCGGGCCATACTTCACGTCGATCCACGCCAGGTCCTCGCGCGCGATGCGTTGGATCTGCCGCAACACATGATCGACCTGGTACTCGATCATCGTGATGATCGAATCGGCGTTGGTATTCGGGCCATAGAGCATGAAGAGATTCGGGAAGCCCGCGGTGGTCACGCCCTTATAGGCCTGGGCGCCATCGCTCCACGCTTCGGCGATCGAGCGCCCGCGGCGCCCGACGACCTCGATCGCGGCAAGAAACTTCGTCGTCGCGAACCCGGTGGCCAGAATCAGTGTGCCGAGCCGGCGCAGCCCTCCGTCGCGCGTTTCGATCCCGGCCTCGGTGATGCGCTCGATAGGCTCGGTGACGAGCTCGAGGTTCGGTCGATTGAAAGCCGGATAGTAGTCGTTGGAGAACAGCGGTCGCTTGGCGCCCCAAGGGTGGTCGGGCCGCAAGCGTTCGCGCACCTCGGGATCTTCGACCTGGGCCATATTCTTGTAGCAGGCGGACTCCATGTCGTTCCGAATCGCGTCAAAGGCACGCGGACCGCCGAACCGGCTGAAGATCGCGCGCCGCAACGCCAACGCCGAATCGGGATCGGTGCGGAAACGCTCGAGCTGTCCCTCGGTGTAGGGGGTATCCTCCTTGGGAGCCACCCAGTTTGGCGAGCGCTGGAACAGGTAAACCTGCCGCGCGTGCTTGACGACCTCGGGAACGAGTTGGACGGCGCTGGCGGCGCTGCCGATGACCCCGACGGTCTCGCCGGAGAAGTCGTGGTCGGGCTCCCACCTTGCGGAGTGCATCCGCTTGCCGGCGAAGGAATCGAGACCTGGGATATCGGGCACGGCAATATCATTGAACATGCCGATGGCGCTGATCACGATGTCGGTCCACACCGTTCGGCCCGATGCCAGGTCGAGCCTCCACTCGGCCGCCGCTTCATCCCAGCGCGCCCGCTTCACGGCGTCGCCGAGGCGAAGGTGTGGCAGCAGGCCGTACTTTTCGGCGCAGTGTTCGAGGGTACGCGAGGATTTCGGATCGTGGCGCATACGGCCGCGACCAATCGAGCTTGGTCTCAAATGAGAAGGAGTAGAGGTGCGACGGGACGTCGCAAGCACACCCCGGATAGCGATTGTGGTACCAGGTGCCGCCGGCGCCGTCGGCGCTCTCGAGAATCTCGAAGCGCTCGAAGCCGGCGCCTTTGAGGCGGATCCCCATGCAGAGGCCGCCGGGCCCGGCGCCGATGATCGCGATGCGCAGGTTTCGGCTCACTCGGCGTCTTCTCCCCACATAAGTGACTGGATCGAGTCGGCGCTGGAGTCTCCCAGCGAGCGCTCTACTTCTTGCCGCTGGAGCCTTCTTGACCGTCTGCGAGCGGGTCGTGCTGCCGCCCTGAATCGTAGCCGCCCTTTTTGCGCATGAACGTCGTCGAGCGTCGCCGGATACGCCACCCGTCGGGCGTGCGCACGTATTCATCCTTGTACCAGGCGAGGCGCATCGCATGGCTCGCCTGATCGATGAAGATGAAGTGCTGTACACCGGTGGCGCGGTCTCCGTTGATGTCGACGACGGGCATGTTGCCGATGAACTGGCCGCGCGGCGCAGCCGCCAGCAGCTGCGTCATGCGATCAATCCCGTACACCGCGCCGAAGGCGCTGTACTCGGCATCGGGCGTGAAAACCTTGAGCCACTCGTCCGGAATGAACTGGGCGGCGTAGGCCATGTAGCGCGCGCACAGTTGGTGAATCTCGACGAGATCGGCGTTCCGTTTCGGATCCTGGATCATGTCATCGGCTCCAGTTTGAGCTCAAAGGATGCCGTTCCGGTATCGGGGATGTATGGCTGCTTCCAGATCTCGACAGGAAATGACATGAGGATCAGCGAGTACAGCAGCTTCAGCAGCCGGTGCGCGTCCTCGGGTAGGTCGTCGAGCGGGAGCTTCTCCAAATAGACGATCGCATCCTCCGCGCGCGGCATGATCGCGTCGTAGAACGCTTGGATCTCGTCCATGGTGCTGGCGAGGCGCTTGGCGTAGCGCTCGGGCTCGCTGTCGAGGCACCATTCCGCGACCCAACGTTCCAGGTCGGCGAATTCGGGGGGGAGGAGGTTGTCGGCCATGCGTCAGCCCTCCGTCTGCTTTCGCTTGTAGTCTTCGACCCAGCTGTTGATCACGTGGTTGCCGTGGCGGCACATGAACTCCTGGTCGCCCAACGGGAACGCCGAGACGACACGCGATTCGAGCCCCATCTGCGTCGCCTCGAGGGTGCCGCAATCCTGCAAGGCGTACTCCTTGATGGTGGCGATGCCGAGTTGCTGAGCGAGGCGTTCGCGCACGCTGCGCGGCGGCGTGAAGTACGCGTTCGCTTCGAAGAGGAGCCGGTTATGCGCGACCGGCCAGTAGTGGTAGGTGAGATACCAACCCGTCTCCCAGAACACGATGGCGAAGTTCGGGAAGATCTGGAACGAATCCAGGCCCCAACCCTTCACGTTCCCCGGATTGAGACCCGCCGGGAGCTTGTCGGTCACGATTTCCGACGGATCCCAGGGACCGAACAGCCCGCTGCGCAACACCCGCTCGATGGGATTGTAGAACTCGGGCACCAACTTGCCCCCCGCACCCCCGCTCGTCGAGCCGACGCGATGCGGGCCGTCCGCTTGGAAGTAGCTCGTGTAGAACCCCAGGTCCTGGTACGAGGTCTGCCTCATCACCGGGTTCTGGTGACCGTGCAAGATAGGCGGGTGATAGAACTCCTGGAAGGCGTCGTGGAAGACCTTCCAGTTGCTGCCGATGTCGCCGCGGTAATAGTAGCGCTCGGTCAGCTTCTCGAACGGGTAGTCGATCGCGGTGATCATCGGGCCGAGGAACTGCGCGAGCGTCTGCTCCGGCTCCGCGGCGAAGTTCACGAAGATGAACCCCTGCCACACGTCGCAATGCACCGCCACGAGAGGATACGCCTCTTTGTCGATCCCGAAGAACTCCCCCTCCTGAAGGATGAACTCCAAGCGGCCTTCGAGATCGTAGGTCCAGCCGTGGTACTTGCATCGGAAGCGACGGCAGGTTCCGCTGATCTCCTCGGCCGGATGGTCGGTCCACACCAGCTTGTTGCCGCGATGCCGGCAGACGTTGTGGAAGGCGCGAATCTGGTCGTCCATTCCTCGGACGATGATCAGCGACGTCTTCAGGCCCGGGATCTCCTTCGTAAAGAAGCCGCCCTTCCGTGCGGGAAGATGTTCAACCCGGCCGACGTTCAACCAGGCCCGTTTGAACACGGCCTCGCGTTCGAGCTTGAAGAACTCGGGAGAGATCGAGTTCTCGTAGGACACCGGCGCGGTGTCGAGGTCGGGATAGTGTCCCGTCCAGCTTCCCTCGGGAGGCTTCGCGTGTTGCTTCGGGGCCTTCGGGGATTGCTCCATGCTCTTCGTTCCTCCTTCGAAACTTCGCCCCCGTCCGCGCTTCGCGCTCCGATGGGCTCGGCACCGGCGGCGAAGCCGCCGGTGCCTCCCGTTTTACAGAACCATGCCGCCGTTGACGCCGATCACCTGGCCGGTAATGAAGGCCGCTTCCTCGGAGCAGAGAAACCCGCACGTCGCCGCGATCTCTTCGGGTGTTCCGATTCGTCCGACCGGAATCATCCGCGCCGCGAGCTTCTCCAGCTTCCCGATGTCGCCGCCGGTCTCCGCACGGCGCAGCATCGGCGTGTCGATCATGCCCGGCGGGACGCAGTTGACCGTGATCCCGTGGGGCGCAAGGTCCAGAGCCAACGCCTTCGTCAGTCCGATCACGCCTGCCTTCGAGGCGACATAGTGGGCCATCCGCGGAGCGCCCGACTGCGCGCTCGAAGAGGAGATCGTGATCATCCTCCCCCAACGGGCCTCGACCATGTCCGCAACGGCGGCCTGCAAGCAGTGGAAGGTGCCCGTCAGGTTGACGGCGAGGACACGCTCCCAGCTCTCCGGCGTGATCTCCGCGAAGGACTCGAACGCGTCGAGACCGGCACTGGTGATCATGATCTCGATCGGTCCGAGCTGCGCACGGAGTTGATCCAACGCCGCGTCGACGGCGGAGCGGTTCGTAACGTCAGCTTCCGCCGCGACGGCGGTCGCCCCTGAGTCGCGCAGGGTCCTGGCCGCCTGTTGCGATGCTTCGCGATTCAGGTCGAGCAGCCCGAGCCGGCGGCCCTGCGCGGCCAGATGCCGGGCGATCGCAAACCCCATTCCCGACGCCGCTCCCGTAACGACGGCCACCCGTTCCGTTTTCGTCATTTGCTTCCGCGTCCTCGCCCTTGTCGGCGGCGATTATGGACCAAGTCAGCCATTGCTTGCAACACCGTTCTCGATATATGAGAATGCAATTTCCGATCAGGACATGACTCGCCCACAAGAGACGAACAAACCCGCTCGTTTCCGGAAACCGGCGGAGGGGACCTGGACCGAGCACTATCCCGACCTCGGTACGGGGCTGGTCTCGTTCGAGGACTCGATCGCGCCCGAGTTCTACGAGCTCGAACGCGAGGCGATCTTCAAGCGGGCGTGGCTCAACGTCGGGAGAATGGAGCAGCTGCCTCGGAACGGCAGCTTCTTCACCAAGAACCTGCCCGGCTTGCGCAGCTCCATCATTCTCTCACGCGACGTGGACGGCAGTGTCCGCGCCTTTCACAACGTGTGCAGGCACCGCGGAAACAAGCTGGTGTGGGAAGGCACGCCCCAAAGCGAAACCTGCGGCAACGCCCGGCAGTTTGTCTGCAAGTACCACGGTTGGCGCTATGGTCTCGACGGCGCGTGTACCTACGTGCACCAGGAGAACGAGTTCTTCGATGTACACCGGAACGCGATCGGCCTCGCGCCGGTGCACTGCAACACCTGGGCCGGGTTCATCTTCGTGAATCTTGCGCGCGAGCCGCGCCAGACCTTGCGGGACTATCTAGGAACGATGGTCGGAACGCTCGAGGGATATCCTTTCGATAAGATGACCGAACGCTATTCCTTCCGCGCCGAGAACAACAGCAACTGGAAGGTCTTCATCGACGCGTTTCAGGAATACTACCATGTACCGCCACTGCACACGCGGCAGCTCGGCCCGACTCCCGAAGCCCAGAACCCCGAGTACGAGTTCGAAGCGGCGCACTACCAGATCGACGGGCCTCACCGCATGGTGACCACGAGCGGCACCCATAAGCACAACTGGCCGGTGCAACATCTCTATCCCGCCGAGGCGCTCACCCGCAGCGGCAACACCGGCCCCTGGGATGCGCCGGATCTCGGCGGGAAGCTCGCGGGCGTCAACCCGTCGGGTGTCTCTCGCTGGGGTATCGACAACTTCCAGGTCTTCCCGAATCTCGAGATCCTGATCTACGAACGCGCCTGGTACGTCACCTACCGCTACTGGCCCACGTCGCACAATACGCACGTGTTCGAAGCCGACCTGTACTTCGTGCCCGCGAAAAACGCGCGCCAGCGGCTGGCGCGCGAGTACGCCGCCCTCACGTTCAAGGAATATGGTCTGCAGGACGCTGGTACGCTCGACGGCACACAGATGGGACTGGAACAGGGAGCGTTCTGCGAGTTTCCTCTCAACGACCAGGAGATCCTCGTGCGTTGCTTCCACAAGACCGTCGCCGACTGGGTCGAGGAGTACAAACGCTCGAGCGCGGAGGTGTGAATCGATGCCCGACACCTTACTGCCCCCCGAGTTCGCCGACCTCGAGCCCTATGCCGCCGGCTGGTGCCTGGCGACTGAACCCGAGCGATGGGCGCGGCGCTTGCGCACCTCCATGCAGGAGATGCGGGCGTTCTACGACGCCTTCTTCCCGCGCGCCGAGGAGGCGATCGCGTACTGCGATCGCTTTCCGCTCGACGACATGCCCGCTGACGTCGAGCGTTTGCTGCAGCTCCTGCACTCGCTGCTGATGGTGTCGTACGCCGTGGAGGTCTGGAAGCAGCCCGAGGTGATCCACTGTGGATCCGCCCGGATCGATCGGATCCTGGAGCCCCGTCCCTGACGTCTTCGTTCCCCTAGGAGGTCTGAAAATGCCGCGTCTCACCAAGTTCGAGGAGTACCGCGATCGATACCCCGACTTCAGCCTCGAGAAGACCGACGACGGCATCCTGCTCATGAAGATGCACCGCGATGGCGGCCCGGCGGTCTGGGATGAACGAACCCATCACGATACGGCCAACCTCTTCAACGACGTGGCGGGTGATCGCGACGTGCTGGTAGTCATCTACACCGGCACGGGCGACACGTTCAACGCGAACTGGGGCGGGGAGCATGCCAGGGCATCGTTCAAGGCTCCGGCCGAGTGGGCGGAGGAGATGGGATGGTACGGCAGGCTGCGGCAAATCAACATGCTGGAGATCGACGCGATCATGATCGCGGCGGTAAACGGCCCGTCCAACATCCATTCCGAATTGCCGCTGATGTGCGACATCGTGCTGGCATCCGAAGACGCCTACTTCCAGGACATGGCGCACTTCCCGCGCAATCTTTCCCCCGGCGACGGCATCCAGAACATCTGGCCGCTGGTGCTGGGCCGCAATCGCTATCGCTATGCCCAGCTGATGGGCCAGAAGATTACCGCGCAGATGGCGCATGAGTGGGGTGCGGTCAACGAAGTGCTGCCAAAGGGTGAGCTGCTCGATCGCGCCTGGGAGATCGCCAGGTATCTCCTGAGGTTCTCGCCGATCGTCTTGCGTCACACCCGCCGCACGTTCGTTCAGGAGTTCAAGCGTGCCGCAGTCAACGATCTGGGCTACGGGCAGACCATGGAGCTTCTGGGCATGACCCAGTTCACCCCGTTCGGCGGCGGCATGAACCCGCTCGATCGTGCGTGGAACGATCCCGATCTCTGGAAGAAGAAATGAACGCCGCGATGAACGAGCTGAGCGGGCGGGTAGCCGTCGTGACCGGCGGCGGAAACGGAATCGGACGCGGCATCGCGCTGACTCTCGGTGCCGAGGGGATGACTGTCGCCGTCGCCGACATCCAAGAATCGAGAGCCGCTGGCGTGGCGGGAGAGATCGAGTCCGCGGGCGGAAAAGCGCTCGCGATCGTTGTCGATGTGACGTCCGTCGACTCGCTCGGCGCGGCCGCCGCGAAAATCATCGCGCAGGCCGGTGGCGTGAACCTGCTGTGCGCCAATGCGGGCGTGCTCGCGCGCGTCGGAGCGCTCGCGCATCACTCCATCGAGGATTGGGACTACACGCTCTCGGTGAATGTGATGGGCATCGTGAAGACCGTCGCGGCGTTCCTGCCGGCGCTGCGTCAAAGAGCGCCCGACGCGCACATCGTCAATACAGCCTCGCTCGGCGGATTGGTCTCGGATGTGCGCGCGCCCATCGGCGCCTACATCGCATCGAAGTACGCCTGCGTCGGCTACAGCGAAATGCTCCGCGCCGAGCTCGCGCCCGAGGGCATCGGCGTCTCAGTCCTGTGCCCGGGCGTCGTTGTCTCGAACCTGATGGGAACCTCCGCCGAAAATCGCCCGCGGGCATTCGGCGAGCAGACCGCCCCCGATCTCGCCGCCCTGGTTGGCGCGGGCGGTGACGCGGCTCCCGCGCTTCCGGTGTACGCAATGGCCGCCGAGGACGTGGGACCGATCGTCATCCGCGCGATCCGAGCGAACCGCTTCCACATCCTCACCCATCCGCGGGCGAAGCCCCTCGTCGAAGGCCGCTTCCGCATCATGGTCGAAGACTTCGACTTCGCCGAAGTCGGCGCGATCAACGAGCCGCGCGCGTAGTCGATCGCGCAGCTACTTGGCAATGGCGCTCTCGTTATGCGAGAATCCGGTTTCACTCCAGGAGTGATGCTTACGATGAGTCGAGTTCCCGTGGCGGAAGGCATCTTCACATCGTCCTCCGACGAACCTCAGCTGGTCGGCGGCCGCTGTGCCGCGTGCGGCATCGTCACCTTCCCGGCACAGGATGCGTGCCCGCGCTGCGCCTCCACCGACATGGGCAAGCACCTGCTGTCGCGGCGCGGCCGCCTTTGGGCGTGGACGACGCAGGAGTTTCCGCCGCCCTCCCCTCCGTACGCTGGGCCGACGGGTGATGCCTTCGTCCCGTACGCCGTCGGCTACGTGGAGCTCGGCAATGAAGTGAGAGTTGAAACGCGCCTCACGCAGACCAAAGACCTCAGAACCGGCATGGAGATGGAGCTCGTCCTGGTGCCGTTCCGCGTCGATGACGACGGCAATGAGGTCGTGACCTTCGCATTCCGGCCCGTCGACGGGGCGGCTTGAACCGAGAAGAGGAAGGCAAGTGGACGTCGCGATTGTTGGAGTAGGATTGCATCCGTTTGGCCGTTTCGGGGCTCGCACGGGCATCGACATGGGAGCGATCGCAATTCGCCGTGCGCTCGAGGACGCCAACGTAGCGTGGCGCGATATCCAGTTCGCTTTCGCCGGGAGCTACGAGATCGACAACCCCGACGCTGTCGTCGGGCTCATGGGCCTGACGGGGATTCCGTTCAACAACGTCTACAACGGCTGCGCGACCGCGGCGAGCGTCCTCAAACTGGCAGCCGATACGATCCGCCTCGGCGAGTATGAGCTCGGTCTCGCCGTCGGCATGGACAAACACCTCCCGGGCGCGTTCAGCTCCGATCCGCGGCTGTACGCTTGTCCATCGTGGTACGGCGAGCTCGGCCACTTCATCACGACAAAATACTTCGGAATGAAGATCAACAAGTACATGCACGACCACGGGATCACGGCGACGACTCTCGCGCGGGTCGCCGCGAAGAACTATCGCAACGGGGCGCTCAACCCGAACGCCTTCCGCCGCAAGGCACTCTCCGAGGAGGAGATCCTCGGCTCCCGCATGCTGAACTATCCGCTCACGCAGTACATGTTCTGCAGCCCCGACGAGGGCGCCGCGGCTGTCGTGCTTTGTCGCGCCGACCAGGCGCACCGCTACACCGACAAGCCGATCTACCTGCGCGCCAGCGAGGTGCGCACTCGACGGCTCGGCGCCTTCGAGGTTCACAGCCCATAGCTTCCGATCGAAGAGACCGCGGGTCCTACGATCGACGCATCGCGGGCCGCTTTCGAGAAGTCGGGGATCGGACCCGAGGACGTCGACGTGATCCAACTGCAGGACACCGACGCCGGCGCCGAGGTCATCCACCTTGCGGAGAACGGTTTCTGCGCCGACGGCGACCAGGAGGCCCTGGTGGCAGAAGGCGCGCTCGAGATTGGCGGCCGGCTACCGGTGAACACCGACGGCGGCCTGATCGCCAACGGCGAGCCGATCGGTGCATCGGGGTTGCGGCAGGTCCACGAGGTGGTCCTGCAACTCCGTGGCCGGGCGGGTGATCGACAGGTGCCGGGCGAGCCGAAGGTCGGCTACACCCAGCTCTATGGCGCTCCCGGTGTCGCGGGCGTGTCGATCCTGTCCTTGTAGACGGCGCGAGCGGAGGCGAGCATGACGAAGATTCTCGACGGCGTTCGGATCCTGGAGGTGGCGGAGCACACCTTCGTGCCGGCGGCCTCGGCTGTTCTCGCCGATCTGGGCGCCGAGGTCATCAAGATCGAGCACGTGACTCGCGGCGACGCGATGCGTGGCCTGGCTTCGACGGGCGTGGCCATTGTGTCCGGCGACGTACACGCGCTTCTGGAACACTCCAACCGCGGCAAGAAAAGCCTCGGTCTCGACCTCACCGCGCCTGACGGGATCGAGATTCTGTACAAGCTGGCGACGACCTCTGACGTCTTTCTGACCAACAAGCTCCCGAGCGTTCGAGCCCGGCTGAAGATCGACGTCGACCATATCCGTGCCATCAACCCAAGAATCATCTACGCGCGCGGCACGGGCCAGGGGGAGCGCGGGCCCGACGCCGACAAGGGCTCCTATGATTCGTTGGCCTTCTGGGCCCGCGCCGGTGTGGCGATCGGCGCCAAGCGGCCGGAGTACGACCTGATGCCCGTGCCGCCGGCGCCGGGGTTCGGCGATTCGATCGGCGCGATGGCGATCGCCGGGGGAATCATGGGAGCGCTCTTCCACCGCGAGCGTACCGGCAAGGGAACGGTCGTCGACGTATCGCTCCTCGGCACCGGCATGTGGGCGATGGGCCAGGCAATGGCCCTTTCGCTGGTGCTCAACATGCCGTGGAGTGTCCCGCCAAACGACTGGCTCTCCTTCAATCCGCTGGTCCGCAACTATGCGACGAAGGACGGGCGGATGATCGCGTTCACCTGTCTGCAAGCCGCCAAGTACTGGCCGGGGCTCTGCGACATCATCGAACGACCTGAGTTGAGGGAGGATCCGCGCTTCGCCGACCAGGCCTCGCTCATGCAAAACACCAACGACGCCATCAAGATTCTTGCCGACGTCTTCGTCTCGGCGACGCTCGAGGAGTGGCAGCGGAAGCTTGAATCCTTCGACGGGCAGTGGTGCGTCGTACAGGACACGCTGCAGGCCGCGGAGGATCCGCAGACCATTGCCAACGGCTATCTCCAGGAATGCCAAACGGCCGAGGGGACGCCGTTTCGTCTTGTTGCTGTTCCGGTCCAGTACGACGAGGAGCCGGCAAAGCCGGCGCGTGCACCGAAGTTCAACGAACACGGTGACGAGATCCTTGTCGGCCTCGACCTCGATTGGGATGCGATCATCGACTTGAAGGTCCGTGGTGTGGTGGCCTGAGCTCGGGCGATCATGAACTGGGCATCGATTCTGTCTGTGTGAAACGTCGCCATGTCGGATGTCGCCTCACGAACTGCTCTCATCACCGGCGCCTCGTCCGGCCTCGGTGCCGCCATTGCGCTCGAAATGGCGGGTCTGGGATGGAAGATCGCCATCGGCGCACGGCGGGAGGCTCGCTTGGCGGAAACCGCGGAGCTCGCCGGCGCACGCGGCGCCGCGAAGATCTATGCGGGTCCCCTCGACGTGACCGATGACGCCTCGGTGGATCGGTTCTTCGAGGCCAGCGAGAAGGCCCTAGGTCCGGCCGACGTGATCGTGAACAACGCGGGGTTGTCGCGCTTCCACTGGACCGAAGAGACCGACTCGCGCTGGCTGCGCACCGAGATCGAGACGAACCTGATCGGCCCGATTCTCGTCACCCAGCGTGCGCTCGTACCGCTGCTCGCCGCGGGAATGGACGGGGACGTGGTGATGGTGACCAGCGATGCGGTGCAGCACCCGCGTCCGGGGCAACTGGCGTACGGCGCCTCGAAGGCGGGCCTCGAGAACTATGCCGAAGCGCTGGCCATGGCTCTCGAGGGCACCGGCGTACGCGTGATCCGGTTGCGACTCGGCCCGGCGCTCAGCGAGTTCGCCATGGCCTGGGATCTCGCGCCGGAGGCGACGCGGAAGCGAACGGAGTACTGGGCCCGTTTCGGCCTGCGCGACGCGCGCATGTTGGCCGGGGACAACCTCGCGCTCCTCATGCCGGACGACGTGGGGCGAGAGGTCGTTCACGCCGTCACGCGGCCCCGTCACATGCTGCTGGAAACGATCGAGCTTCAACCCGCCGCACCCAAGAGAAACAAGGAACCGTCGACGTGAGCGAGATCTACTACGACCCCTACGACTTCGAGATCCACGACGACCCGCATCCTGTCTGGCGGCGGATGCGGGACGAGGCGCCACTCTACCGCAACGACAAGTACGATTTCTGGGCCCTGAGTCGCTACGATGACGTGGCCGCCGCGCTGACCGATTGGAAGACATACAGCTCCGCGCGCGGCACGTTGCTCGAGCTCATCCGCAACAACATCCAATTCCCGCCGGGCACGATCCTCTTCGAGGACCCGCCGCTTCACGACGCGCACCGCGCCCTGCTGGCTCGCGTCTTCACGCCGCGGCGAATCGCCGCGATCGAGCCGCAAGTGCGGGCCTTTTGTGCGACGAGCCTCGATCCCCTGGTCGGTGGCGGGCGTATCGACTTCATCGCCGACCTGGGAGCCAAGATGCCGATGCGCGTGATCGGGATGCTGCTCGGCATCCCCGAGGAGGATCAGGAAGAGCTTCGCGACGGCGTCAATGCGTCGCTGAGCCTCGAAGAGGGCGATGGTCGTTCCTCCGAGTCGCGCCGCGAAGAAGGCCCCGTGCCGCAGACGGAGCGCTTCGCGAAGTACATCGAATGGCGGCGGAAGAATCCGTCGGACGACC
>Ga0187892_10006004_pt1 | contig 18484 bp, 13 predicted proteins | sample MA1701073metaG_FD_139345 | JGI IMG/M metagenome (GOLD analysis project Ga0187892, IMG submission 139345) | Bio-ooze microbial communities from a basaltic lava cave in the Kipuka Kanohina Cave System on the Island of Hawaii, USA - MA170107-3 metaG ...
ATCCTAGTCGGTAACGCGCGCGAAGCCATGATGGCCCAGGGTGCGACGCTGGTCGGAGATACCGTCACCATCGAAACGCACAATGTGGACCTCGTGGACCTCGGGACATCGACTCACGGGGTTCTGGAGGATCCACGGCCGGGTCCGTACGTCGCACTGACGATCAGCGACAATGGGCCTGGTATGGCGCGAGAAGTGAGGGAGCATATTTTTGAACCCTTCTTTACGACCAAGGAGGTGGGCAAGGGTACCGGCATGGGGCTGGCCACCGTGCTGGGTATCGTCAAACAGCATGGCGCCTATCTTTCGTGCGTGAGCCGACCGGGAGAAGGTACGACCTTCCGGATCTACTTCGCACCGGACCAACAATCGGCCGCGGAAAGCTCCGAGCGCACTGCATTGCACGTCGAGCCGAGTGCGGCGTCGCCGACTGTGCTGGTGGCCGAGGACGAGGAGAACCTGCGCGACGTGCTGGTGCGGGCGCTGGCCGAGGCTGGCTATCGGGTTCACGAAGCAGCCGACGGAGCGCAAGCTCTCGAAGTAGCGCACCGCGTTGGCCCGCTCGATCTGTTCGTCTCCGATGCCATTATGCCCGGCGAAAGCGGTCTGTCGGTGGCGCGGCGCTTGTTACGGCATAACCCGCACATGCGCGTCTTGTTCATTTCGGGATACCTCGGTGACCGCTTGGATTTGTCGCAGATTCGCGGCGGACGGTTCTTGCAGAAACCGTTCGATCTCGACGACCTCCTGCGCACGGCCCGGGAGTTGATTGAGGGCCGGTAGCGCCCGCTCTACCGTGCCGCGCACGGCGGGGCGGCAGCGAGCTGTGCAATCTCGGCGTCGACTTGGGCGGTTTGGCTAGGACGACCCTGGAGCAGCCATTCGCGGTAGCGTTCGACGCCACGCGTGCCGAGCGGGACGGCAAAGCGCGAAACGTGGAAGCCGTGCACGGCCTCGGCGTTCGATTTCGGTACCCACAGCTCACCCACCAGCACGCCCGGGGTCTCGCCGCTATTGAGCGTGCATTCGATGCGCGCCGGATCACTGGCCAGCGCCAACCCCTGCCGATCCACGAGCTGCATCTCCGCGAGTCGCGCAAAGAGCTTCTCGTCACTGTCGTTCCGCGCGTCGAGCCGATACCGAAAGCGAACCTCGGGTTCTTTCAATCGCGCCCCGCCCGAGAAGGCGCGTTCCTCGCCTATGTTGTTCCAGGAGGCCGTAATCACGCCCTCGGCATCGTCCGTGTACGGGGGCACCATTGGCAAGGTGTGTGAATCGCGCGAGCAACCCGCGAATGCGAGGATCAAGGCGCCACTCGTGAGACAGCACAGAACCGGATGGAGATCGCGGCTGCGCGGTGAAGCGTCCATAGCCGGCAACCTTCTACACCCTTTGCCACCATGCCTCTAGCCCTGCAGCCGAACCTTGGAGTCGCATGCGTGTTGCTGCTGCGCCTGCGGTGTTAGGAACATAGCGGGCGGCACCGTCGCGAACCGGAAACCACCGTCCGCCACCTGGCGAATGCGGCACACAGCGAGCGTCACGTACTGGGCGCGGGCTGGCATGGAGCTTGTTCAATCATCGAGCAGGAACCGGAAGGAGACCTGATGAGTGCGGCGCTGAGCTCGAAGAAGTCGACGGTCGTCATCCTCCGATGGGTGTTGATCATAGCCTTCTCGTATTTGTTGATCGTCGACCCGGCGGCCCGGCTCGTCCCGATGTGGGTCGCATTGTTGATTGCAGGGGCCTTTGCGTCGAATCTACTGGTTGCGCGGCTTCCTGAGGCGTGGTGCGATACGCGTGCGTTCGACTTTTCCATCGTCCTGTTCGACGCCCTGTGGGTGACACTCGGCCTCACCTGGGCGCCGAACGTCTCCGGGGACCTCTTCCTGTTGTATTTTCTCGTCATCTTTGTCGCGGCCGTTGGGGAGTCGCTGCCGATGATCGTCGGTAGCGCAATCGTGGTGGCCATCGCATACGGCGCAATGCTGTCTCTGCATCCCGGCGGCGATCTGCAATTCAGCAGCACCGCCCTCCTGCGGGTGCCGTTCCTATTCGTTGTCGCCCTCTTTTACGGCTATTTCGTGACCCAGATCCGCGGCAAGCGGAGCGAGGCGAACGAGGCGCGCCTACGAGAGCAGGCGAAAACCGAGCTGCTGGCAGCGGTCAGCCACGACTTGCGCGGACCGTTGGGTAATGCGGAGAACCTGCTGTCGTTGGCGCTCGAGGCGTCCGACGGACGGAATACGGATCGCAGCCTCTTGCTGCGCGCCCAAGTCAATGTCCGCCGCGTCAGCTCGCTGGTCAGCAACCTTCTGCAGACCGCGTCGATCGAGGCGGGCAAGGTGCATTTCCAAATGACACCGATCCAGCTCAACGACGTCGTCGACGACGTCGTGTCGCTCATCGGTGGAGCCGCGCAACTCAAAGAGATTACGTTGACGAGCCAGATCGATGGCGATTTGCCGGAGATCGTCGCAGATCATTTGCAGATGGGCCGCATTCTCACCAACCTCGCCGACAATGCGATCAAGTACACCGCCTCGGGAGGCCGAGTGACGATTCGGACCACGCACGACGATCAGCGCGTTTTGATTGAGGTACAGGATTCGGGGCCCGGGCTGACCGCCGACCAGTGCGCCAACCTCTTTGCGCCATATCAGCGTGCCAAGCTGGCGACGTATACGCAGGGAACCGGTCTCGGCCTGTACATCGCCAAACGGCTTACTGAAGCGCAGGGCGGCACGGTGTCGGTTGCCAGCACCGTCGGTGTCGGCTCCGTCTTCACCGTATCGTTTCCGCACACGGTGACCTTCGCACTGCCGCCCAAGGGAGTTCGCGAGGCGGTTCAGAGCGGCCGCCCCGGAGCGACGTCACCGGTTGTGGAGCACGTATCGGCACAGGCTGCCTGAAGGACAGCTCCAAGCTTCAAGCTTCAAGCGCCAAGCCAGACGCCTCTTGCTCCCAGCCTCTGGCTTGAAGCTTGAAGCTTGTGGCTTGAAGCTAGATTTTGTGTCGCTGCAGGAGTTGCTTGGCGATGACCAGACGCTGGATCTCGTTGGTGCCTTCGCCGATGATCATGAGCGGCGCGTCGCGGAAATAGCGCTCGACGGGGAACTCCTTCGTATAGCCGTAGCCACCGAGGATGCGCATGGCGTCGGTCGAGACTTCGAGACAGGTCTCCGATGCGAACAGCTTCGCCATCCCGGCTTCGATGTCGCACCGTTCGCCGCGATCCTTCTTGGCGGCGGCCTGGTAGGTGAGCAGACGAGCCGCCTCGATCTTGGTGGCCATGTCGGCGAGCTTCAACTGGATGGCCTGATGCTCGGCGATCGGCTTTCCAAACGTCTCTCGTTGTTGTGCGTAGCGGATTGCCTCGCTGAACGCGGCGTACGCCACCCCGCAGGCACGCGCCGCAATGTTGATGCGGCCGACCTCCAGTCCACTCATGACGTGAAGAAATCCTTGTCCCTCGGTGCCACCGATCAAGTTGGCTGCCGGGATGTGATAGTCCTCCAGATTGACCTCGCAGGTCTCGATGCTCTTGTAGCCGAGCTTCTCGAGGTCGCGGCTCACCGTCAGCCCCGGCCCTTTTTCGCCGACGAACATGCTGATGCCACGGTAGGGCGGGTCGGCGTCCTTGTCCGTTTTGGCGGCTATGGCGTACAGCGTGCCGTAGCGGGCATTGGTGATGAACATCTTGCTGCCATTGAGGACGTATGCATCGCCGCGCCGTACCGCGGTCGTGCGGATGCGTTGGACGTCGCTGCCGGCGTGCGGCTCAGTGAGGCACAACGCACCGCGGTGCTCGCCGCGCGCCATCGCGGGGAGGTAGCGGCGACGCTGCTCGTCGGTGCCATGCGTCTTCAGCATGAAGGCGAGCATCAGGTGCGTATTCAGCACGCCACTCAGACTCATCCAGCCTTTGCAGATCTCCTCTACGACCATGGCATAGGTGGTGACGTCCAGCCCCAGACCACCGTATTCGGGTGGGATGGTGGCGCCAAAGAGACCCAACTCCTTCATCTGATCCACGAGCGCATGAGGGTACTCGTTGCGGTGCTCCAACTCGCTGGCGACCGGGATGACATCGCGCTCGACAAAGCGCCGCACGGTCGACACGATCTCGTCTCGAATCCCCGTTTCGATGCTCACGACAACTTCCTCCGCGGCTGCTGAGATCGACCTCGTTAACCACGTTTGGCGCGCTATCGCAACGCATGCGCGGCGCCTAGTACTGTCCTAAATTGGCCAATGCCCTCAGCCGTCAGCTATCAGCCTTCAGCTGCCGACATTCCGAATTGGGCAATCCATGAGCCGACATTGAGCTCTCCGGCTGACGGCTGAGAGCTGACAGCGGTGCTGTCCGAATTGGGACAGCACCCGGCGCCTTGCCGAGCCTGTTTCTTGATCCGTCGAGATAGCGCTGTTACGAGACTCTCAACTCGGGACGATCAGATGCGTGGGCGCGCGGCGATGGGGGTGGTTTTCCTCTTCTTTTCATGGGCGGTTGCCGCCGTCGCACAGGACGTTCCAGAGCCGACGCTGGGCACGGAGGTGTTCACCGGAGGCGGCGAGGAGGCGCGGCCTGGCGAGCGTCCGAGCAAACCGGTCACGACCTACTGGCGCGTACAACTGTTCGTCAAGATCGCGGAAGCCGAGCCGGGCGCGCATGCACAGGTGCTTCTGCCATTGTCCGATCGCCATCAAGAAGTGCTCGAGCGCCGCGTGGACATGGAGAGCCTGACCTATCGTGAGATCCCCGACTCGCCCAATCTGTTCGGTTACTGGACGCGCAACGACTCGCGCGAAGGACGGGCGCGCATCGAGTACGCGGTCAATGTCGCGGTATCCGATACTGGCGAGTCGATCGCGCACATCCCGATTGCCGAGATGAGCGTCCCGGAACGCTTCCGCAAGTATCTCAATCCGTCTGAGCTGGTGCAGTCGGCCGATGCGGAGATTCGCCGGCGCGCCAAGGACCTGACCAAGGACGCGCGGACCCTCGAGGACGTAGCGTGGGCGCTATATCAATATACCGCAGCATTCGTCCGCAGGGGCTCTGGCGAGGCGAAAGAGGATGCGTTGACCGTGCTGCGGCAGGAGCACGGCAGCACGGCGGGGAAGGCGCGTCTGCTGGCTGCTCTACTCCGGGCCGTCGGCGTGCCGGCGCGCATCGTCGGCGGATTGAAGCTCGAAGATGCAACCAAGAAGCGCGCAACGATTTCGTGGACCGAGGCGTACCTCGGCGACCGCTGGGTTCCCCTCGATCCCGGCGGTGGCCACTTCGCTTGGTTGCCGAATCGCTACCTGACGCTCTATCGCGGCGACCTGCCATTGATCGTGCATACCTCCGGGATCAGCCTGGAGTATGACTTCTTGGTACACCGCACGAGTCGGGAGATGGCGGCGGCGCGGGCCGAGCCGACGCCGCAGACACCTGCCGGACAGGCCGAGACGCACATCGGGACGCAACAGGTGCGGACCGCCGCGAGCTATGTGGAACGGCCCGTGGCATCAGTGGTGGTGTTCGCGGATCAAGGCGTACCCGAGGCAGTGAGCGAACGGATGCTGCGCGAAGCGCAGGCGGACGACATCAACGTCGTCATCCTGCACGCGCGGTTCGAGTCCAGGTATTTCCGCGAGCAGTATCTGCAACGTCTCATCAGCAATAATCTGGCGTTGGTGCGCGGCGCACATGTGGTGTTGGTGGCAACGCACGACGATGCAGGGCTGTACGCGTTGATGACGCTCGGGGAAAAGGACATCATGTTGCCGGATGCGCGCATCGTCATTGCGGGGCACTTCCCGCGCCCCGTCGGCCGGGTGCTTGGCGCGGTCCTCTACCGCTTGGTCAACCCGAATGGGGAGATCGTTCTGGTCAATCGCCCCACTGAGCTGCTCGGACTGTGGGAGATGGTCCGTGCCAACGTCATCAACGGTGTGCCGATGGTCGAGGAAGCCCAGAAGTGGGAGCTCGACCCGCTCGTGGTGAATCGCCGTGCCGTCGAGGATTTGAGCTGGTGGCGGCGCATCGTGGTGGGTGGTTGGGCGCGTGCCGTGCGCGCCCAGGTGCCGCTCCAAGCGCTCAATCTCATCCTGGTTTTGCCGGTCATTGCGGCAATCATCGTCGTGGTGCGGACGGTGATCGGCCTCGAGACCTTCGGCACCTTCTCACCGGTGATCGTTTCGTTGGCCTTCCTGACGACCGGTCTGCGGTGGGGTGCGGCGATCTTCGCGGTCATCGTGAGTGTCGGCGCTTTCGTCCGGGCCCTGTTGCAACACGTGCGACTCCAGCTGGTGGCGCGGCTGGCCATCCTCATTGCGGTCGTTGCCGGTATCATGGCCGGGTTGACGGTGATCGGCGCCTCGTTTGGTGTCGGTGCGCTCATCAATGTGAGCATCTTCCCGATGGTCATCATGGCGGGCGTCATCGAGAATTTCACGGCGTCCCAGGCGGAGTTCGGAACCAGGGAGGCGGTGCGATTGACGATCAACACGCTGGCTATCTCGGCGCTGTGTTACCTGGTGATCGAGAGTACAGGGCTGCAGTCTCTCTTGCTGAGCTTCCCAGAGTTGCTGCTCGGCGCCATTGCAATCGACATCGGACTCGGCAAATGGCGCGGCTTGCGGCTGCTCGAGTACGTACGTTTCTTCGACCTGACACGGCGAAGCGATCGGTGGGTGTCGTGAGGGAAGGAGCAAGGGACAAGGTGCAAGGCGCAAGGCACAGAGCAGGCGGCTTCCGTTTCGCGACGCGATCCGTCCTTGCGGAGAGTGGCACCCTTCGACGGGCTCAGGGTGAGCGGAAAGGCACCTTTCAAGACAAACGCGAAACCGCTCAGGCTGAGCCCGTCGAAGCCGGTTGTGCACGGGCAGCGGCCCAGTCCTAATGGGGAAGCGCGCGTGGCCTTTGCGCTGATCGAACGCTTGCGCCGTGTGCGCAGTGAAGCCCTCGGCCTGAACCGCCGCAACCAGGATTTCTTCCTCCGGCTCAACCCGCCGCACCTCGTCGCGTTGGTCGATCACAAAGTGGAGACCAAGGCGGTGCTCGCCCGGCAGGGTCTGCCGGTTCCGCAAACCTTCGGTCGTTATGCGCGTCAGCGCGAACTGGCGAACCTCGCCAAAGAGGCCGAGCACCGCCAGGAATTCGTGCTCAAGCCCGCACGTGGCGCGGGGGGTGTGGGAGTCTTGGTGATTGCCGGTCGCAGCGGCGACCGGGTGGTGACGATCGGTGGGGCGTCGTTGTCGCCGGCCGATTTGCTGGCGCATGCCGCGGACATCATCGCCGGCGCGTTCTCGCTGAGCCAAACGCGCGACGAAGCCCTGCTCGAGTACAGGCTCACCGCCGAGCGTGTCCTCGGGGCGTATAGCCCGGGCGGGATTCCCGACGTGCGCGTCGTACTGTTTCGCGGCGTTCCGGTGATGGCGATGTTGCGCCTGCCAACGCGCACGTCCGACGGTCGCGCCAACCTGCATGTCGGCGGCATCGGCGTCGGCCTGGACCTGTCCACGGGTCGGGCTGTGCACGCCATCTGGCGCGACCGAGCGATCACAACGCACCCTGACACCGAAAAGCGCCTGTCGGCATTGTGCGTGCCGGAGTGGGACGCAATCGTACGCATCGCAGCGAAGACCTACGACGCCATTCCTCTGGGGTATTGTGGTGTCGATGTCGTCCTCGACGTCCGCCACGGTCCGGTGATTCTCGAGATGAACGCCCGGCCAGGCCTGAGCATCCAATTGGCCAACCATCGCGGTCTTCGCGCCACTCTGGAGACACTGCAGCAGCGTTCCCTCGACGGCCTCGATGTGAGCGCCCGGATCGCCCTAGGTATCGCGTTGAGTGAGGAACCAGAGACCAGAGACCAGAGACCAGGGACCAGAGACCAGGGACCAGGGACCAGAGACCAGGGACCCGGGACCCGGGACTAGGGACTAAGGTGTTTCAACTGCAAATCTCTCTGCTTCTCTCGATGGCATGTGTTGCGGCCCTGGGCCTCATTGGGCGCCGGCCTTACGTGACCGAGTTTACGCAGCCCTGGCGCCAAGTCGTGGCGGCCATCCTGTTGGTGGGCATCCTGGCGCTCGCCGTGCTCCAGCCGGTCACAGCCTTCGGAGCCGTTCTCGAGATCGAAACCGAAACCCTTTGGTTTCCGACCTTGTTCGTCGGCCATGCCATGCTGGCCACCTTTCTTTTCTTGTGGTGGCGCCTCCGCGACGACATTAGCCTGGCTTCGTTTGTCGGGCTGTCGCTCAGCAATGTCGCGCATGACCTTCGCATCGGCCTCGCGGCGGGCGGTTTCGGTTGGCTCATGACGGTGATGGTAACGCTTACCATTGGCAGTATCGCCTCAACGATAGGGCAGGTGGGTACGCCGACCGAGGTTCCGGAGTTTGTCGTCTGGTTGGTCGAGCTCCCCATTGCACAGAAATTGATCATCATCGGCATCGCGATGACGATTGAGGAGGCCTTCTTCAGGGGTTTCCTGCAGGCACGCTTCGGCTTACTGGTCTCCAGTGTCCTCTTCGCACTGAGCCACTTCAGCTACGGTCTTCCGTACATGATCGTCGGTGTCTTCACGATCTCACTCGTCATCGGCCGCACTTTCGAGCGCACCGGCAACCTCCTGCCATGCATGGTTGCCCATGGCGTGTTCGACGCGATCCAACTGTTGGTCGTGCTCCCCTGGGTAGTGCGGCAGTGGACGGCAAACGCCGCATAGGTGCGTGTTTTTCGGTCTGAAGTGCAGGTTCCAACTTGACTGCGTTGTTGCAGGCGAGTTACACTTGCGACGTTTTGTGTCGAACAAGAAGCAGCGCGATGTCTCGGCTGCTTGTGGGGGGTTGCTCAACGGCTCAACGGCTTCGCGGCGTTGTGTCCACTGATTGGACGCCGTTCATCGCCGCCGGGCTCGCTGACGTGCTCCCTCGGCGCCAGATAATCCGATTGCTCTGAAGGAGGCAGAATGAGCCACAGGTCGTTGATCGTTGCCATGATGTTGGTGGGTGCGTGTGCCGCTCCGGCGCTCGCAGATCCGCGTGATCCACCCAACTCACCCGCGGATCCCTTCCTGTGGTACAAAGCCAAGGTCACCAAAGACACCGCGGCGCTCGTCGCGCAACAGGCGGCCATTAGCGACCGGTTCATCAATGCACAGAACCCGGCGCCAGACCCCAATCCTCAGACCTACGACATCAAGAAGATTGGCAACCTCGCACTGCCGGCGGACAAAGCGCTCATCGGTGTGCCGGTTCAGGTAGCCGATGGGGTGGTCGACGCGGTCACACATATGCAGGCATACAAAGCCAAGCTTCTCACCGGCCTACCGAAGCTCATTCCGGTGCTGAACAACCGAGTGATCGATACCTTCACGCCGCCGAACCAGGCGTTTGCCCTGCGCATCGACGTGAAGAAGCCCGACGTTCTGCTTGTGCCGACTGCGAAGGATCTTGTCGTCCCCCCCGCGATGGCCCCTAACCCCATGGCACACAACGTCGACAACTACATGTGCTACCAGGTTAAGGTGACCAAGGACACGCCAAAGTTCACACCGCGGCTCGTCGATGTGTCGACCCAGTTTAGCAACCTGCAGAACCCCGCGGCCGACCCGAACGCAAAGCGCTTTGAGGTCAAGAAGCCGAAGCACCTGTGCGTTCCCGCGAACGTCAATAGCGGCGGCATCAAGAACGCGGTGGGCACGCTCATGTGCTACTCGGTCAAGCTCGCCAAGGCTGATCCAGCGCAGCTGAAGCACGTTGCAATCACCCCGACCTATATCAACAGCAATCCCTTCGGCCCGCTCAACTTGACCTCCGGCAAGGAAACCGAGCTGTGCGTGCCGGCAACTTTCTTCCTGAACAACGAGCCGCTGTGCGGCAACAACAAGATCGACAACTTCAACGAAATCTGCGATGGCACTGCGCCGTCGCCCTGTCCGGGACAGTGCAATTCGTTGTGTGCCTGCCCGGTCAATTTCACGTTCAACATCGATCCGTCGAACAGCCAAGCGATCATCAAGGGCGGTTTAGGATGGAACACGATTATCCCGGTAACCGGCCTGTCCGGGGCGGTCTCGATGTCGGTAGGCCCTGATGTCATTCCCCTGTCGGGTGTCTTCGAAATCAAGGTTTCGCCGGCTTCGTTGCCCGGAATCACGCTCTTCGGGTTGGCAACCGTTTGCCCCTTCCTCATAGACGATGGCAGCGGCTATGCCGGATCGGGATATGTCAATTGCACCGGGTACAACCTCGCAAACGAAGTCGGGTATCCGGACAGTCCGGATATCAGCTCATACCTCGATCACGTCGTCGATGGGCCGAACAACAGCTTCCCGAACGGCGGCGCGCCGTGTTCCGGTCTGCCGGGTTTCGGCAGCCGGGTGGATGTTGATACGGGGTTGTGCGTTCCCGACGGTCCGCAGGATCCGGGATGCGTCTCCGGCAACGTGGACGCCACGCACGCCGGTGTATGTAACGGCGACGTCGTGGGCCCGATCGCCGGGACGACGCCGTGGACGGCAACGCCGGGTCACGCGGTCGTGAACTTCAACTTCGGGTTCGAGGTGGTGCAGCCACCTGGGCCATGTCCGCCAGCGGCGTCGTTCGGGCCGTTCGAGGTTCCAGGTACGACCGGAACGACCATCTCAGCGATCATGGATGCCTTCCCCGGCGAGCCGCCTGCAGGGGTCAAGACGCAGGCGCTCCAGGTGGTGGGGACACCGTTCAATTGCACGTCGCTGCTGACCGGCGGTCCCATCACGGGCACCAAGCTAGTTGGCACGTTCCCGATCCTCGACTTGAGCCTGTTGGGGCCCACCGCCGACGTGAACGGCGGAATCGAGTTCACAGCGCAGTGAGCTGATTCGACGCACTGGAAGAAACGAGCGGCACCGACCGAAAGGTCGGTGCCGCTTTCGTTTTAGAACACAGAAGACAGAACACAGAGCCCAGACGAACCACGAAGCGGTCGACTATCCGGTGAGCCGCGATCTGGGTTCTGGGCTCTGGAGATCTGCCTCTAGAATAGCGTCGTCACCAGCGTCCCGAGGACCGAGATGGGGCCGACGTCTTCGATGCTGGCTGTGGCGCGGTCGACGCCGCGGAGGGCTTCCTCGGCTTCCACGTACAGGCTGTCGTCGCTGACGATGCGACCGAGCGTCCCTTCACCATTGCGAATCCGGGTCGAGATGTCCTCGAGGTTGGCAGCGACCACGTTCAAACTGGCCACGGTTTCGCGGGCCTCGTCGTAGAGTGCGCCGTCGCCACTCAGCAATCGACCGAGGTCGCCCTGACCGCGTGCCAGACGATCCGAGACGGTCTGCAGACTGGCGAACACGCCGGTAACCCGATCATACAGCCCCGGGTCGTTCAGCAGCTTGGCCATTGTGCCGTCACCGTGATCGATTTTGGCGGTGATCGACTCCATGTTTGTTAGCGCCTGTTGGAGGCTGGCTCGGTTCTCCACCAGCATCGCGTTCACGGTGCTCAAGACCTCCTGCTGGTTGGCGTTGAAGGAGTCGGCGAGTCGCTCGACGCTGCGGGCGACACCCTGCATCTCGTCCACCATGTGTGTCAGGCTGGGCGGAACAGTGCCCGCGACCGTATCACCGTCCTTGAGCGCCGGTTGGCTCGGCGTCCCGAGGGTGATCGCGATGAACCGCGTGCCGCTGAGAAGCTGATAATCGAGGCGCGCATTCGAGTCGCGCCGCACGACGGCTTCGGTATTGAGCCGCAGCTTTACGCGCACACCGTCGGGTTGCAGCGTGATCTCGTCGACCTTGCCGACCTTGACACCAGCAACCTCGACGTTGTCGCCCGTGCGCAGCCCGCCGACCTGCGGGTAGTCGACATACAAGGAGTAGGTCTGCGTGAACAAACCCGTGCCGACCACCGACTCGATGGCGAAGATGGCCAACAGGATGCCGACGATAAAAAATAACCCGACTTTTTGCTCGTTGGTCATTGCATCCTCCGGTTCAGCTCAAGGCGCAACAGCGCAAACCTGGAGATGGAGGGGCGTTCTACCTTCCCTCTCAACTCACTGGCGTTTCGCCTAGTACTCATCCCCGCCTCAGATCCGCCGCGCGGATGAACTGCTGTGTATAGGGATTGATGCTCCGGCTCAACTCGCGCGCCGGCTGCTGATCGATGACGCGGCCCTCATGCAACACGGCAATGTGCGTACCGATCTCGCCTGCCAACGCCACGTTGTGAGCGACCACCACCTGCGTGGTGCCACGGATTTCTTGGATGCGTTTGATGAGCGCACCGATCTGACCTGTGAGAATGGGATCGAGGTCGGCGGTCGGCTCGTCATACAGGATGATTTGCGGCTCGATCGCTAACGCGCGGGCGACGGCGACTCGCTTGCGCATTCCGCCGCTGAGCTCACCCGGCAAACGGTCCTCGGTTCCCTCCAGCTCAACGGCATCAAGGCAGGCGGCAACGATGCGCTGGATCTCTGGTTCCGGATGGGTGCGGTGCTCGCGCAAGCGCAGGCCGACGTTCCCCGCGACCGTGAGGGAGTTGAGCAAGGCTGAGCCCTGGAAGACCATCGACAGTCGAAAGGGTTTTTCGTCGGGGGGTAGCTGCAGGTACTCCTGCACGTCGATGCCGTTGAAGCGGATGGTCCCAGAATCCTGCCGCTCCAGGCCGGCGATATGGCGCAAGAGAACGGATTTTCCTTCGCCGCTGCCCCCCACGATGACCATGGTCTCGCCCGCCTCGATGTGCAGGTCGATGCCGCGGAGGACTGGCGTGCCGTTGAACGCCTTGCACAGGCCGCGGATGTCGATGCTGACTTGCCCGGATGTCGTCATCGCGTCTCAGAGTAAGATCGCCAACCGCACGATGATGTAGTCGAAGATGATGATGAGCACGAAGCTCCAGACCACCGCAGCCGTCGTCGACGCGGCGACCCCTTCCGCGCCTCCCTTCGTGCGGAACCCGAAAGTACATGCCATGACGGCAACGATCACGGCAAAGACCAAGCCTTTGAATAGGCCGACGAAGACGTCCGTCAGGTTGATCCATTGGGTGAGGTTGTCGATGTATTGCTGCACACCGATCTTGACCGCCGGATCGAACGAAACCGCGAGCGCGCCGCCCGCAATACCAATGAGGTCGGCGTAGAGAACCAACATTGGAAGCGCCAGCGTCAGCGCCACGAAGCGGGGGACCGATAGAAACTCGATCGGATCGATGTCCATCGTCTTGAGCGCATTGATCTCATCGTTGACGTTCATCGAGCCGATCTCGGCGGCGATCGCCGAGCCGGCGCGGCCGGCGATGAGAAATGCCATGATGACGGGACCCAGCTCTTTGGTCATCGCCAGGCCGACGATAGAGCCGAGGATGGCCTGGGTGTACTGCACGAGCTGTTCGGCCGCCTGGATCACCAGCACCATGCCGACGAACAGCGAGACGAGAAAAGCCAACGGCAGCGTGTCGGTACCGATGCGCACCAGTTGCTCGATGGTCCGCTCGATGGTGCGGCGGCGCAGCCGTATGCGTCGCACCGTTCCCAGCAGCAGGAAGCCCGCCTCGCCAATGATCTGCAGCGTCTCCAGGACCGTATGTCCAACGCGTGTGAGCACGTCGGGCCGACGCTGCGGGTGGCTACGGGCGGTGACCATCGATCCTCATTGCTCAAAGTCGAAATCGATCGGATAGCGTGTGTCGCGTCCATCGGAGGATACCAGGTCCCACAAAAGGCTCCATTGCGGGCCTTGCGTACCGTCCTGCTCGCGCGTGTACAACTGCCACAGCGGCGCATACATCTCGGCGACCGCCGTATTGCGCGGGAAGAGGGCGTCGAGTAGCGCCAGAGTCGAGAAATCGTGCACGCTGTTGGTGCTGCTGCGGCGGTAGAAGGGGAAGAAGGTTTGCAAGGTGCGGGTATGGCCCGCGACCGGTTGGAGCTCACGAATGTCGCGATACATCACCATCAGCACGTCGCTGCGTGTATGGACGAAGGTTTCGGACTCCTGGTCCTGCCAGCGGTAGAGCGGCCACAGCAAGAAGCCGGAGTGGATGTCGTCGAACCTCGTGTCCTCATAGAACGGTGTCAAACGCAGCGCGGTGCGCTCATCAGTAACCAGATTGCGCCGCGTCAGCCAGAAGGGCCACGGGAAGCCCCACGTCTCGGTCTGTTTGGCGCGATCGATGGTATGGCTGAGAAAGGGAAAGAAGAACGGCCAGAAGTACGAGCGGCTGTATACCCGCGGCGAGTCGATGCTGGCGTAGAATGGATACAGCAGAAGCCGATGTTCGCGTTCCGGCCGGGTGTAGTGGAAATCCTGCGAGATGTAGAATGGCCAGAGAATGTACTCGGACCGGGCCGACAGGCCGCGCTCCTGCCATCCGTAAAACGGCCAGACGCGCGTACCCTTGCCGAGCGTGCCTCCCGACCACGAGACGAAAGGGAACGGCAGCCACGTCTGTTCGACGAGGTCATCTTCGAGCTTCAGGTAGAAGGGAAACGCGATCATCTGGATCCGGTCGTAGCCGAATCGCTCTTTGAGGTCGGCATAGAATGGTACGACGGACAAGGAAGCTCCGTCGTGCTCGCTGCGTCGATAGAAGACGAACGGGAAAAGAGTGAAGCTGGCGGTGCGTTCCGCGGTCTCGCGCTGCTTGGTCTGATAGAACACCAGGCCGATGAGCCGGACATCCATGTACTCGGCATCCCAGCGTGACACCAACAACGGGTAGAGCAAGGTGAGCTCACTCTCCGCGGCTGCGGCGCGCTGACGCAGTTGCATCAACGGACGTAGCGTCCACGTCGTCCCGTCGGCACTATGTTCGTACTCGAAGAGCGGTCCGAGCAATGTGAGATGTCGGTGGTGCGGAGTGCTCTGGTAATCGACCAACGGCCACAGCTTGAAGCTGAGGCCCTGGGCCGGGGCGCTGCTCGCGAGCCAGGCAAGCGCCGTCGTCCACCACAGCCGAAGTCGCCACTTCCTGCGGGCGCAGGCACGGGCGTGCGCCGGGCATCGGCTCACGAGCGGAACTGGATGCTCTGCAAGTCGCGCGCGCGGATTTGGTACATGCCCGCCGCCGTCTGACCGTAAAGGACGAGCGAGTTGCGCACCCGCAACGTCACCGATTCGTTGTTCCGCAGCTGTACCTCGGCGCGGCTGTAGTCGGGGCCGTCGGCGCTGAACGCGACGCGTTCGATGTTGTCGAACGGGATGCGCAGGTTGCCGCGCCCCATGTCGCCTTCCAGTTGGACGTCGCCGCCGACGTTGAGCTGGCTCACGTCGACTTGCATCCCGTCGCGGTCGGTGAGTGTCGCCTTGAAATCGACGGGCGGATTGGTAACCGTCCGGCCCCCCGACGTACCCAGACCCAGCAATAGCGGGACGCACGCGGCAACCACTGCGATCAGTCGGACCCCGCCAAAGCTTCGCCGTCCCATGCTTCGCCACCTCCGGCTTCGCGTCCGCCCATAGCACATCGTGGTGTGGCTGCAAGACTGCGGTGGCACCGTGCGTCGGCGACAGACGCAACCCTGCTTCAGCGTGTGGCGATCAACCGCTCGTAGAGCTGCGCGTACGCCATTGCCGACTGGTCCCATGAGAAATCGGCCTGCATGGCGTTGTCGATCAGCGTCCGCCAGACGGTCGGCTTCCCATAGGTTGCCAGCGCGAGATCCACCGCTGCGAGGAAGGCCGCGGCGGTATACTGCCGGAACTTGAACCCGGTTCCCGTCTGCTGGTTCGGATCGAAGTGCTCGATGCTGTCCTCGAGACCACCCGTCGCGTGCACGACGGGAATCGTTCCGTAGCGCAAGCTGTACAGTTGGTTGAGGCCGCATGGCTCGTAACGCGATGGCATGAGAAAGACGTCGCTGCCGGCCTCGATCTGGTGCGCGAGGGTGTTGTCGAACGCAATGCGCACCGCGAGCCGTTGCGGATGGGCTGCCGCGAGGTCCTGCAGTTGGGTTTGGTAGCGCGCGTCGCCGCTGCCGAGCACGACCAACTGCAACGGCCGCTGTAAGAGGTCGGGGGCAATGGCGGTCAGGAGGTCGAAGCCTTTTTGGTCGGCGAGCCGCGAGACGATTCCGAGAAGCGGCACGTCCGGCTCCGTCGGAAGACCGAGCGTGGCCTGGAGATCAGCCTTGCAGGTTGCCTTGCCGCGCAGGTTGGTGCGGGAGTAGGGCGCGGCGATGAAGCGGTCGACGTCGGGGCTCCACTCGCCGTAGTCGGCGCCGTTCAGGATGCCAGTCAGAGCGGAGCGACGCGACACCAACACGCCGTCGAGGCCGTAGCCGAATGGGGGCGTCTGAATCTCCTGAGCGTACGTGGGGCTGACGGTGGTCAGCGCGTCGGCGCTCACCAACCCCGCCTTGAGGTAGTTGATGTTGCCATAGAATTCGAGCCAGTCGGCGCTGAAGTATTGCCCGCCGAGATTCAGCAGGTGCCAATCGAGAGCCCAGAAGATACCTTGGTAGCCGAGATTGTGGATCGTCTGCAGTGTGCGCACATGCCCGAGATCTGGGTAGCGGCCGGCGTCGGCGCGCAAGAACGCCGGCACGAGCGCTGTCTGCCAATCGTGGCAGTGCAAGAGATCCGGTGGCCCAAGATGGGGCAGCACGGCAAGGACGGCGCGGCTGAAATAGGCGAAGCGCTCTGCGTTGTCAGGGTAGTCGGCGGTGGCGGTGCCGTATAGGTTCGATCGGTCGAAGTACTGATCGGCAGGAATCAAATACAGGGGTACCCCTTCACCCAAATCCGCTTGCAAGACGCTGGCAGCGATCGTCCGGTTCGACACCGGCGCCGAGACCGTCCAGCCCGTGGGCCGCAGTTCAAAGCGGTCGCGCGGAATCGTTGAGTACGCCGGCATGACCACCGCAACCTCCACCCCCAGGCGGCGCAGCGCGCGCGGCAGGACGCCGAGCACATCCCCGAGGCCACCGGTTTTCGCAAACGGTGCCACCTCGGAGCTGGCCATCACAACGCGCACGGGCGTCGATTTGACGGTGAAGTGGTGAGAAGTCAAGGAGGCGTATCGAGGCAGGTTGTTACGCTGTTAGGGTGTTCGCTGAGGAGGAGTCCGACCCAGCAGCTAACCGCCTAACACCCAACAACCTGTCCGCCCTAGGACACGGCCACTGCGCGCCGTGACTCTGACTGGGCTAGCGGCTCGAGGGCGTGCTCGAGCACCTCGTCCATGGCGTCAACGAAGAGGAACCGCATCTCGCTGCGGACGCTCTCCGGGACATCTTCCAGATCCTTCTCGTTGCGCTTGGGCAGGATCACGGTACGCACGCCGGCGCGGTGCGCCCCGAGGACCTTCTCCTTGATGCCACCGACCGGCAGCACCTTGCCCCGGAGAGTGATCTCGCCGGTCATGGCGAGATCGTGGCGGACGAGGCGGCCGGTCAGCAGCGACACGAGTGAGGTCGCCAAGGCGATGCCGGCGGAGGGGCCGTCCTTCGGTACCGCACCAGCGGGAACGTGAATGTGCAGATCGAGGGTCTCGAAGAAGTCGTTCGCAATGCCCAACCGCTCGGCGCGTGCCCGAATGTAGCTGAGGGCTGCCTGGGCGGACTCTTTCATCACGTCGCCCAATTGACCGGTCAGGGTCCACCCCTTCTTGCCGCCCATCTTGGTGGACTCGATGAACATGATGTCGCCGCCCATTGGGGTCCACGCCAAGCCGATGGCCACGCCGGGCTCCTGGGTACGCTCGGCGATTTCCGAAAAGTACCGTTCCGGGCCGAGCAGTTCGGGCACTTTGTCGGCGTCGATGGTGACGGTGTCAGTGTGCCCCTCGGTAATGCGGCGTGCCACCTTGCGGCAGACGCTGCCAATTTCGCGCTCGAGATTACGCAGCCCCGCTTCCCGTGTGTAGTGCCGGATGATGTGGATCAAGCCGGCGGTCGTGAAGACCGCGTGATTATCCTGGAGACCGTTCTCTTTGACCTGCTTGGGGATGAGATGCCGTTGCGCGATTTGCAGCTTTTCCTCTTCCGTATAGCCGGCCAGCTCGATGACCTCCATGCGATCGCGCAGCGGCGGCGGGATGGGATCGAGCAGATTCGCCGTGGTGACGAACATGACCTTGGATAGATCGAAGGGGACGTCGAGATAATGGTCGACGAACGTATTGTTCTGCTCCGGGTCGAGCACTTCGAGCAGCGCCGATGCTGGGTCGCCGCGAAAGTCGGCGCCCAGCTTGTCGATCTCATCGAGGATGAAGAGCGGGTTGTTGGATCCCGCTTGCCGCAGATTCTGGATGATACGGCCCGGCAGTGAGCCGATGTACGTGCGTCGATGGCCACGGATCTCGGCTTCGTCGCGCACTCCGCCCAGCGACATGCGGACGAACTTGCGTCCCATGGCGCGCGCAATCGACCGCCCCAGTGACGTCTTCCCGGTACCCGGCGGGCCGACGAAGCACAGGATCGGGCCGCGCGAGTCTTTCTTGAGCTGCCGCACCGCGAGGAATTCGAGGATGCGGTCTTTGATCTTCTCGA
>Ga0187892_10006005_pt1 | contig 18483 bp, 21 predicted proteins | sample MA1701073metaG_FD_139345 | JGI IMG/M metagenome (GOLD analysis project Ga0187892, IMG submission 139345) | Bio-ooze microbial communities from a basaltic lava cave in the Kipuka Kanohina Cave System on the Island of Hawaii, USA - MA170107-3 metaG ...
AACGAAGTAACAAGATCCTGAGACCCTTGAGAACACCGACCTCCATCGACAACCGCCCTCCCGGAGCCCGCCAGCTCCGGCGGCAGTATGCCTTGGAAGAGGGGTTCTTTCAGCGTTGTAGTGGTAGGAGGCCCTATGCCGGCATCGCCGGTGCCGGACGTGATAGGCAGTTCGGCGATAAGGGGGAAAGGTAGCGGACTCAAGGTAGCCCTCCGCTCCCGGGCAGGCGGTCGAGCGGGCTCCGAACGCCCGAAGGGCCGCGATTCAGGACGTGGGTGCAGATCATGGTCGTGCTCACGTCGTTGTGGCCGAGCAACTCCTGGACGGTGCGGATGTCGCTCCCGTCTTCGAGGAGGTGCGTGGCGAACGAGTGCCGGAACGTGTGGCACGTCGCCCGTTTCGGGATGCCGGACGCGAGTACGGCCCGGCGGACGGCGTTCTGGATCACGGTCTCATGCAGGTGGTGACGACGTCGCTGGCCAGACTCGCGGTCAAAGTAACGGCGGGTCGCCGGGAACGCCCACTGCCACGCCCAATCGCGGCCGGCGGCGGGGAGCTTCCGGTCGAGCGCGTCGGGCAATTCAACCCATCCGGCGCCGCCGGCGACGTCGGCTTCGTGCTGACGGCGGACCCGCTCCAGATGCGCGATCAATTCGGGCCGCACGGCGCCGGGCAGCATCGTGACCCGGTCCTTGCCGCCCTTCCTGCGCCGCACGAAGACCTGGCTCCGGCCGAAATCGACGTCCTTGACGCGGAGCCGGCAGCACTCGAGGAGCCGAAGGCCCGAACCGTAGAGAAGCGTCGCGATGAGGCGCGGCACGCCGGTCATGCGGCCGAGGACCGCTGCCACCTCCTCGCGCGACAGCACGACCGCGAGGTAGACCGGGCGCTTTGCCCGGACGGGATCGTCGAGCCAGGGGAAGCGAGTACCGATTACCTCTCCATAGAGGAAGAGAAGCGCGCTCAGCGCCTGGTTCTGGGTCGACGCCGACACTTTCTTGGCCGACGCGAGGGAACTGAGGAACTCTGAGACGTGCTCGCGACCGAGATCCGCCGGGTTTCGCCGGCCGTGAAACTCGTAAAACCTCCGCATCCAGCCGAGGTACGCCTCCTGCGTCCGCGGACTCAGCCGGCGCAGCCGCATCGCGGCTCGAGCGCGGTCGCCGGGTCGGGGGGCGGAAGTCACAGCCGGGCGCCGGTCGGGATGAGCACGTCCAGCGAACGGGCCGTCCGGCTCTCGAACGAGGGAGGCGTCGCCGAACGAAAACGCCCGGCGCGCGTCGGCCAACCCGCCATTCGCTTGCGTGATCATCGCCTCGACCCGACTCTCGTGTGTCCGGTTTCGAGATCCTACCTCTGACGCTCGAGGTCGCAAGCACGGCAGCGACGCCAGGCCGTCGCGCGCGGTCGAACAGGCCATCCGAGGCTCGATTGGGCAAGCCGGAAGCCCGGCGAAAAAGTCGTGCGAGACCGATCGCCATTACCGGCCGGATACGGAGGGGAATCGAGTTCAGCCCCGTGGCGCACGTGCGCCTTCACTGATTCCACAAATAATTACTATATGGCGACTTATAGTCTTGTCCATTCGCGATTCCCTGCGCCCGATGCACTCCCCGATCCCGGAGGCGGCGGAGGACTCCGGCACCGATTCCAGCGCCGCCTCAACGCTCGCAGAGGCGTAGCCGTGTTGGGGGATCAGATCTCGGTCCGACCTGCACGACGTCAGCTCGAGCATCTTGCGTGATCGCTTCATCGCCTAGCGGTCCCCGTTCGATGAGCGCAGCCAGCGCACGATGGGACCCAGGATCACGCCGGACACGACGCCCGTCGGCACGAGGAAGGGGGCGTCCATGCTGTCCCACCCCCCTTTCGCGAGGAACGTCACCGACGAGTGCAGGAGTCCCAGGACTCCGCCCCACATGAGCGCCGCGCCGACCGATTTCGACCGGGTGACGAACACGCTGATCAGGAGCGCCAGCACCGCGCCGCCGAGCGTGCCCGCGGCGACGATGAAGCCGGGATACGGCTCGCCGGGATCGAACACGATGCCGACCGCGCCGACGAAGCCCACGACCGCGCCGGCCGATGCGAACTTCCATCTCTCGTCCACGTTCGTTCTCCAGGACCCCGTCCCGCGCGCCCAGGATACGCCGCGAGAACCCGGCCGAGCGACTAGGCAAGACACGGTTCGCTTTGTATTGCAAAGCGACCGAAACGGAGGTGGCAGATGAATCATCGATGGCCGAAGCGCATCGGCGGCGCCGTCGCGATGGCGCTGACCTGGGCCGCGGTTTGGGCGGCGGCCGGCGTTCTCCTGGGAACGATCGTCGATCCGGACGATTCCATGGACGAGCCGTGGTGGGCGATGGGCGCGTACCCGGCCGTCCTCTGCGCGGCGATCTTCGCCATCGCGCTCGGGGTCTCGGCGCGCCAGCGCAGAATCGACGAGCTGCCGCTCTCGAAGGTCGGCGCCTTCGGAGCGGCGAGCGGTCTCCTGGTCGGCACGCTTCCGTTCCTTCTGGGGACGCCGAGTCGCGCGCTCCCGCTCTGGCTCTGGGTCGTCGTCGTCGTCGGTTCCCTGACCCTGCTGAGCTCGGTCTCGGCGGTCGCATCGGCGATGCTCGCGAGGCTGGCGCGGAAGCGAAGCTCGCTCGACGCCGGAGCGAATCCGGCTTAGCCCGACAGCGTCTTTTCGAGCAGCTCGAAGCCCGCTCTCTCCCCGAATCCGTGCCGGCGGTAGAAGCGACGCGCGGCGTCGTTGCCGCGCGACAACTGCAAGGACACGCAGCGGCATCCCGCTCGCACGATCTCCGATTCGGCGATTCGCAGGAGTTCGGCCCCCACTCCCCGATCGCGCGCCGAGGGCACGACGAAGAACTCGTCGATCTCGGCGGTCAACCCCGCGTTCTCCAGGCTGAAGACGTAGGCGACGAGCAGGTACCCGACCGGAGCGCCGTCCGTGAGCGCGAGCCAGCCCGCCCCGAGGCCGGGCTCCGAGAGCAGTCGCTCGAGCGCGGGACCGACGAGCCGCGGCTCGAAACCGGGAATGGCCTCGAAGGCCCAGTAGGCCTCGACCATCGGGAGGAGCGCGGGGACGTCGCTCGCCTCGGCTCTTCTGACGTGCGTCATGCTCCGGCCTCGGCCCTTCCGACTCAGTCGATGCGATGGGCCTCGATGACCAGGAACTCCTCCCACGCCTTCCCGTCGCTCGACTTCTCGCCCCGCCAGGTGAACCGCGTCGGGGAGACGCTTACGTACGTCGCGCGCGTGAGCGCGTGCCCGGCCATGGGCTCCGGGAAGACGTAGGAGACCGATCGATCATCGAGCTTCACGCCGCCGAACTCCTTTGGCGCAAGATCCATCCAGCTTCCGTCGAGCGCGTTCAGCCATCTGAGATTCCACTCGCGCTTCATCGCGTCGTACGTGCGCACGTTCAGCCCCAGCACGAGAAGCTCGCCGGTCGGCTCCGTCATCCGGAACTCGTCCATGATCGCGTAGCCGTCGAGGGCGTAGCGCCCCATCCACGACGCCTCGAGACGCTCCCAGCTCCCGTCGTCGCGCTTCAAACGGCCCTCGCAGCGAAAGTCGCCGATGAGGAAGGCGAAGCGCGACAGCTCTGGAGGGGCGTTCGGGTTCCGCGTCCCGTACTCGTCGTCGCTTCGAACCATAGATCGGGAATCGTCATCCGGCCGAGTCGCGTGCGTGCAGGCCGAGCCGGCCCACGCGAGCACCAGAAGGAGCGCCGACAGCGAAGCCCACCTTCGCTTCATCGAGTCATCATCGTCGCCGTCGTTCTCCGGCCGGTCAAGGCGCGCGCCCGCGGCGCCGTCGGGCTCTCACGCCTCGTTCACCACCACGTAGTAGCCGTCCGGATCCTGCAGCATGAAAGCCCGCATCCCGGTGCCGTTGTCCGTGTTCGGCCGCTCGCAGATCGTGGTGGCCGAGAGAGTCTGCGCGCGCTTCCAGGCCGCGTCGAAGTCGTCGACCACGAACCACAGGAGGAGCCCGTTCCCGACTTGACCCTTCGCGGGCTCCATGAGCGACGGCCACTCGTGATCCCCGCGGGGACCCGTCGGACCCCACCAGTGCAGGCAGAGAAGGAGCGTGCCGTCGGCGTCGAGAATCTGATTGAAGGTCGTCGAACCCGAGTGGGTTTCGCGCGCGGAGAGAAGGGACATGTACCAAGCGGAACTCCGCGCGACGTCCGCCACGGCGACGATCGGCCACGTTCGCTTCATCGCATCCGTCCTCCCGGTTGGGTCACGCCCGCCCGTTCGCCAGCACCTTCCCGATCGCGGCAATCGTGTTCCAGTTGCGAGTCGTGGCTGGCACCCCGAACACTCGGTCGATCTCGCCGAGATAGCCGATGGCCTTCATCTGGCGCCGGTAGACGCCGAAGACGAATCGATTCTCGCGCGCGAGGATCTTCAGCAGCCACGGGCCGCTCGCGGGGAATTGCACGGGCGTTGGCCTGGCCTTGCCGGGGCTCTTGGAGAGAACGCTCACGAAGCGGACCATGTCGGATCGCGCGGGCTCGTCCCCGAAATGACTTTGGGACAGGAGCCCAAGGATGTCCCGCCCCCGGCAGATCATAATCTCGGCGGTGAAGGGCAGCCTGCGAGCCACCTCGGCGCGCAGCCGCGCCTGCGTGACCGCTCGCCGGATCACGAACGTGCCCGCGGCGCCGATGTTGACGACGTCGAGGTGCGCCAGTTGCTCGGCGAGTTCCTTGGGTCGGAAAGTTCGGTGACCGCCGACGTTGACGCCTCTCAGAAGGACCACGAGCGCCATGCACGTCCTCCCTCTCGCGGAGAGTCGAGCCACATCATATCAGCGGCCGGTCGATGCTCTCGCCGGTCCTGCGCGCCCGCGATAGAATCCCGAACATGCCCGTGAAAGAAACGCTCGCGCAGCTCGAAGCGCTCGGCAACGAGAAGATGCGCGCGTACAACCGGAATCGCGGCGCCGGCGAGAAGCAGTTCGGAGTGCAGCTCGGCGACATCCGCAAGCTCGCGAAGAAGATCAAGACCGACCACGAGCTGGCGCTGGCTCTCTGGAAGACGGGGAACGTCGACGCACAGCTCCTGGCGATCCTCGTCATCGAGCCGAAGAGCCTCTCTGCCGCCGAGATGGACCGGATGGTGCGGTCCGTCACGTTCACAAACGTGGCCGACTGGCTGAACTCCTACGTGGTCAAGCAGCACCCCGACAAGGAGACGCTGCGCCGGAAGTGGATGGAAGACGACGACCCCATGGCCGCCCGCTCGGGCTGGAGCCTCACCGCCGAGCGGATCGTGAAGAGCCCGGACGGGATCGATCTCGCGGCGCTGCTCGACCGCATCGAGAGCGAGATGGGCGGCGCCGCGAGGGAGGCGCAATGGACGATGAACTGCGCTCTCGCGGAGATCGGGATTCACTTCCCGAGGCACCGGAAGCGCGCCATCGCCATCGGAGAGAAGCTGGGGGTCTATCGCGACTATCCCGTCTCCAAGGGGTGCACTTCGCCCTTCGCCCCGATCTGGATCAACGAGATGGTGAAGCGGCAGGGCTGAGCCCTCTGCCGGGCGACGGCCTACTCGGCCTTCAGGCGTCGCTTCATGTCGGCGTACGCCGAATCGATCAGCTTCGCGAGAGCCGGCGCGGAAACGTCGCGCTCCGGCCCGAGCTTCACGTGGCGCATGAACCGGCCCGTGCCTTGGAGCAGGCGCGCCGGATCGGCGATCTCCGCGCCGCGGAAGAAGCCGACGTTGACGTGATCCCGGAACGCGTTCACGTAGGCGAACGCCGCGTCGCCCACGCACGCGGTCGGGTGGCCGTCGTGCAATAGCTCCCGGACGTCGTCGCCGCACGCGCGCATGACGTCGAACCAGTGCCGCGCGATCGCGCTCAGTTCGCGCGGGTGCGCGCGCATCCAGGCTTCGATCGCGGGATCGCGCTGGACCGCAGTCGGGAATCGAAAGAGTTGGCCCATGGCGATCTCACGTTGCTCGGTTGCGGCCGCTCGATCTTCTCGCGGCCGCGGCGACTTCCGCGGAAACGCGCCGCCAGGCCTCCCCGAGAAACGGCTTGCGGTCGTTCGCGAGCCACGCCTTGCGCCACTCATCGTAGACCGCCGCGCGCAGCTCGCGTCGCGCATCGTTGTAGCCGAACTGGATTCCACACGAGGGGCAGATCTCGTCCGAAGCGCTCTCGCCCTTCCATGGCTCGAATCCGAGCAGCGCCTCACAGACGGGACAAGCGTTCGCCACGGGATCGCTCACCGAATCAGGCATTGCCCCACCCCGGCAACCGGCTGGCTTGCTTCACCCAGTCGGCGAACCGCGCCTCGTCGATCCGGTCGTCCTCGTGGATGTCGAGGTACCGCGTGTTCTCGTCCTTGGACTCGCCGGGCGGGACGGGCCGCAGCGACGCGCCGCGGAAGAAAGCCACCTTCACGTACTTCGTGAGGCAGTGAAAGCCGAGGAACCAGCCCCGGCCCTCGACGCCGTAGAACGGCGAGTTCCATCGGACCGCCTTGCACACGCCGGGGACGGCGCGCCCGATGAGCGCGTCGAGCCGCCGCCCGACGCCGCGCTTCCAGCCGGGCATCGCCGCGATGTACGCCTGGACGGGGGCGTCGCCGTCGGCCTTCGCGATCTGCGGATTGCCGCCGGAGAGGAGCTTCACCGACTTCACCTTCTTCGCCGGAAAAACGTTCCGGGCCACCGCGGCTTTGACGAGCGTCTTGAACGCGCGCGCGTCGACCGTCTCCCCTTCGAGAATGTCGATCGCCCGGCGCGTGTTGCCGTCGAGGCTCGCGTTGAAGAGGCGCTTCGGGTCCGCGATGCTCGCCCCCCGCGCGAACGTGAGCTTCACGACCTTCGCGTACGTTTCCCCGGTGCAGACGATCCCGTCGTGCGACCAGACCGGAGTGCCCCGCCACTTCCACTCCTCGGTCATCTCGGGGTCGGCTGCGAGGATGAGCGCGCGCAGGCGCGCGAGCGTCTTCCCGCGCCACCCTCCCAGCTCGCGGATTCGCTGGTCAATGAGCCGGGACGCGGTCTTCTCGCTCTTGGAAGCCATAACTCGATCACCTCGAAACGGCCAACAGCATACTCGCCGTCTCCGCTCGGTCGTGAATCACGCACTGAGCACGTCGGCATCGGCTCCCGCCGCTTCGAGGCAATCGACATCGACCCGCCTAGCAGCATCCGGGCTCGTCCGTCTCGGCCGAACTGTCTTGTGCCTTTCGCAGCAGATCCTCCGCCCACTGCCTCCAGCTCTCCGACATCCGCGGGACCGAGAGCAACCGCTTCGCCTCGCGGCGATCGCGCGTGTAGATGCGGAAGACGTCCCGGATCGTCAGGCCGTGATCGGGCCTCTCCGAGACGCGCACGTCATCGCCGGCGCCCACGTCGCCTTCGACGACGATGCGCAGGTACGCCCCCGGCCGGAGCGCCGCCGTGAATCGGCGCGGGAACATCGGATCGTTCATGCGGTGGGCGAGCCGCCAGCACGGCACGCGAGGCTCGGAGACCTCGAAAACGGCGCTCCCGATCTCCCAGCGCTCTCCGACGAGCGCACCGTTCACGTCGATCCCCTCGGTCGTGACGTTCTCGCCCAGCTCGCCGAAGGCCAGTGACCGGCCAATCTCCCGCTCCCACCAAGTCAGATCTTCGGCGGCGTAGGCGTAGACCGCCTTGTCGGGTCCGCCGTGCGCCTCGCGATCCGCCTGGTCGTCTCCGGCGAGGTTGACGCCACGTGCCGCGACGCGGCCGGCGACGGGCGACTTCCAGATCGCGCTCCTGGCCGGGCGGCCACGGTTCTCGAATTCGCGGACGCCGCCGACGCAGACCGAGAGCAGTTTTCCGTCGAGTTTCGCCATGCGCGTCCCTCCATTACGGCTATCGGGCTCTCCGCTGCGCTCGCGCCGCGTCGATCAGCCGCTGAATCCGGCGTCGCGCCCCACCTTGACCGAAGTTCCAGCAGATGGCCAGCGTCTGGGCAAAGTTCGGATCGCCCGCGTTCAACTCTCCTCAGCATCGATTCACGATAGTGCGCGGATGGTGTTCAGCGCGACGATGGCGGCCTGCCACCGGCACCGCGGAACTCCGTCCCGCGTCAGGGGTCGGGCCAAGAAGAGGTAGCTGCTCCTCGCCACGCTGCGCGCGTCGATGAGATGACCGTCATGATCGCGCGGCCGCGGCACGCGCCTGCTCCTTCCACCGCTCGCCGTTCACGCCGACGACGAGCAACCAGAACACGAACGACAGCTCGCCCGGCGCCGTCAGAATCATGTTGAGCGGCGACACGCTCTTCACGAGCGGCGGCCAGAGGAGCATCAGGTAGCTCACGCCGGAGAGGATCATCAGGACTCCGATAATCCGTGGCAGGAAGATCGATCTCGCGATGAGGTACCCGACGGAGAGGCATCGGAAGCCGAAGAAGACGAGGTAGACGTTGAAGGCCTGCGCCCGCGCGCCGAACAGGACGTACGCGAGCGACCGCCGCTCGTCCGGGCCGATGGCGCCGACGCCCGCCCCGCCTTCGAGAAGCGTCAGGACCGGGAGCTGAAAGAGGCTGCTCACGGCCTGCAGCGCGAGCGCGATCACGCTGAAGCACACGAACAGGAGAGCCACGCTCCGGTCGACGGGCCGGAACAGGTTGTAGAAGAGGACCGTCTGCGCCGCGTGCAGCGCCACCGCGACGAAGCCGGCCGCGAGCGCGAGGCGAAAGAGCGTCTCGTTCCCCTGGACGTTCGCCGCCGTGGCCACGGCGTCCGCGGGCACCATGAGCCGGCCCGGGACCCAGATCTGGCCGAACACCGCGGCCAGGCCCTCGAGGAAGGTGAGCACGCCGGCCGTTCGGGCCTGGAAGCGCGGGGACATGGGAGCTTTCGATTCCATGGGTTCAGAGCGTCCGGACGTCAGGATCCCGCATGCGAGTCTGCTCTGCGCACGCGCGCCCCGACGATCAAGAGCCACAGCATGATGGGAAGCTCGCCGACCCCGCGCGCCAGCATGGTGACCCGCTCGTACCAGACGAAGCGCTCTCCGCCCGAGAAAACCGACACCAGGCTGTGCAGGACGTAAGCGCCGCCCCCGACGAAGAGCAGAATTCCGAGGACACGGGGGATGAAGCCGGACTTGATGACGAGGTAGCCCAGCGGCAGCAGCCACAAGCCCCAGAAGATCTCCTCCGCGAGGACGCCGTGCGCGTGCACGCGCAGGAAGAGCATCCCGAGCGCCTCCCGCTGATCCGCCGCCAGGGCCGCCAGTTCGGGCGCGCCGCTCAGTAGCATTCGGGCCGCCGCGTAATTGAGCGCGAGGACGAACGAGATCGGCATCGCGACGATCAGCAAGAGCGCCATGAGCGCGGCCTGCGTCTTGTGGACCGGCTCGAACAGCCGGTAGAGCCAGAGAGTGAGCGGCACCGCCAGCACCGTGGACAAGACGTCGCCGATCACGCCGATGCGGAAGCGGAGATCGGACGACCTTGTGATCGCCCGCGCCGTGGCCTCGAGATCGGCGTGGACGAGCGGCGCGTGATAGTAGCCCACGAGCGTCGCCGCGCCGAGCGCCACGTACGCGGCGCCCGCAAGGCGCGCGAGGCGCTTCGTCTCGGGCGTCACGGTTTCCTCGCCAGGAGCAGTCGCTCCGCGAGATCGGTGACGACCCAGTCCTCCGCGAACCGCCCGTCGCGGAACCGGCTCGTCACCATGTCGCGCCAGACGATCCGTCGCCCGGTGGCGGGGAAGCCCTGGAAGTCGGCCCGGTGCGTGCCGCGGATCGTCCGCTGCCACGCCACCCGGTCCTGCGCCTTCACGAGGATCTCGACGTCGACCTCGAGATCCGCGAACGCGCGCCGGATCATGCGGAGGTATTTCCGGACCCACTCGTGCCCGCCCGTCATGTCCCGGTCCGTGACGTGGGCGACGTAGTCCGGATCGAAGAAGCCGGCGACGGCCTCGAGGTCGCCCTCGACGAGGAGCGTGGCGTTGGCGTCCCGGATCGTCGCTTCGAATGACCGGCCCATGTGACGCTCCTCGACCGGGACGACGCACGCTGATCGTGGCTTGAATACGTCGTCGGCTTTCTGCGGTTCCCGCTCCCAAGCTACACTGCCCCGCTCGAGCGGCGGCCGGGCGGTTCGCCGCTCCTCCGACCGACGCCGGACGCTCGCTTTCTCTGAACCGAGGAGGAGACCTCGTTCGATGCCGACGACCACCACCTCAGCGACTCAGGACCCGGAGGCCGAGGCTCCGGAAGACAAGAAGAAGAAGCCGGCGCCCAAGCGCGCCGACGCCGAATCGCTCGGGAAGCAGCAGCGCGAGATCTCGGTCAGCGAGTTCTTCTCCAAGAACCGGCATCTCCTCGGCTTCGACAGCCCGAAGAAGGCGCTCCTCACGACAGTGAAGGAAGCGGTCGACAACTCGCTCGACGCCTGCGAGGAAGCGGGGATCCTGCCCGACATCGCGGTCACGATCACCGCGGTCTCGAAGGACGGCGGCCCCGTGCCGCCGCCGTCGAAGGCCGAGCGCTTCACGGTCAGCGTCCGCGACAACGGCCCCGGCATCGTGAAGGAGCAGGTGCCGCGCATCTTCGCGAAGCTCCTCTACGGGTCGAAGTTCCACCGCCTGCGCCAGAGCCGCGGGCAGCAGGGGATCGGCATCTCGGCCGCGGGCATGTACGGGCAGTTGACGACGATGAAGCCCGTGCGCGTCGTCTCGAAAACGAGCCCGCGCTCGAAGGCGCACTTCTTCCAGATCCTCATCGACACGCGGAAGAACGAGCCGATCGTCGTCGAGAAGAAAGAGGACTCGGACTGGCCGCACGACCGCGGCACCGAGGTGACGATCGAGCTCGAGGGGCGCTACCAGCGCGGCCGCGCCTCGGTCGAGGAGTACCTCGAGCTCACGACGATCGCGAACCCGCACGTCCGGATGACGTACGTGCCGCCCGAGGGGGAGACCGAGAAGGCGACGTACGAGCGCGGGGTCGGCGAATTGCCGCGCGCGCCGAAGGAGATCAAGCCGCACCCCTACGGCATCGAGCTCGGCGTCCTCCACAAGATGCTCCAGGACACGAAGAGCCACTGGCTCTCGGGCTTCCTCTCGACCGACTTCAGCCGCGTGTCCGCCCGCACCGCGACCGAGATCTGCGCGAAGGCGAAGATCCACCCGCACGCGCGGCCGCGGAAGGTCGTGGGCGCGCAGGCCGAGAAGCTCTACAAGGCGATCCAGGAGACGAGGCTCATGGCGCCGCCGACGGACTGCCTCTCGCCGATCGGCGAGCAGGCGATCCTCGCGGGGCTCTACAAGCAGATCCGCGGCGACTTCTACACGGCGGTGACGCGGCCGCCGTCGGTCTACCGCGGGAACCCGTTCGTGATCGAGGCCGGGCTCGCCTACGGCACCGGGAAGGCGGCGCTCGCGGCGCCGGACGCCTCCGAGGACGAGGCGGCGCAGGCGCTTCTCCCCGTCGCCGAGGGCGAGACGAAGCCGGGCGAGGAGGAGGCGGAGCTCGCGCGCGTCATCCGGTACGCCAACCGCGTGCCGCTCCTCTATCAGTCGTCCGCTTGCGCGACGCACAAGTCCGCGATCGAGACGACGTGGAGGAAGTACGGCATCGGTCAATCGCGCGGCGCGCTGCCGCAGGGGCCGCTCGTCATCTTCGTCCACATGGCGTCGGCCTGGGTGCCGTTCACGAGCGAGTCGAAGGAGGCGATCGCCGACTACGACGAGATCCGGAAGGAGATCAAGCTCGCGCTGCAGGAGTGCGGGCGGCGGCTCGGCGTGTACATTCGCAAGCGCGAGCACGCGAAGTCCGAGTTCAAGCGGCGGAACGTCTTCGAGCTCTACATCGAGGAAGTGGCGGAGGCGTGCCACCGCCTGAAGAAGGGGAAGCTCGGCCACGGGCTCTCGCTCGAGGGCCTGAAAGAGAGGCTCCAGAAGATCGCGAAGGACCGGACGGGCGGCGAGGAGACGGATCGGCTCCTGGCGAAGAAGAAGGCAGAACAACAGTCGGAATTGCCGAACTCGATCGTCGTGACGCCCGAGGGGCCGATCGGCGCGCCGGACTTGGCGCTCGAGGCGGCGGCGCCGGGACCGAAGCCGGCGGCGCCAACGCCTGAGCCCGAGGTCGCGGCCAAGAAGAAGAAGAAGCCGACGGCACCCAAGAAAGCGAAGAAGAAAGGATCCCGCTGATGGCTCGCCGACGACGAAAGCCGGGCGCGAAGGACGTCGAGGGCGCGCTCGTCGGGCTCGCCGACGAGGTGATCGAAGCGGCGCGGAAGAAGCGCGATCCCAAGATCTCGATCCCAGTGCGCGCGCTCTCGAACGTCGACTTCAACAAGAAGTCGCGCATCATCGAGATGGGGAAGTCGCGGCAGGATCGCCTCTTCTTCAACCTCGGGATGGCGAAGAAGTTCATGCAGACGATCCTCGTCGGCGACGCGCTGGCGGAATTGCAGCGGCGCGACGTTTCGACGAGCTTGCGAGAGGTGTACTACCGGACGAAGCACACGATCCAGAACTCGAACGAGAACACGTTCGATACGCAGGACGAGAGCGACCCGATCATCGAGGACCTCGAGGTGACGCTCGAGGCGCTGCGCGAGGAGCTGCACGTCCGCGCGGAGAACGCGGGCACGATCGTGGGGCCGCTCGTCCTCGTCGACAACGGCGACACGGTCGACTGCGCGCGGCTGGGGAAGGGCGGCTACTCGGTGCCGTCGATCGTCGAGCCCGACCAGATCGTGATCAAGAAGTGCACGGCGAAGTTCATCCTCCTGGTCGAGAAGGGAACGCAGTGGAACCGGCTCGCCGAGGACCGGTTCTGGAAGAAGCACAACTGCATCCTCATCACGGGGAACGGCCAGCCGCCGCGCGGCGTCCGGCGCCTGACGCGGCGCCTGCACGCCGAGCACAAGCTCCCCGTGTACGTCCTCGTCGACAACGATCCGTGGGGGTACTACATCTACTCGGTCGTGAAGCAGGGCTCGATCAACCTCGCTTTCGAGTCGCAGCGGATGGCGATCCCCGACGCGAAGTTCATCGGGCTCTCGTCGCGCGACCCCGAGAAGCACGGCCTCCCGCGGAACGTCGGCATCAAGCTCGAGGAAAAGGACATCCGCCGCGCGCGGGAACTGAAGGCATACGCGTGGTTCGAGAAGAAGCCGTGGCAGCAGGAGATCGACTTCATGCTGAAGTCGGGCTTGAAGTACGAGCTCGACGCGCTGGCGCGCCTCGACTTCCAGTACCTGACGACCGACTACCTGCCGCGGAAGCTGAAGGAAAAGGACTGGCTGGACTAGGCGTAGAAAACGGTGCCTGGCACCGATTTCTACGGTTTGACTTTATTCGGCCGTAGTCGAATAATTATTCGAGTATGGTCGACAAGGGTCAGGTCGTTTCCTTTTCGGAGGGTCGCGAGCGGCTGCTCGCGCGGCTGCGCGAGCCCGCGCCAGCGCGCATCCAGCTCCTCGCCGGCCCGCGCCAGGTCGGGAAGACGACGCTCCTGCACGCGATCGAGAGCGCGCTCGGCCCCTCGGCGCTCTACGCGGCCGGCGACGACCCGAGCGCGCTCGAGCCCGGCTTCTGGGAGCGGACATGGGACGAGGCGGAGTCGCGCGCGCGACGAAGGCGAAAGACGGTTCTCCTCCTCGACGAGATCCATCACTTCCCCGACTGGGCGGCGCGCCTGAAGGGCCGCTTCGACCGCGCCGGCCGCGCGAAGCTCCCCCTCCACGTCGTCGCGACGGGATCCTCGACGCTGGCCGTGGGCTCCGGCACTCGCGAGAGCCTTGCCGGTCGGTTCGAGCGGCTCGTCCTGACGCACTGGTCCGCGGCGAGCCTCGCGACGGAGTTCGATCTCCGCGCGGAGGACGCCGTCCGGGAATCGGTGCGCTTCGGCGCCTATCCGGGAGCGCGCCCGCTGCTCGGGGACTTCGCGCGCTGGCGCGCGTACGTCCGCGACTCGATCATCGAGCCCGCCATCGGACGCGACATCCTCTCGCTCCACGCGGTGCGGCGCCCCGCGCTCCTCCGGCAGGTGTTCGGAATCGCCGCCTCGTCGCCCGCGACGATCGTCTCCCTGCAAAAGATGCAGGGGCAGCTGAGCGAAAAGGGAGCGCTCGAGACCGTCTCGCACTATCTCGCTCTCCTCGAGGAAGCGTTCCTCGTGGCGAGCCTCTCGAAGCACTCGGACAAGGCCCATCGCCGGCGCGCGTCGCCGCCGAAGCTCGTTCCGCTCAGCCAGGCGTTTCTTTCGGCAGCGCATCCCGACGGCCCGCCCGATCCGAAGAAGGACTCCGCTCGCTTCGGCGTCTGGGTCGAGAACGCTTGCCTCGCTCACGCCTGGAACTCGGGCCAGTCGGTCTCCTACTGGCGTGAGGAGCCGCTCGAGGCGGACGCCGTCATCGAGGGCTCGTGGGGAGCGTTCGCACTCGAGGTGAAGACCGGCTCCGTTCGCGCCTCCGATCTCCGCGCGGCGCTCGAATTCTGTCGGCGCAACCCGAAGTTCCGCCCTCTCCTCGTCGCCGACCCCGGTGCCGCCGACACCCTCTCGATTCCGGGCGTCACCGTGACGAGCTGGCCCGCCTTCCTCGAGAAGAAGTGAGAGGAGGCCCGCGCGCCCGCCGGGCCGTCCGCGGCCCGCGTCAGAGGATCGCGTGTTCGAATCCCGAGCGCGGCTCGGCGGGAGGCCCGGCGAACCCGCGCGCGCGACGGCGCGCCTCCGACTTCCCGATCAGGTCCGCCTTGAGGCGCGCCCACTCGTCGTGCACTGCGATCACGTCCTCGGGCGAGTAGGTCGGCTGCCGGATCGCCTTGTCCGCCTGCAGGAACCAGTACGGCTTCGCCGCCCGGTCCGGGATCCACCCGTTCTCGCGGCAGACGTCGTAGAGCTTCGTGCCCGGGAACGGCTGGAAGATGAAGATCTGGATGTTGTCGGGCTCGACGACGCGGTTGAACTCGAGCGTCGCGCGCATCAGCTCGGGGGTCTCGAAGGGGAGGCCGAGCATGTTGTAGGACGTGGTCTCGATGCCGAGGTCGCGGCACTTCCGGAACGCCGACACGATCTCCTCGTTCGACATGTTGCGGCCGAGGTGCTTTTTCCGGAAGGCCTCGTCGCCGTGCTCGATGCCCATGCTCACCGTGCTGCAGCCGGACTCCGCGAGCTGCCGCATGAACGTGTCGTTCCGCGTTTGCTCGATGCGCAGGAGGATGCCGTAAGGCACGCCCGCGAGCCCGCTCCGGTACGCGGCCGAGAACTCCGCCATCCAGCGCGGGTTCGTCCCGAAGATCTCGTCCCAGAACTCGAACTTGCCGACGTCGTAGCGCGAGCGGAGATACCGGAGCTCCTCGATCACGTTCGAAACGCTCCGGACTCTCGGGAACCGGCCGAGCCCGCGATAGAGGCGGAGGTAGGACTCGTTGCTGCAGTACGTGCAGGTGTACGGGCACCCGCGCGCGGCGGTCAGCGCCATCACGTCCGTCTCGAAATAGAAGCAAGCGCGCCCCCGCTCCTTCATGAGGCTCCGGTAGTCCCAGAGATCGCGGTCCCAGTACGGCAGGCGATCGAGGTCCGGGAACGGCGGGCGCGTCGGGTTCTGAACGATCGCGCCGTCCGGGCGGCGGCACCAGAGGCTCGCGATCGTGCGCGGATCGAGTCCGCGCCTTCCCTCGAGCGCGTCGACGAGATCGAGAAGCGGCTCCTCCCCCTCGCCCCGGCACGCGAAGTCGACGTGCGGGCAGGCCATCACCTCGGCCGTGTGGAACGTCGAGTGGTAGCCGCCCACGACGACGGGAAGTCCGGGGCACGCTCCCTTCGCGATCCCCGCGAGCCGAGCCGTCGTCTCCCACTGGAAGCTCATCGTCGAGAACGCGAGAAGGTCGGGCGCGATCTCGCGCAGCCCGGCGACGTAGGCGGACTCGTCGCTCCCGTCGATGTAGTTGAGGAGGAAGACCTCGTGCCCTTCGCGCCGGAGATACGCAGAGAGCGCCGCGATCCCGGAGTTGAACCACTTGTTCCCCTGCACGGCGCCGAAGGAGAACTCGGAAAAGAGAATGCGCATCGGGCTCACACGCTCCCACCCCGGCGCCCCGCGCCCCGGCCGACGCCGCACCCGCGGACCCGCCGTCCCGCCCTCCGATTGTGGCCGCACGGGCCACGAAATGACAGCGCCGAGACAGAAAGTCCGTACCCGTTCTCGCCCCTCCCCCTACCATATTCTGGAGAAACGAGAAACAGAGCCGATGGACGGCACCGCGCCTTCCCCACCCGGTTCGCCGGGCGCGCCGGACGACCGGGCCAGTCCCGCCATCGAGTGCCGCGACGTCGCCAAGCTCTTCCGGGTCTACCCGTCGGGCGTCCATCGCGCGGTCGAGGCCCTCACGCTCGGGCGGTTTCCGTTCCACCGGGAGATCTGGGCGCTCGACGGCGTGTCGCTCTCCGTCGGGCGCGGCTCCGCGCTCGGCGTCATCGGCAGCAACGGCGCCGGGAAGTCGACGCTCCTCAAGATCCTCACCCGGACGACGTTCCCGACGCGCGGCTCCGTGAGAGTCGCCGGGAAGGTCGCCGGGCTTCTCGACCTCGGCACCGGCTTCCACCCCGACTTCTCCGGCCGCGACAACGTCTTCATGAACGCCGCCCTCCTCGGATTCTCCCGCGAGGAGATCGGGGAGCGCTTCGAGGCCATCGCCGAGTTCTCGGAGCTGGGCGACGTCATCGACCGGCCGGTGAGGACGTACTCGAGCGGCATGGCGATGCGCCTCGGCTTCTCCGTCGCGAGCGCGCTCGATCCGGACGTTCTCGTCATCGACGAGGTGCTCGCCGTCGGCGACCAGCACTTCCAGAAGAAGTGCGTGGATCGCATCTACGGTCTCCGCTACGCCGGGAAGACGATCCTCATCTGCACGCACGTCATGCACTACGTCCGCCAGATCTGCGACCGCGCCATCTGGCTCAATGCCGGACGCGTCGAGCGCGAAGGCCATCCGATCGAGATCACGAACGACTACCTCTGCTTCGAGAGGACGCGGAGTGCGGAAAGACCTCCCGGCTCGGCCGCGCTTGCGCCGCGTCGGGCCGAGGCGCCGTCAGGCGAGCGCCCGCGCATCAAGCACGTCTCCGTGACGGGCGCCGGAAGCGGCGAGCCGATCCGCGTCATCCGGACCGGCGACGACATCGAGATCTGCGTCGAATACGAGGCTCCGAACGGGACGTCCGAGTTCGCGGTCTCCGCCGTCGTCGCCCGCGTCGACGGCCTCGACTGCTTCGGCGGCCGGAGCGGGCCGTTCACGCGCCGCGCCGAATCGCGATCAGGCCGCGCCGTCTTCCGCGTCCGCCGGGTCCGTCTCCTCGCCGGCGAGTTCGAGGCGCGCGTCGCCCTCGTCGACGCGCGGACGGGCGAGACGCTCGACGAGGCGACGGGCGGCCCGCGGTTCAAGGTCGCTTATTCCGGCTACGAGCCGGCGCTCTACCTCGCCGACGGCTCGTGGGGATTCCGCGAGCCGGGGGGGGGGACGTGAACCTCGCCGAGGAGGTGCTCGCGGCGGCGGGCCTCCCGGCCCCGGACGTCGCGGCCCTGAAGCTCGAGAAGATCCACACGGGCTCCCTCTCCGAGGTTTTCCGGCTGACGGGCTCGGGATGGGACCTCGTCCTCAAGCTCTGCTCCTTCGACCTTCGCGAGGGCGTCCGCCGCCACCCCGACGCGCGGCTCCGGACCGCGGCGCGCTGCTTCTCGATCCCGCCCTTCTTCTCGTCGGAGCGCGAAAGGATCGAGATCTTCCGGAAGACGTCCGGGGTCGCGCTGCCCGAGGTCGTCGCCGAAGGCCGGCTCGACGGCGGGCTCACGTTCACCCTCATGAAGAGGCTCGAGGGAATCGGCTGGGGCCGCGAAGCGCGCGCGATCAACCGGCCTCGAAAGCGGAAGCGCGCGCTCTCCGCCGCGATGGGCCGACTCCTGCGCGAGCTTCACGCGGCCGACCGGTCGCGGCCGCCGACCGAGGACTGGCCTCTCGCCTACGCCGAGATCCTCCACTGCGAGGCCGACCGCCTTCCGTCGCGCGTTGTCGGCTCGGAGCGGACAAGGTTCGACCTCCACCGCCGGCTCGCACGCGTGGCCGACCGGTACCGGAGGATCGATCCCGGCCCCGAGGTTCTCGCGCACGGCGACTTCCACCCGAGCAACCTCCTCGTCGCGCCCGACGGCTCGATCCGCGCGCTCGTCGATTTCGGGCTCTCGAGCCGCGGTCCCGAGTCGCTCGACTTCCGCTGGCTCTCGGTCCTCGACGGCGCCGAGTTTCTCCGAGAGTACGGATGGGACGCGTCGCGCCTCGCGGACGCGCGCTGGCTCGGCGCCTTTCACGAGATGCTCTGGGAAGCTGGCCTTTCGCAGGTTTTCATGCCGACGTGAGAGCCGCCGAGAAGAGGCCTGCGAGGGCGTTTGAATTTCGCGCTGATCGGCTGGCCCGAAGGCGCGACGGAAATATCAGGTTTTTGA
>Ga0187892_10006006_pt1 | contig 18482 bp, 17 predicted proteins | sample MA1701073metaG_FD_139345 | JGI IMG/M metagenome (GOLD analysis project Ga0187892, IMG submission 139345) | Bio-ooze microbial communities from a basaltic lava cave in the Kipuka Kanohina Cave System on the Island of Hawaii, USA - MA170107-3 metaG ...
ACATCCAGGGTGTAGGAGCCGTCGTTGCCGCTCTGCGACGACATATACAGCATATGCTCGACACCATTGACCTGCTGCTCGATCGGGGCGGCCACGGTGTCAGCCACTACGCGAGCGTTGGCCCCTGGGTAGCTGGCCGTCACCCGTACAGTCGGCGGCGAGATCTCGGGGTACTCGGCGACCGGCAGCAGGATCGCAGCGATGCCCCCGAGCAGGACGATGACGAGGGAAATAACCCACGCCAGCACCGGGCGGTCGATGAAGAAGCGCGCTAACATGCTGTGCCTCCTTATTGCCGTGCGACCGAGACGGGCATGTCCACCAGCTTGGGCTCGACGGTGATGCCCGGTCGGACTTGAAGCAGGCCGTTGACGATCACCCGCTCACCCGGCTGCACGCCCCCTTCGATCACCCGCAGGCCATCGTGGAGCGCCCCCACCCGGATGGGGCGGGAGAGCACCTCATTCTTGTCGTTGACCACATACACGATCTTCTGGCCCTGGTCGGTGTCAATAGCGCGCTCAGTGACTAGCAAGGCGCGATGAGACTGACCGATGAGAAACCGGACGCGGGCGAAATTTCCGGGTAAGAGGACTTCGGGCTTGTTGGGCTCGTTGGGGTTGGCGAATACCCCGCGCACCCGCACCGTGCCGGTTTGCGGATTGACCTGATTGTCCACGAAATTGACAGTCCCTTGGTGGGGAAAGCCCGTCTCATTGGCCAAGCCCAGCAAGACCGGCACATCCTCGTTGGCACGAGGGTTCGGTGCTTTGCCTTCGCGGATCAATTGCCGCACCTGCAGGACCGCCCGTTCGTCTACGTCGAAGTACACATACATCGGGTTGGTGGAGACAATCGTGGTCAGCAACGTCGTGTCAGCGGTCACGAGATTGCCTTCAGTGATGAGGTAACGGCTGATCCGCCCATTGATCGGGGAGGTCACGCGGGTGAACTCCAGGTCCAGGGCCGCTCGGTCCACGGCTGCCCGCGCCGATTGGATGGCCGCCCGCGCCTCGCCCCGGTCGGCGACTGCCTGATCGAGGTCTTTCTGACTGGCCGCGCCTTTGGGGAGCAAGCGTTCATCGCGGGCGACGTCAGCCTCGGCCCGGGCCAGCTTCGCCTCCCACTGGGCGACCTGTCCCTTGGCCTCGTCCAGCACCGCTTGGAAGGGCCGGGGATCGATTTGAAAGAGTAAGTCTCCTTTCTGGACCAGCACCCCTTCCGTGAAAGTGACCTTGACTAGATACCCGCTGACGCGGGCCCGGACTTCGACTGAGTCCACGGCCGCCGTACGCCCGGTGTAGTCGTAGTAATCTCTCACCTCCTGCTCCACGGGGAGGCTGACCATCACGACCGGGGGTGGCGTGGCCGCAATGGCCGGCGGCTCGCGCTTGCACCCGCCCGGCGCCAGGCACAACGGAACAACCAAGACGGAAAGAATCAAAAAGTGATCCTGAGTTTTCATGTTTACCACCTCACCCATAGTTGGGTTGCGCTGTTCACGTTATACTACCAGGCGAGCGTCGCTCCCTAAAATAGGGGCATGGTCATTCTCATTTCTTAAAGCGGAACAGAATGAATTGCCGTCGGGACGGCGGTCATCAGTTCGCTCGCCTCGCAACCAAATTTCACGGTGATGCGTTTGTCACAAATCCGCCACGTACTACCGTCGTTGAGTGCGACCTCAACCGGTCCCAGCGACATTTGGCCATTTTCTTAAATCTGTTCATTCAGTCCTCCACCAGCAGTGTAGACTCTACTGATCAATCGTAAGGACCACCCGAAAGCGCGCCTTCCCACTGATCATCTGCTCATAGGCTTCGGCCGCCCGTTCCAGCGGATAGCGCTCAATCATGGGACGAACTCCGGTCAATACACTAAACCGCAGCGTGTCCTCAGAATCTTTGGCCGTGCCCGAAGGCCATCCCTGGATGCTTCGACGCGCGAGAACGATCTGCAGTAAGTTTATGTTGAAAGGCTCCGGACTGACACCCACGGTCACTAATTTGCCACCGGACGCAAGTCCGTCTATCAAAGCAGCGATAGCCTTTGCATCAGGTGCAGTGGCGAGAATCACTCGCGCGCCACCGAGTTTTTGTAACTGTGCTGCTGGGGCACTCGCATTTGTGTCGACATATTCGTGAGCGCCTAGCTTACGGGCCAGCGGTTCTTTGTCACCACCACGCCCGATCCCAACGGTATGAAACCCCATCTGCCGCGCGTATTGAACTCCCAGGTGACCCAGACCACCAATGCCTTGTACTGCTACCAGATCACCAGCCTTCGCGCCTGAATTGCGGAGCGAGTTGTACACGGTAATGCCTGCACAAAGGAGCGGAGCAGCATCGTCTGCAGGCAAGCCGTCAGGAATTGCCGCTACAGCTTCAGCAGGAGCCACCATGTACTCAGCATACCCGCCATCAAAGCTGAGCGAAGTGATTTTCTCAGATTGGCAGAGAATAAAGTCACCGCGCCGACAGGGATCGCACACGAAGCAGTGTCCACCGTGCCAGCCCACACCAACACGTTGACCTAACTTCCAGTTGGACACGTCCTCTCCAACAGCATCAATACGTCCGGCGATTTCATGCCCTGGAACGCGCGGATATTGCAGGCCAGGCCAGAGTCCTTCTTTCACGAGCACGTCACTATGGCAGATACCACAAGCTTCGACTTTGATGCGGACCTGTCCTCGAGAGGGCTCTGGAATTTCGCGTTCATTGATTTCAAGGGGACCATTCGGATGAGTAATTTGCATGACACGCATCTTTGACATAGTTCCTCCGATCGTTTTCTTCATCTACGATGAACTTGGTCGCCATGCCGGCCGCCGCGTTCACTGAAATACTGACGCAACCGCTCAGGGTCGGCGTGAGGATCGGCCAGAGCGACGTAGCCGTCTGGCCGGATGAGATAGAGCGCCCCGCTCTGAAGACCGGCTCGCTGCATTCCCGGCTGCCACGCGAAGCGGTGGAGCGGAAGCTGAAGTTCGGCGCAGGCTTCGGCCAGGCCGCGTTGCGGTTCTCCGTACACGTGGACCTGCCATGTCAGCGAGGTGAGCGGAGCGAAGTTGTCTTGTCCCGGCTCCATCTCAACCCAAGGCAACCGATCCCCACCCCGGACGGCTCCGGCCGCGCCCGCGCTCAACGGGCTGTTGCGATAGTTGACACCGATCTGCGACAGAGTCTGGAACATAAAGCGACGCCACGGCGAAAGTCGAAAGAGCAAGGGCATGAGCAGCGGAACGAGTCGAGTGCGGATAATCCGGGCGACAAGGTTCCGCTTCGTCACCACAGTGAACACGCGATCGGTAGTGGTGACCAACCGCCGCGCGAAGGCAATCCGCTCCGGCTCGTAGGTGTCCAGCAGGTTGTCTGGGGCACCTTTAGTCAGCACGGCGGCGAGTTTCCACGCTAGGTTCACGGCGTCGCCGATGCCGGTGTTCATCCCTTGGCCGCCGACCGGGCTATGGACGTGCGCGGCATCGCCGAGTAGGAACACACGCCCCTCGCGGAAACAGTGCGCGACACGGTGATGCACCCGATATGTCGAGAACCAATTCACCTTCGCGATGCTGAGCTTGAGGCGTTCCATGGCTTTGCCCTTCACGTCGTCGAAAGTCAGCGTGCCGTGTTCGCCGCCCGGTAGGTCAAACACGGTCCCGACCAGCCGTAAGCGGCCCTTGCCCTTTAAGGGAAAAACGACCAGAAAATCGGCATCTTCAAGGTCGAGGTGCGGTTCATCGTCAGTTGCTAGCCCTGTCGCCTCAACATCGGCGACGTAGAACAGACCCGTATAGGTTCCACCCGGAAAGCCAATGGCAAGCTCTTCCCGGATAGTTGACGAAGCACCGTCGCAGCCCGCGAGATAGGCGGCTTCGCAGACTTCTTCGGCACTGTCCGGTCGCCTGAGCGCCGCCCGCACTCCAGTGTCGTGTTGCTCGAAGCGGAGCAACTCCGTTTGCCGCTCCACCTTCACCCCCAAGGCGTCCAGTTGCTCGATCAGTAATCTCTCGTGGGCATCCTGCGGAAAGACCAGCGCAAAGGAGTAGGGGCTGACCCCCTCTCCGAGGTGCTGTAACGGCACGCGCGCCGCACGGGCACCCTTCACCCAGAAGTTGAGGTTCGCAATCTTCACGCCGCCGGCGATGACCGCGTCGGCAATGCCGACTTGGCGGTAGAACTCCAACGTGCGAGCCTGTACGGCCAAGGCGCGGGACGTAGTGCCTGGCTCAGCGGTCTTGTCGATGATCCGCACTGTGATGCCGAGTCGGGTCAACCAAAGCGCGAGTACAAGGCCCGTGGGCCCGGCCCCGACGATCAAGACAGGGCGGTCGGTCATCAATCCCTCTTTCGCTTTCCATGCCGAGCGAAGCCCCGATGCCGTTGTGGGTGATTGTTCAAGATCATTTACGCCTTGGGCCATGATCGTTCCATTGCTCGAGCGGGATGAGGAAAAGTATGGAGCGGCTTTCGCCCGCATCCCATTCTAAACTATTGGACTCTGTCGCGGTTATGAATTTTTCTTGGTTCAATGCAAACTCATCGCGATCTCATGCGTGATTTTGCGTCTCACTCTTTGTCAGGCGTGATCAGTTTCTTTTCGTCGGTATCGACAACAAACACGGCCAACAGGCGTGCGGGTTGCGTGTCACTGGCATTGGCACTGACGACATGATGATCGCCAGGGACTTCGGCCCAGCTCTCGCCGGCGCGATACACCTTTTCCGGATCGTCATTCACTTTGCTACGAATCGCACCCTCCAGGACCGTTGCATAGATGAAAGCCGACTTTGGATGGGTATGCGCGGGATTCGAGCCACCCGGCTGGTATTCGACCAACACGCCTTTCATACTCTTGCCGGGCACATTCGGAAGGGCGCGATCAAAGACCAACGTGACCTTGGATTTATCAGTACTTATCAGTACAGTAGGCAAGTCATCGGCTGAAGCCGCACTTACGGAGAGAGCTGCGAAGGCAACTCCGCAGAGAAATCTCGTGAACATCTGTGTTCTCCTTCGTTGAGACCAATTCGTGGAGACAAATTTACCGTCTGACGCCCTCATCCCGATCGACCTGATCGCGGAGCGAAAGGCGTATGCTTCGGACAAGTAGAGACAGGGGAACGCGCAGTTCCTCGCCGGTCCGGCACCCTGCTTCATCTGGGCGGCTCCCCTGCCTCGCGAACTTACTTTTGCGGGATGGAGCGGCTGAGCCAGTCGTCGAAACCGATGCGGCCGAGGCGCGCCTCGCCCAACGGCACGAGCGAGTACTCCTCGACCCGGCTGCCGAAGTAGCGGGCCTCGGGGTCGCTCACGACCTCACGCGGGTCGCCGACCGCCTTCAGATAGCGGGCGACGATTTCGTTGAACGGTGCTCGTTCCGGGCCGGCGATCTCGACGATGCCGTTTCGCGGTGCTGCAAGCGCCACCTCAGCGACCATAGAAGCAACGTCGTCCGCCGCGATGGGCTGGAACAGGCCGGGCGAAAGACTGACTATGTTTCCATCCGCACTTGAAGCGGCGATGCCGCCGAGAAATTCCAGGAACTGGGTCGAGCGGATGATGGTGTAGGGAATGCCGGAGGCCTCGATCAATTTCTCTTGGGCGACCTTGGCGCGGAAATAGCCATTGTCGGGCGTCCGATCGATTCCGACGATGGAGAGCGCGATGTGGTGCCGGATGCCCGCTGCGGCCTCCGCCGGGAGAAGGTTGCGCCCGGAAGTCTCGAAGAATTCCAGCACCGCCCTGTCTTCAAATGAGGGCGAGTTCGTAACATCGACAACTACCTGGGCGCCCTTGAGCGCTTCGGCGACTCCTGCGCCGGTGAGCGTGTTGACGCCTGAGGCAGGGGACGCCGCCAGCGCCTCATGACCACTGTCACGAAGCTTGTTCACGAGTTTCGTCCCAATCAACCCACTGCCGCCTATAACTACGATCTTCATACGTGACTCCTTTCTGTTGTCACCCGCTATGCGGACGGGCGTTAAATGCACTGCTCACTCTAGTTTCATGCGGTCCACCGGAGCTGCTCTCAAGACTGGAGGAATTCCAGCAGGTCGGAGTTGACCCGATCCTGATGGGTGGCCGTTATGCCGTGCGGCGCTCCTGGATAGTAGATTTCTTTTGCGCCCTTGATGAGCTTTGCCGACTTCTTTGCCGAATTCTTGACCGGTACGATTTGGTCATCTTCGCCGTGCAACACTAGTGCTGGGACGTCGATCTTCTTGAGGTCCTCAGTGAAGTCGGTCTCGGAGAAGGCCTTGATCGATTCATACGCGTTCTTCAGGCCTGCTTGCATGCTCCAAAGCCAGAATTGATCCAGTGTGCCCTGAGAGACTGTTGCGCCGGGCCGGTCGGTGCCATAGAACTGAATAGCCAAATCCTTGTAGAACTGAGAACGGTCCTTGACCAGGCCAGCGCTGGTTAAGGAATGCGGTGGTGCCATCCGGCCTGCAGGACCACACCAGCGTGGGAATGGTGTCGATCATCATCCGCAGGTGGTCTTCCGGTCTTTTGCTTTCCGCGAGCGTTTGCTCCGATTGCTCCAAGCGACGATGGCGATCATTGAACTCGCGCTGATAACGCTCCACTGTGGCCGGGCGCGCCTCTTCAACCTGAGCAGTATCTAAGAGTCCCTTTGCGTCGGCGTTCATACTCTGTCCTCATTTCGTCAATCAGATCATGAGGCTCTGCTTTCAACAATTTAATACCATCCGAACCGGGAGAACGCGAGGGACGCTACAGGCAATAACTCCCTCCGAGCGCAAGGCGCGGATCTGTCAGAACTCGCCCCAACTTTACTCTTTGACACAAAAGTGGTTACGTGAATTTTTGGGGCGAGTTCTGACACAACCACACGCAACACGTAACACGTAATATCCACATCTCTGGTATTACGCCTGCCAACCGAAAAAGTGTCAATCAGCTTTTCCGTTCCCCAATCCCACAACTTTCCCACAATTTTCCCACAACTTCTTGACCGTTTCCTCCGTCTTTTGCACTCAAGACATTCATCCTGCAGGGCGTGTCAAATTTCACCAATCTTTACAGAGGAGAAAGAACTATGAAATCTATAGCTTTTCTTACGGCTACAGCACTTTTTTTTACCACCACCATGCAAACGCACGCCCAGCCTCCCTATGAAGAAGGGAACCCCGGCAGCGGCGGAACGATTGAGGACATAATTGAGGAGAATACGCCTCCGGGCTCTTCGTCTCCGCTAGACCCTCATCCTGATGCGCTCAACACCTCCACTTGCGACTATCATGGCACCACATCTCCGTATGACACGACGTATGCCAGTTTTGAATCGAGCCTGGTTGGTCCGAAAGGGAATATAGGGCGGACGATCCAGAACCAAGTCGAGTTACACCAGGTCGGTGGCGCCTCAGTCGTCATCATAGAAAACGGGAGTATCACGCAGCACCATTGGTACGGCTGCCAGGATCGTCCGGCGGCCCGGCGCACCACGGCCAACACGACCTATCAAGCTGCTTCTCTATCTAAGTTTGTCAGTTCGATCGGACTTGTTATTGCTGCCCGGAACGGAGTTGTAAATCTCAACCGCAGTGCGCAGTCCTATGCCGATGCTCACCCCGATAGTCTGTTGGCAGAATGGGTTGACGACAAGTTTAACACTACCCCCAGTTACCCCCAGGACATCACCATTCGTCGGTTACTCAATCACACCGCTGGCCTTGATACTCACTCTATCGGCGCATGGGAACCCGGCAATGTCCCGACCATGCGAGACATCCTCATGGGTTCGAATGGCTTCTACGGCTACTACGAGGGTGGGGTTGAGCCTATTTTCGCGCCAAAGACAAGGATCGAATACTCTGGTGGTGGCTTCATCGTCGCTGAGCACATCCTCGAACTGGAATCGTCGCTCTCGTTCAAGGAATACCTCAAGCGGAACGTCCTTGATACCGCCGGCTTCTCGCTCAGCACCTTTGACAAAGCTCAGACGTCGATGACCAACCTCGCTCGCCCGTATAGCTGCTGGGGCTGTAGCTCTGCCATTTTGCAAACGAACGTCAAAGCGGCAGGTGGTCTCCTGGCGAATGCGCGTGAGTATGCAGAGCTGGTTACGGCCCTCGTTAATGGTGGACTCACAGACAGTGGCCATCGTGTAATGGTACAGTCGGACATTGACACAATCCTAACACCAGCCGCAAGCAGCGCGTCAACCTTTGAGACGTGTTCCAATCCAGGGGCAACGAGGACGATCGAACAAGGAACGATCACCACCAAGACGGGAATTGTAATCCAGATCCTTCCCGTGACGGAGACGTGTGTGGCAGGCCAGTATCGTAAGGTTCTGCTCGACGGAACCGACTGGTCCGGACTTGGAGTCGAACTCTCTACCTCTGTCGAGTCCGACGGTTATCCGCGCACCGTCGATCACGGAGGTGCGCAAACAGGCTCGCGTGCCTACTTCAAAATCGATCGCCGCACCGGCGATGGCATCGTCATCATGACTAACGGTGACGAAGAGTGGGTCGACGGTGATGGATTCACCTACGGTTCCGATCCATTACTGGAGGAAATCAAGGCCGCGTACAACGCGACGTATTAAGCGCAGTCCAACGAACACAACTGGAAGGGTGACGATACGGTCCCCTTCCCAAAAGACAACGATAGAAAGGAGAACTATTATGTCTGCCGTACGAAACTGGGGAACCGGAGTGTTCGGTATAATAAGCAGAGGCAACAAATTTCATTCAGGCAGCAATTTATTCGACATTAGCCACAGCCTCATTCGATCGGTGTCATCCAAGAGTGTTCCAGCGATTGTGATCATGCAATCGCAGCGCCCTGGCTGGCAGCCGATTACCGACTCCTCGAACGATATCATCGCTATCCTGATTGGCCTGCTGCTCCCCGCTGTGCAAAAAGTACGAGAGGCAGCAGGTCGAGGCAACCGCACCGAGATTTCCTGGTTGCTCCCTGCCGTAGCTCCGAATGGGGTCATTGGCACCTTCGCATCCGATGGGAAATGGGAAGATTGGCTCTACGGCTACTCGACCAGGGAATCCAAGGCCTTATGGTTCCAGATATTGCCCTATCTTGAGCAGGAGAATTGAACGGTGACCCTTCGACTTCCCGCTCGACAGGCTCAGGGTACGCTCAGGGCGAACGGAACGACACCGCTCATACTGAACCCTTCGTCAAGCTCAAGACAGGCTTCGCTGCGACAGCAGCGGAGTCGAAGCATACGGAATGGATAGGCATCATAGAAAATCCCCATCAGGGTAGATGGTTTGCGATCTTGTCATTCAAAGCCAGAATTCGTTTGGTAACGACGTCCATACCGAGTGCTTGCGCAGAGGCAAGCGCTTCTTCTAGCAAGCGCTTGCTTTGTTCATCATCTCCAAGCTGATTGCGTGCCAAGAGCATCGTCGCATACTGCTCCTGCGTCAGGGTAATCAACGGTTTCGCTCGCATCCGTTTGTGACCTTGTAACGCTGCGACGAAGTGTGCCTCGGCCTCATCCCAACGCTCGAGCATCGCCGCTAGACGCCCAAGCAATCGTGAAACCAATCCGAGGCAAACCAACGCTGGCTTTACCACTACGCAGCGCTCAGCGTAGGGCAGTAATAATCTATACGCTGCCGCTGCTCGAGAATGATCGCCAATCAAAATACTGACCTGTGCCAGGTTGGACATGGTGATCATCCAGTATTCGTTCTGGGGTAAATCAGCAAAATCATTAGCGGCAAGCGGCTCGAACTCTCGGCGTGCCTCATCTAATACCCCAAAGTCTGTGTAGACGAGCGCCAGTGCAGACCGCCACACCGGTAGTGCCGTGTACTGGTCAGCAAGATTCTGCACTGGTAGCTCAATGTCGGTTGAATGCTTCACCCCCGCGCGCTGACCAAGGATTTGCGCGATGAAACATTGATCGGCATCAGGGTCTTGAGCGCGCTGACCAATTTGTAACGCCTCATAAGCGAATCGCTGCGCCTCAGCAAATTTCCCTCGCAACCACATCCGGGTAGAATTCCACACTGCTAAGAACCACAAGTAGGAAGGCTGTTGCAGCTCTTCTGCACGTTGCACATACACGCTAATCTCACGGTCGGCGGTCGGCAAATCGCCAAGCTCAAGCAAGTCAGTCAGTCGCCACAAGTGTCCACGCAGAGTCAGTTCTTTGTCATCGACTTTTCTTGCTAACCCCATCATCTCCGTCGCAATCGCGAGCCGTTCCTCAGCATTTCCCGGTTCTCGTAAGACAACATGACGGGCATTCAGGGCCGAGGCCAGTGCGATGGGATCCTCCATGCGGCGGGCACTGGCGATCGCCTCTTGACTGAGTGTGGCCCGCCGCTCGGCGTCATTCGACCAGTAAAGTTCCATCGCCAGACGGCTCAGAACACGCACTTGCAATGGACTCTCTTCCGGTCCCAATGCCTGGAGAGCTTCTTCTAGAAGATTCACAACGAAGGGATCTTCAACACCGCCGGCGACAGTAATCCCACCGAAGCCTGGCGCAAAACCCAAGGCCGCTCGCGCCAAGAGAGAAGAAGCTTGGCGCTCCTCCTCGTGCATGCGCAAGATTCTGGCAAGGTCAACAACCGCACGGAACGTTTCTCTGGCCGCGGTCGTATTCCCTGCTCGTCGTTGTGCATCACCGAGGGCGAGCAAAAGTTCACAACGGTGCAGTTCATCACCTGGCTGGAGTGCTAGGAGTTGTAACGCGTGCTGGTAGTGACTCACCGCCTCTTCATAGGCAAATAAGGCAGTTGCACGTTCGCCAGCCTGGACCGTATAGGTCATCGCTTTGCAAGTATTCCCTCCGGGCGCAGCCTGAAAGAAATGAAAGGCCAACTCGCTCAGCATCTTTCCTGAACTAGTCGAACGAGACGGTTCAGTCTCCACATTCCAGAGTTGCTCCAGGGCTTCTCCTACTTGACGGTGGAGTTGTATACGCTGCTCAGTGCTCAAGGTTGCGTAGAGGGTCTCACGAACGAGTGCATGCGAGAACCGATACCGCCCGATGTTGTTAGGGTCATGGCTCACAAAACGGGCAGCCACTGCGTCATCAAGAACCTCGAGCAGGGCGTTTCCCGACAGAGGTTTGCGAGAACTGTCTTCAACCGCTTTCAATACTGCTAAGTCAAAGACACTGCCAACAACAGCAGCAGTCGTCAGCACTTGACGACACGCCTCGGAGAGCTCACCGAGGCGGTGCTCGACCGTCACACGGACACGTTGGGGCAACGGCAACGACGCAGCGTCCAGTTCTTCTTCCTGCTCCAGGTGTCCATCGCGAAGAAGTGCCTGAACAACCTCAGTCACAAAGAAGGGATTACCAGTGGTTTTCTGAAAGATCGCCGTTACTAAAGCTGCGGCTGGTGTGCGTGCCGTCGTGAGTTCAATAAAACGAGCGACATCACTTTCAGTAAGATTGTGGAGCGACAAGTTCTGGCTGCCAGCGACACGAGCCAATTCTCCCAGGGTTTGCGTCAGCGGATGTCCTGGTTCCACACCAACGTCACGGCAGGTCCCCAGGATAAACAGGCGTGTGTTGTTGAGTTCCCGTGCCAAGAACTGGAGGAATAGCAGCGATGATCTGTCAGCCCAGTGAAGATCGTCAAGAATGAGCACGAGCGGCTGTGCTCTTGCCTCACGCTTAAGAAAGGCAGTGAAGCTATCAAAGAAACGAAACCGCGCTGGCTGGGACTCCAGGGAAGGTGGAATAGGTAGATCAGGAAGATGCTCGTAGACATCAGGGATAACTTGGGCGATCGTCGCAGCTCCGGGCCCTAGTGCTATTCGCGCTGCAGCTGGGTCATGGTCAGCCAGATATGACCGGACAATCTGCACCCAAGGCCAAAACGGCGGTGCCCCCTCCCCTTCATGGCACCGGCCGATGAGGACGCGGACATTGCGAGAACGGGCGTGCGCAGCCAGTTCCTCGGCAGTACGAGTTTTCCCAATACCGGCCTCTCCGACGAGAAGGGTCAATTGTCCATGCCCGGCAATGACCTTCTCCAAACTCGTGCACAACTCCGCCATTTCTTGTTCACGACCAACCAGATGAGTTGTCAGTTGCCGGTTCTCAGTTGTCAGTTGAGATTGTAGGGGTGGTATGGAAGGAGGACTGACAACTGACGACTGACCACTGACTACTTGTCCGATGAATCGATACCCTCGCCGATGAACGGTCTCAATATACTGCGGAGTTCGGGCATCATCATTCAAGGCTTTGCGGAGTTCTTTGATGCATGAGGTGAGGGTGGTTGCGCTAACGACGGTGTCCGGCCACACCGAACGAAAAAGTTCGGCCCGAGAGACTAACTGATTCGGGCGCTGTACTAAATGGCGGAGGATCGCAAAGGCTTTCCCTGTCAACCGCACGACCTGCTGGTCCCGCCACAGTTGTTCGTTTTGCGGGTCCAATCGATAGGCACCAAAGGCCAGTGTGGTATTCATCGGCCCGTGTGGCACTGGATCTATGTTAGGAAGATCACTTCGCACCTGCACTAGACTCACCTCACTTCTATAGAAGAGAGAGTAAAGGAAAAGAGAGCTTGGCAATAGGTGTGGGAAAAGAAACAGGCAGCGATATGCTCTTGGGTAATGATTATCTCCTTTAGTGTAACACTTCCAGTAGCGCCTTCGCCTCTTGCAAGTCCTTCGTATCAAATCCCTCAGTGAACCAGCTGTAGATCTCCGCCAGCAGCTTGTGCGCTTGTTTCTGCTTGCCCTGTTGCTGCCACAGTCTACTCAAGCTTATCACCGCGCGCAGTTCGATCGACTTGGCTTGTTGCTTTTGTGCAATAGCAATGGCCTTGAGAAAACAGGCTTCAGCCTCTTGGGTGCTGGGTGTGAGGGGCTGGGGGCTAGTTTCTATTTTTGCCTTTTGCCCTTTGCCTTTTGCCTTTTGATTTGTCTGGACTTTAGACGCTGGACTCTGGACGCTAGACTGGGCGAGCGTCAGCTCGCCTTTGATCCGATACAACTCGGCCTCGTACCACCGCTCCCCAGTCTGCTCAACCTGAGCGAGGGCTTCGACTAGCGTGGTAAGCCCTTGCTCTGCCTCCCCCACTTTGCCACACGCCTCCGCCAGCAGGGCCAGAAAATATGGCACTGCCATCTCTGCCCCCGTGGCCCGGTAGGCAGTCAGCCCCTGGCGTATCTGGGCAATCCCTGCCTTTCCTTGCCCTTGCTCCACCAGTGCCCAGCCCCGGTACATCGATCCTCCGGCCAGGAAGAGGGCAAACCCCTGCTCAGTACTGAGCGCAATCTCCGTCTCCGCTCGCTCTTGGGCTACCTGCGCCTCCCGGCGGAGCTGATGAAGTCTGCTAGCGAAGTGCAAAGCACAAACAAAGGTATAAAGGTGCGATAACTCCCGAGCCAAGCTGAGGGCGGTGTGGATCTCCTTCAGAGCTTGCTCCGGATAACCAAAAACCCACAGGACTATGGCTGCAAAGAGCCGGCAGATCACCCCGGGGTCATACCCATAGCGAAAGGCCAGCGCGCGATGCTGTTGAGCGTCGTAGAGCGCGATCCCGTGCTCTAGATGTTCGCGGGCAGTTGCAAACTCCCCGAGCCAAAACAGGTGATCCGCCAATACCTGGTGGGCGACCAGACGGGGGACGGGGTCGGGCTGGCGCTGGGCCAGAGCGAGAAGTTGCTCTCCCAGCTCCAGGGCCGTCTGGTACTCTCCCCGTTCTCCGTAAAACTCACAGAGTCCCTGCAGGACAGGGGAGAGTTGGGAGGTGTCGCCCGTGAGCTGACAGAGTTCTCGTGCTCGGGCGTAGGCGTTTTTCACCTCTGGGGCGGCAATGCCCTTGGTGGCCACCAAGAGACCACCCAAGGCAACTTGCAGTAAGAGTTCTTGCTGGGCGCGCTTAGGGGTATCCGGCAGGGTCTTGAGCAACTCCAACGCCCTGGTGAAGTGAGCCACCGCCTCCACAGAGGCCGAGCGCTGGCTGGCGTTCTCGCCCGCTTGCTGCAGGTACTGAATTGCTCGCCGGTAATCCCGCCCCCGCTCAAAGTGCACAGCCAGCTCAGCTGCGATTTCTCTCGCTTTCTCGCCATAGGCTTGTTCTTCTCGCTCACCGATCTGCTGATGGAGCCGCTGCCGCCGTCTGGCAGTGAGCCGTTCGTAAAGCACGTCTTGATAGAGCGCGTGCAAGAAACTGTAGTGCGCTGTGACGGTTCCGTCTGGCCATTCTGTTGTGCCGCTGGTACGCAGAAACTGCTCGCGCCGCGCTAACTCGGTGCATTGTTCTTCCACTACCTCAATCGTGGTTTCAACAGCCACCGCGACTGCAGCTGCCGAAAACTCGGCTCCGGCTACACTTGCCGCCTCTAGGACTTTGCGTTCGTCAGGACTGATGCGTGTAATCTGCTGCTCAATCAACTGGCGTAGGTTTTCCGGGATTATGGTGGCCAGGTCTTCGTCCTTCAGCACCCACTGCCTGTCCGTTTGCGAGATCACTCCTCGTGAGAGTAAGTGCTCGATCAGGTTGACCATGAACAGGGGGTTGCCGTCCGTACGGCGGTGGATGACGTGAGCCAAGCTTCGGAGGGACGCAACCTGTGTCGTTCCTACGGAAAATCTCACTGCCAGATACTTTTCTACATCTCCTTCATGCAGAAAATCGAGCGCCAACTCTTGGCAGTGTCCGTGTAGTTGTAATTCTTGCTTGACGGTTTTCAGCGGATGTTCGCGGGCCATAACATCCACCGGCCGATAGGTGCCCAGCACCAATAGTCGTGCGGGTTCCTGTCGCCGCGCAACAAATGCCAACCAATCTAACGTCGATACATCACTCCAATGCAAGTCCTCCAACCACAGAATCAATAGTCGCTGAGCCGTGATGATTTCCAGCGCCTCGGCTAGCTCTCGCAGCATCCGCTCACGTGTTGCGCCAGCAGTCTTTCGGTGCAATGCCTCGGTTTCATCTGGATTGAGCAGCGCCGGCATCTGCACCAACCACGTCGGCGCATGTTGAGACAACAATTCGATCAAGTGTTGTCCGTCCGGCTCCCGGCACAAACGGCCCAAGGATTCGAGAATTGGCAGGTACGCTTCCCCTACGCCGTAATGTTCGATGCACTGCCCACGCCCAATCTGGGGGACGGGGGTCAGGGGTCGGAGAGCGGTTTCTATTTTTGCCTTTTGATTTTTGCTTTTTGCCTTTTGATTTGCCTCTTCCTGACTCTGGACTCTGGACGCTAGACTCTGGAGAAAGGTGTCGACAAGCGCCGTCTTGCCAATCCCTGGCTCCCCAGTGACGAAGACGACCTGGCGTTGGCCGCCCAGTGCCTTGGCCAACCAGCCGTGAAGTTGCGTGAGTTCGGATTTACGGCCCACCAGAGGAGTTGTCAGTTGCCCGTTCCCAGTTGCCAGTTGAGGAGTCCTTGTGCCGGCCTTGTCTATACTGGAAACTGATAACTGACTACTGGTAACTGGCTGAGCGGTGACGGCGTGGCGGAAGCAAAACCCACGTCGATGCACGGTCTCAATATACCGCGGCTTCTTCGCGTTATCGTGCAACGCGTGCCGCACTTCTTGAATACACGAGCTCAAGGCCGAATCACTGACGACGGTGTCAGACCACACGGCCTGAAATAGCTCTTCTTTGGTCACCACCTGCCCGACCCGCTCTACCAGAAAGCGGAGCACGGCAACCGCTTTCCCGGTTAAGCTCACTTCCTGTTTGCCCCGCCACAGCTGCCCCGTGTGCGGGTCCCACCGATACGAACCAAAGGTAAGTAGGCGATCTGCTTGCATTTTCTGCTTGCCGTGCGTCCTGAAGTAATCCCAAACAAATCCCAGAGTTTTCCTAAGACTTTATTCCCCCATGCTCCTATTCTCCTCGCACAGAGCACACGTAATTGCAAGCGAAAGGCCGAGACGGAGCCAGAGCATGCCGCAGCAGCAAGCCGAGAAATCCTCGTTGTCAGTCCACCGTGCCTTTGTCGTGCACTTCCGTCTCAGCACGAACCTCGCACGGGGTCCGATCGAAGGGCGGGTGGAGCATGTTGTGTCAGGGCAATCGGCGCACTTTGACTCCCTGAAGGAGTTGTTGGCGTTCATGTCGCGGGTGCTCGCGCAGCAAAAGGAAAGGAGGTGATGTCCCTTGAGGGTTAGCGTGCGTCTGCAAAGCAAGGAGAAAGACTGAACTGGCAAAGTGGACTGTTTCAACATGTCAAAAGGAGGGATCCTATGAACATCCGTTATCTCACACTCGGCATCGGCATGGTGTTGCTGCTGGCGGGGGTCAGTAATAGCGACGAGATCAAGACCAAACATGTAAGATGCACCTTTGGCGCCACCTTCAGTAGCCCTGGGGTGGAAACCCATATCGACACCAACGGCGATACGATATCGGCCGGCTTGCACCAGGGGCTGGTGAACTGCAATATCGGCCGGTTCTTCTTCCAAGAAGAGTTCGAATTCCAGCCATGCCAGGGAGCGTGCCCGGTGAGCTGTCCGGCGGGCACGACGGAGTTCGATCTTGTGCAAGCCCATGGCGTGCTCACCGCGGAGAAGACCTCAGAGCAACTCTTTTTTGAGGATGCGGCCGGCGCGAGCACGTTCTGTCTGGCCCCGGACCTCACGTTCACTTTTAGCGAGCATGCGACCTTTGCAGGGGGTACGGGGCAGTTCACAGGGGCGAGCGGGTCCTTCGACGGTCAAGGCACCGGGAAATATTTAGCTTCTGGGTCTAAAGACAACATCTTTGGAGGCTTCGGCCAATTCACCGAGGTCGCCACGGGGACGCTCACCATCCCGAAGTAAAGTTGGCGGGCAAAAGCGCAGCTCGGAGGGCGCACACTGCACACCGACAATTGGCGCATGTAACGCGCCCTGCCGAGGCTAAAAAACATAACGAATTAATTCCTGAACAGGAGATAAGAACGATGAAACGACGATTAACGATCTTAACGCTTACTGTGCTGGTGGTGGCACTTCTCAGTGTTGTTTTAACGGTTCCTTCCCCAGCGCTCGCCGGGGGAGCGACACAGATATCAGGAATCGGCTTTTTTGCCGACCCCAGTGAGTGTGCCGACTCTGAGGGTAATGGTGCCGCCTTTGCCCAAAAAATGACGGGGGACTTGGAAGGTTGCCTCTACGTCTTCGTCGAGACCGCCAAATGCTCGCCGAGCGGGACCTACCGAGAGACGGGGAACGAAATCTTTGTTGGCCAGTACAACGGAGGGGCCGGTACGTTCAGGACGACTTACAAATTCGAGGCGAAGTACCAGGATTGCCCCAACCTAGTCGGAGAGATCGTTGGCCGTTGTCAACATCCTATTATCACGGGCAGCGGCAACGGTGTTTTCGCGGGCGTCACCGGGCGACTTGACTTCAAGGATGACATCGAGGCGGGAAACTTCCCTTATAGAGGTCACCTACGGTGATAAAGGTCACTCTAGCCCGAGTAGACGACCTATTTGGACGACATGGGCAGATAAGACCGCGGGGGTATTTGAACGAAACTGGGCGGTTATGAACTAAAAAGCAGAATCCTAACCGCCTACTCATGCTTGTCACCGAAGGCTATGAATCATCGGAAGTCCATGTCTCCACTAAGCGGGCGATCACCGACGGCACAGGGAAGACAACTGGCGCGTGTAACGCACCCTACCATAACTTCGCGAGATCACTCACATAGGGAGGGAACATGAGACGACGTCATCCCATTCCTATACATTGAACGGATCTCACCCAGAAAGCTTTCAGCGCGCGGTCGACTTCGCCTAATGAACTTTGACGATCAAAATCGGTAATATGGGGCCATCTCAAGCAGTAGGAGCAGGAAGATGGCGATCCGACGAACATTGAGGTTAAAGACGCGCGAACAGCGAGAACTGGAACACTATCGTGATCACGAGGCCCGGCCCTACGTGCGTGAGCGGTGTAGCGCCATGCTAAAGATTGCAGCGGGAGAGGCGCCGCATGCCGTAGCGCGCCAGGGAGTACTGAAGCCGCGGGACCCCGATACTCTCTATGGGTGGTTGGCGGTCTAGGAAGAGGAAGGGGTGGCTGGGCTCGTGGCCCACCAACAGGGTGGGGACCGTCGGAGGTTACTTCGAGGAGGTCGAAGCCGTGCCAGAGGAACTGCTGGAGACGTTGCGAGCCGGACCGGGTGAAGCGGCGCGTCGAGAAATGGCAGTGGGCGTGAGTGGTCCAGCGCCGAGCCGCTGGACGCTGCGCACGATCCGGGCGTCGGTGGAGTGGCTCACAGAGTACACGGTGAGTGGGGTGTGGCGGGTGTGGCAGACCTGTGGGCTGGCCCTTCACTCCTCGTGTGCCCGTTTGTTCAGTCCGGATCCCGACTCCCGTAGGAAGGTGCGACGGCTGCACCGCTGTCTGCGTGACGCCGCGCGGCACCCGGAGACGGTGGTGGCATTGTTTCTGGATGAGTTTGGCTATCAGCGCTGGCCGGAGGTCGCCCCGACGTGGGGAGGAGAAGCCGCGGTGGCCCAACGGGCGGGCAACAATCAACAATGGCG
>Ga0187892_10006007_pt1 | contig 18479 bp, 23 predicted proteins | sample MA1701073metaG_FD_139345 | JGI IMG/M metagenome (GOLD analysis project Ga0187892, IMG submission 139345) | Bio-ooze microbial communities from a basaltic lava cave in the Kipuka Kanohina Cave System on the Island of Hawaii, USA - MA170107-3 metaG ...
AACAACTTGGGGCGGGCGCGGGAGGCGGAGGGCGACCGGGCCGCGGCCCGGGCCGCCTACGAGGAGTCCCTGGCCCTGCGCCGGGAGATCGACGAGCGCTGGGGGCCGACGCCCCAGTCCCGGGCCGACGTGGCCGCCGCCGCGGCCAACGTCGAGCGCCTCGGCAGCGGGCCGGTAGCGTCGACGGGGTGAACGTCGAACGGGTTCTGCTCGCCGCGCCGCGCGGGTTCTGCGCGGGGGTGGAGATGGCGATCAAGGCCCTGGCGTGGATGGTGCGGTCGTTCGAGCCGCCCGTGTACTGCTACCACGAGATCGTGCACAACCGCCTGGTGGTGGACCGCTTTCGGGAGCTGGGCGTGGTGTTCGTGGACGACGTGGCCGAGGTGCCGCCGGGCAAGCCCCTGATGCTGTCGGCCCACGGCTCGGCCCCTGAGGTCGTCGCCCGAGCTCGGGGCAACGGCGGGTTCGTGGTCGACGCGGTGTGCCCGCTGGTGACGAAGGTCCACCACGAGGTGAAGGTGCGGGCGGGCAAGGGGTACCAGATCCTGTACGTCGGCCACGAGGGCCACGACGAGGCGGTGGGCACCCTGGCGGTGGCGCCCGACGCCATCCACCTGGTCGAGGACGAGGGCGACGTGGCCGACCTGGCCCCCCCGGAGCAGCCCGTCGCCCTGCTGGCCCAGACCACCCTCAGCCACCAGGACTGGGCCGGCGTGCTGGACGCGGCCCGCCGCCGGTTCCCCGACCTGTGGATGCCGGGCCGCAGCGACCTGTGCTTCGCCACCACCAACCGCCAGGCGGCGCTGACCGAGATCGCGGCCAAGGCCGACGCCATCGTGGTGATCGGCTCGGCCAACTCCTCCAACACGGTGGCGCTGGAGAAGGTGGCCCGCAGCGCCGGCTGCCCCCGGGTCTTCCGCGTCAACAGCGCGGGCGAGCTGCCCGACGACCTGGCGGGGGTGGTGGGCGTCACCGCCGGCGCCTCGGCGCCGGAGGAGCTGGTCCGGGCGGTGATCGACCGCCTGAGCCCCCGCGCCGGGGTCGAGGAGGTCCGGGTCACCGACGAGGACGAGTACTTCCCTCCCCCGCGGGAGCTGCGGGAGCTGGTCGGCCTCGACGCCCTCGCCGACGACCGCCGGGTGGCGGCCAGCGACGTGCTCGACGCCCTCGCGCGGCCCTAACCGGCGATCAGCTGCACCGTCGCCCGCGCCGTCCCGAACGGCTCCCGGAGTTCGGCGACGGTGTACGTGCCGGGCGGGGCCTGCGGGCAGGGCGTCGAGGGCTGGGCGCGGCAGTCCTGCTGGTCCCAGGTAACCGAGCGGGTCTGGCTCTCCCCCGCCGCCATGGGCGTCCATTCGAAGGCGTCGGCTACGTAGCGGACGCCGGGCGTGAGTTGGGCGCCGGTGGCGTCGAGCACGTCGGTCCCGCCGAAGTAGCTGGCCGAGTAGCACGTCCGGCCGGAGGTGTTCCGGAAGGTGGCCGTGCCCCGGACCGTCTCGCCCGGCCGGTAGGACGCCTTCTCGAACGTCAGCGACGTCTGGAACATCGACGGTTCGCACTCCGGCCCGGGGGGGCGGCCGTCGTCGATTGTGCTCGACGTGGTGGGTAGCGGGGGCGGCGCGGTCGTCGCCGTCGCCGCCCTCGCCGTCGTGGCTGTCTGGGGCGGCCGCGTCGTCGGGGAAGGCCGCGCCGGGGGCGTGGCGCTCGACGAGGTGGGCGGCAAGGACGGGACGGTGGGCAGGCTGAACGGCGGCGCCACCGTCGTCTCCGGGGCCAGGGTCGATACTGGCGCGCCGCCGCCCGCCGCCGCCACGGTCGTGCGCTCGCCGCCGCCGTCTGAGCGGGCCAGCGCCAGGGGCACGGCGATCAGGAGCAGCGCCAGCGGCGCGGCCGCCACCCACGCCAGCCGGCGGCGGCGGCGCAGGTGCTCGCCCCGCCGCACGGTGCGGTCCAGCAGCTCGCCGCGGGATCGGGTGGACTCGCCGTCATTCCAGTCCAAGGGGGGCCACCTTTCGCAGCGCGGCCATGCCGCGGTGGATGTGGGTCTTCACGCTGCCCGCCGAGATGCCGAGGGCCTGCCCCACCTCGGCGTCGGTCAGGCCGGCCAGGTAGTGCAGCGCGACCGCCTGGCGCTGGCGGCGGGGCAGCGCTTGCAGGCAGGCGGCGAGGGCCAGGCGCAGCGTCACCGCGTCCTCATCCGCTGGCGCGAAAGCGGCGACCTCGGGCGGGCGCCGCCGCACATGGTCGATGGCCAGGTTGGACGCCACCCGCAGCACCCAGCCGTCCCGCCACGGCAGTTGGGACACCTTGCCCCAGCGGGCGTAGGCCCGGGCCAGGGCTTCGGCGGCCACGTCCTCGGCCACGGCCGGGTCGCCCACGATGCGGCGCGCCAGCCCGTACGCCCGGGGGAAGAGCTCGTCGAACGCCGCCGTGAAGTCGTCCGGGTCCACCTTACCTAAACGGTCAGGACGCCCCTACGGTTGACTGGGCCTGGTCGAAAAGCCGCTGCACCTCGTGCTCGACCTGCCCCGTCAGCTCCCGCACGGCCCGGCGCGGCGTGCGCTGGCCCTCGACCGGCGCCGGGGGCCGGATGGGGGGGCCCACGACCACGTGGATCCTCACCGGGCGGGGGATGCGGCGCCCTTTGGCCATGGCCCGCTCCGAGCCGCCGATGCCCACCGGCACGATGGGCACGCCCGCCTTGGCCGCCACGTACGCCGGCCCCTCGTGCAAACTCTCGACCACCGGCCCCGAGCGCCGCGTCCCCTCGGGGAACATGACCACCGGCTCGCCCCGCTCGATCACCGCCATCACCCGCCGCATCGCCTCCCGGTCGGCCACGTCCCGCTTGACCGGGAACGCCCCCAGGGCGTACAGGAAGGGCCGGAACACGCCGAGCTTGAAGATCGAGTCCTTGGCCATGTAGCAGAGCCGCCGCTTGGTGACGCCGGAGACGACGGCGAAGTCGAGGAACGACCGGTGCACCGGGGCGAGGACGAACGGCTCGTCGCGGGGCACGTGCTCCCGCCCCTCGTAGGACACCCGCCAGTAGACCTTGAGGATGGCGGCGACGATCCACCAGCAGGTCCGGTACAGGATCACGGCAGCAGGCCCACGATCCGGACCACGATCTCCTCGACGCTCAGCCCGGTGGTGTCGATGACGACCGCGTCCTCGGCGGCGACCAGGGGGGACGCGGCCCGCGTCGCGTCGAGGTGGTCCCGACGAGCGACCCCGGCCGGGTCCTCGTCGCCCCGGCGGCGGGCCCGCTCCCCGGCGGTGGCGGTGAGGAAGATCTTCAGGTCGGCGTCCGGGAACACCACCGTCCCCATGTCCCGCCCCTCGGCCACGCCGCCGCCCCGGGCCTCGATCCACGCCCGCTGGCGGGGCACGAGGGCGGCCCGCACCGCGGGCTCGGCCGCCACCGCGCTCACCGCCCGGTTCACCGCCGGCGTCCGCAGCTCGGCGGGGTCGAAGGCGTCCACGTCGACCTCGGCGGCGCAGGCGGCCAGGGCGGGGCCGGGCGGGATCCCGTCGCGCAGGGCGAGGGCGGCCACCGCCCGGTACATGGCGCCGGTCTCCAGCACCGCCAGCCCGAGCCGGTCGGCCACCGCCCGGGCCACCGTCGACTTGCCCGACCCGACCGGACCGTCGATGGCTATGACGGGCACAGCCGGGCCAGGTCCTCGGCGAAGCCGGGGTAGCTGGTGGCCACCGCGTCCCAGCCTTCGATGGCCGTTTCCTGGTCGACGGTCATGGCCGCCACCGCCGCCGCCATGGCCATGCGGTGATCGCCGCCGGAGTGGAGGGTGGGCGGCAGGGCCAGCGCCGGCCGCCCCTCGACGGTGAGCGCGCCGTCCCCGTGGTGGCCGCCCACCAGCGCGAGGATCGCCGCCACCCGGTCGCTCTCCTTGACCCGTAGCTCGTCGACCCCCCGGAAGGCGGTCACGCCGTCGGCCAGGGCGGCCGCCACCGCCAGGACCGGGATCTCGTCGATCAGGGCGGGGACCTCGTGGGGCTCGACGGTGGTGGCCACCAACCGGTCGCCGTAGACGGCGCGGATGTCGCCGCCCGCCACCTCGATCGACGCTCCCATGCGCGTGAGGACGTCGTACACCGCGCCCCGCGCCCGCCCGAGGTAGACGTTCTCCACCACCACCTCGCTGCCCGGCACGAGGCACGCGGCCACGATCCAGAAGGCCGCCTGGGAGGGGTCGCCGGGCACGTCCAGGTCGAACGGGGCCAGCGCCGACGGCCGCAGCCGGGTGGTCAGCCCCCCGTCCTCGACGACCACGTCGGCGCCCGCCAAGGCCAGCAGCTCCTCGGTGTGGGCCCGGGCGGCGACCCGCTCGCGCACCACCGTCTCGCCTTCGGCGCCGAGCCCGGCGAGCAGCACCGCCCCTTTGACCTGGGCCGACGGCACCGGCAGCTCGTAGTCCAGCCCCTTCAGGAACCGGCCCCGCACGACCAGCGGGGGGTACTCCCCGCCTCGCCGCCCGTCGACGGAGGCGCCCATGGCCCGCAGCGGCTCGGCCACCCGGCTCATGGGCCGGCGGCGGATGGACGCGTCGCCGGAGAGGACGGTCAGCCACGGGAGCCCCGCCACCACCCCGGCCAGCAGCCGCATGGTGGTGCCCGAGTTGCCCACGTCGAGCACGTCGGCGGGTTCGTGGAGGCGGGCGCGGCCGCCGGTGATGCGGCCGGCGGGGCCGTCGACCGCCGCCCCCATGGCCTCCACCGCCGCCCGGGTGCGGGCGACGTCGTCCCCGCCCGACAGGCCCCGGACGGCCGACGTGCCCTCGGCCAGGGCCCCCAGCAGCAGGGCCCGGTGGGAGATGGACTTGTCGCCGGGGACCCGCAGCCGGCCCCGCAGCGGGCGCCCGCCGGTGACGATCATTCGAGGGGGCTGCTGGTGGCGCGGTAGCCGCGCCCCCCCAGCGCCTCCCGCACCCGGGGCGCCGCCTCGGCGTCGACGACGATCAGCAGCACGCCGTGGGGGCCTTCGGTGGAGTGGGCGATCTCGATGTCGACGATGTTGACCGCCCGCTCGCCCAGCAGGGTGGTGACCTCGGCCAGCACCCCCGGGCGGTCGGGCACGGGCACCCGCACCTCGGCCAGCCGGGCGGGTCGCTCGCCCCGCCCGGGCAGGTTGGCGCGGGCGTGGCGGGCCCGTTCCAGCGCGTCCAGGAGCCCGGGGCGGTCGCCCAGGACCACCAGGTCGCGCAGCGACGACAGGGCGGCCATCAACTCGTCCAGCCCCTTGACGATGGCCTCCCGGTTCTCGGCGCAGATGTCGGGCCAGTTGCCGGGGTGGCCGGCGGCGATGCGGGTCATGTCCCGGAACCCGCCGGCGGCGAGCCGGAGGAGGGCGGCGTGCTCCTCGGCGCTCTCGGCCGCGTGCGCCATGAGGGCGGCGGCGGCCAGGTGGGGGACGTGGGACACGGTGGCGACCAGGTCGTCGTGGCGGTCGGCAGGCAGGGCCAGCACCTCGGCGCCCAGCTCGGTGACCACCGAGCGGACGGCCGTGTAGGCGTTCACGTCGGTGACCTCGGTGGGGGTGAGCACCCACGTCGCCCCCTCGAACATGTCGGGGCGGGCCCCGTCCACCCCCTCCTGCTCGGAGCCCGCCATGGGGTGGCCGCCCACGAACCGGGGATGGTCCACCGCCGCCACCACCGCCGCCTTCACGCCGCCCACGTCGGTGACGGCCGCGAGCGGCGAGGCGGCCAGCGCCCGGCGCGCCTCGGCGGCGACGGCCGCCACCGGGGTGGCCACGAAGACCAGCGCCGCCCCCGGGTCGTCGCCCACCGCGTCGAGGGCGCCCAGCTCGAGGGCCCGCCGGGCCCGGGCGGCGTCGTTGTCCCGCCCGGTGACGTACCAGCCGCGGGCCCGCAGGCCCAGGCCGATCGACCCGCCGATGAGGCCCGTGCCGACCACGGCGGCGCGCCGGCGGGCGGCGTCGACCGCGGCCAGCTCAGCCGGGGAGGTCATCGCGCAAGCCCTTGGCCCCTTCGAGGTAGACGTGGCGGAGGCCGGCGCGCGCCCGGGTGGTCGTCACGTGCATGAGGACCCGGATGCAGCGGGGCGTGCCGTCCCGCACCGCCAGCTCGCGGGCGCACAGCAACGGCACGTCGCCCAGCCCCACGCCGCGGGCGGCGGCGGCCGGGAAGGTGGCCGTCACGTCGTCGGTGGCGGTGAAGATCACGCTGATCAGGTCGTCCTTGTCGATGCCGTTGCGCTCCAGCATGGCCTTGACGAGGGCCTGCACGCGCTCGGTTATCTGCTCCTCGGTGTCGGCGTCGACGGTGGTGGCCCCCCGGAGGGCGCGCACGGCGGGCGTCACGGCCGGCGAATCTAGGCCACCCCGTCAGGCGGGGCTGGCGGCGAGGGCGGCCAGCAAGTCGTCCAGGGCGGGCAGGGCCGCCGGCGCGGACGGGCCGTTGACGACCAGGCACGGGGGCGATCTACCTGTTCCACGTGGGCCCCGCCTCCCAGGACGCGGCCGCCCTCCCCGCCGTCATCGCCGGCCTGCGCACCGCCGCCTACGGCTTCGCCACCGTCGCCCAGCTCGTCGCCGGGTAGGCGTCACCCTGGCGAGGGACCTTCTGGCGTCAGAATCTTTCCACTGAGGAAAGATTTTGACGCCAGAAACCCGCTGGCGCGGGGCGGCAGCCCCGCTCGGCGTTACGGCCGGGCGTCGCGCCCGGTCCCCGACGCCGACGCCGCCGCCACCTCCAGCGCCCGGACCTCGTCGGCGGTGAGGAAGCGCCACTCCCCCGGCTTGAGCCGGCGGTCGGACACGGGGCCGATGCGGGTGCGCACGAGCCGCACCACGGGGTGGCCGATGGCCAGGCACATCCGCCGCACCTGGCGGTTGCGGCCCTCGTGGATGGTGATCCGCACCCCCCGGGGCGGCACGGCCGCCGCCTTGGCCGGGGCGGTCCGGCCGTCCTCCAGCTCCACCCCCTCCCGCAGCCGGCGCAGTTGGCCGGCCGTGGGCACGCCCCCCTCCACCTCGGCCAGGTACTCCTTCTCCACCCCGAACGACGGGTGCGTGAGCCGGTGGGCGAGGTCGCCGTCGTTGGTGAGGATGAGCAGCCCCTCGGTGTCGGCGTCGAGCCGGCCGACCGGGAACACCCGGGGCTCGGGCGGCGCCAGGTCGACGACGGTGCGCCGGCCCTGGGGATCGGAGGCGGTCGTCACCACCCCGCGCGGCTTGTGCAGCAGGTAGTAGACGAGCCCGGGCCGGACCGACACCGGGACGCCGTCGACCTCGACCCGGGCGGTGGCGGCGTCGACCTTGTCGCCGAGCGTGGCGACGACGCCGTCGACGGTCACCCGCCCCTCGGCGATCAGCTCCTCGCAGGCCCGGCGGCTGCCGAACCCGGCCGCCGCCAGCGTCTTCTGGAGGCGCTCGGCGCCGCCCTCACTCCCAGCCGTCGGCCACTCCCAAGCCCCGTTCGAGGGCGTCCACCACGCCCGCGTCGGGCACGAAGTCGGCCAGCGCGGGCAGGTCCGCCACCGAGTCGAGGCCGAGCCGCTCCAGGAACAGGGGCGTGGTGCCGTACAGCACGGCCTGCCCGGGGCCCGGGTCCCGCCCCACCTCCTGCACGTACCCCCGGTGCTGGAGGGTGCGGACGACGGCGTCGGCGTTGACCCCCCGGATGGCGGCCACCTGGGCCCGGGACACCGGCTGCTTGTAGGCGACGACGGCCAGCGTCTCCAGGGCGGCGGCCGACAGCTTGGCGGGCTGGCCGTCGAGGACGAACCGCTCCACGTAGGGGGCCTGGTCGGGGTGGCTCTGGAGGCGGAACCCGCCGGCCACCCGCACGAGGGCGAAACCCCGGCGTTCCAGCTCGTAGGAGGCGGTCAGCTCGCCGCACAGCTCCTCGATGCGCGCCGGGCTGAGCTCCAGCAGCTGGGCCAGCAGGTGGGGCTCCACCGGCTCGGTCGCCACCATGAGGATCGCCTCGATGGCCCGCAGCGTCTCCGACCTAGCCATCCGCCGCCTCCACGTCGACCGTCACCGTCGCCTCCTCCCCCGCGCCCGTCCAAACCACCGCCAGCTCGCCGAACGTCTCGAACTGCTCCACGTCGACCCGGCCCTGCTTGTACAGCTCCAGCACGGCCAGGAAACAGACGATGACCTCGAGCCGGTGCTCCAGCCCGGCGGTCAGCTCCCGGAACGTCATCCGGCGCCCCTCCCCGCCCGCCGCCAGCCGCCACGCCACCTCGTCCACCGCCTCCGCCACCGACACCCGGATGGGGGCGACGTGGTCGAGGTCGACCTTGGGGACGGGCCTGGGGGCGGTGGCCCGCAGGTAGGCGGCCTGGACGTCGGCCCCGGTCACGCCGGCCAGGAAGTCGGGCATCAGCGCCAGGAAGCGCTCCTCCAGCCCCGCGGCGCGCGGCCACGAGAGCGCGGCCCGCGACGCCATCCGCGCCAGGGCCGTGCCCGCGTCCCGGAACGTCTTGCACTCCAGGAGTCGGGCGAGGAGCAGGTCCCGCTCCTCCAGCAGGGCCAGCTCCTCCTCGCTCTCCGGGTCGTCGACGCCCGGGAGGAGGCGGCGGGTCTTGAGCTCGACCAGCGTGGCGGCGATGAGGAGGAACTCGGTGGCCACGTCCAGGTTGAACGTCCCCATGCGCTCGATCTCGCCCAGGTAGGCGTCGACGATGCGGGCCAGGGACACCTGGTAGACGTCCACCTGGTCGCGCACGATCAGGTGCAGGAGCAGGTCGAAGGGGCCCTCGAAGACGGGCGTGTGCACTTCGTACGGCAAGGACCGCAGATTACCGACGGGCGCCGGCCCACCTGGCGCATACCATCGCAGCCATGGCACGCGTGCTCTCCGGCATCCAGCCGACCGGCGACATCCACCTGGGGAACTACCTCGGGGCCGTCCGGCACTGGGCCGAGGACCAGCGCGCGGCCGACGCCTACTTCTGCGTGGTCGACCTCCACGCCCTGACCCTGCCCCGTGAGCCGGGCGAGCTGCGCGCCAAGACGTACGAGACCGCCCTCGGGCTCATCGCCGCCGGCCTCGACCCCGACGTGTGCACGCTGTTCGTGCAGAGCCACGTGCCCCAGCACACCCAACTGGCGTGGATCCTCGAGTGCGTGGCGAGCATGGGCGAGCTGCGGCGGATGACCCAGTTCAAGGACAAAGCCCGGGGCAACGACGAGTCGGCCCGGGTGGGGCTGTTCACCTACCCCGTGCTCCAGGCCGCCGACATCCTCCTCTACGACGCCGACCGGGTCCCGGTGGGCGACGAGCAGCGCCAGCACATCGAGCTGTGCCGCGACCTGGCCATCCGGTTCAACGGCCGCTACGGGGACGTGTTCACCGTGCCCGAGGCGACCGTGCCCACGGTCGGCGCCCGCATCATGGATCTCCAGGAGCCCACGGCGAAGATGTCCAAGTCGGCCGAGTCAAACCGGGGCGTGGTGCTGGTGCTGGACGAGCCCGACGCCATCGACCGCAAGATCCGGCGCGCCGTCACCGACCCGTCCAGCCAGATCCGCTTCGACCCCGAGCACAAGCCGGGCGTGTCGAACCTGCTCCAGATCCTGGCCGCGGCCACCGGCGCCCCGGACCCGGCCGCCCTGGCCGACGAGTTCGCCGACTACGCCTCGCTCAAGTCGGCGGTCACCGGCGCGGTGGTGGAGCTGCTGCGGCCCGTCCGCGAGCGGTACCTGGAGCTGGCCACCGACCCCCAGGGGGCGGACGAGCTGCTGGCCCGGGGCGCGCGCAAGGCCGAGGCGGTGGCGGCCGCCACCCTGGAGCGGGCGCGGGACGCCATCGGCATGCTGGCGCCGGTCCGCCAGGCCGCGCCCGCCCGGTGACCGCCGACGCCGTCTCCAACGCCCTGCTCGTGGCCGGGTACGGCCTGGCCGTCGGGGCGGCGGTGAAGTTCGTGCCCATGTGGCGGCAGAAGCGGGTGGGACGCTTCCTGGTCTTCGAGGCGGGGACGGCCGCAGTGGCGGCCGGGCTGTTCCTCCGGGGCCGGAACAAGGAAGCGGGCCTCAACGCCGCCGCCTTCGCCGGCCTCGCTCTCGCCTGGGTCCTCACCAGCCGCCGGCGGTGAAGCGGGCGGGGGCCGCCACGGCCGGCGTGGCCGGCGTGGCCGGCGTGGCCGGCGTGGTCGGCGTGGTCGGCGTGGTCGGCGTGGTCGCGGGCGCGCTCGCCGGCGCGCTGGCCCTCACCGGCTGCGGCGAGGACCGGCCCTCGGTCGGGATAGCCCGGGACGCCGCGCCCCCGCCCGCCGCCGGGTTCACTCGCATCATCGGGGCCGGCTTCACCATCGACATGCCCGCCGGCTGGCGCCAGCCTCCCCTCGACCCCGCCGACTTCGACCAGACCGCCGCCCAGCTGCGGCGGGACAACCCCAAGCTGGCCCAGGCGCTGGAGCTGGCCCGGGCCAGCATCGGCGGCGGGAGCCGCCTGTTCGCCATCGACCCCGTCGACGGCTCCAGCGTCAACCTCATCGTGGTCGACTCGGGCGGCCGCACGCTGGCGGGGGTGGTGGCCGACGCCACCAGCGAGCTCAACCGGTTCGGGGCCAAGGATCTGCGCGAGAAGCGGACCAAGGTCGGGCGCCGGGACGGCGTCCGCCTGGAGTTCTCCCTCCCGGTGACGGCCGTGGGAGGCACGGTGACCGTGCCCGAGATCCAGTACTACGTCCTGCGGGGCAGCCGCCTGTTCATCCTCACCCTCTTCGGCTCCAGCCCCAGCCTGGGCACGGTGGCCGAGAGCCTGCGCATCAACTGAGCGCCCCGAGGGTGTCAGCGCCCGGGCGGTCAGCGCCGAGCCGGTCGAGCCGGTCGGCCCGGACGATGGCGGTGACCGTGCGGACCGCCTCAGCCTCCGCCATCGGCGCGGCGGCCAGCCCCGCCGGGATAGCGCGCCGACCCGTCCCACGCCGGCCAGTCGAGGGGCTCGCTGGCGCCGAGGTCGCCCACGTCGGCGATCACGCCGACTTCGTAGCCGCTGGCACGCGACAGCTGATCGTCGTCCAGTCGACGCAGTTCCACGAGTCAATGCTGCCGTAGAGTCGAGGGCGCCCGTTGACCCGGCGGTCGGGCGGGATCCAGGCGTACAAGCTGGTGATCCCGGCCGGATCGCGCCGGCGCGAGCCCGGGCTGAAGGTCCACGAGGGCCACGAGTGGGTGTACGTCCTCAACGGCCGGCTCCGCCTGGCGCTGGCCCGGCACGACATCGTCCTGTCCCCCGGCGAGGCCGCGGAGTTCGACACCCGCACGCCGCACTGGTTCGGCGCCGCCGGCGGCGAGGCGGTGGAGTTCCTCAGCCTGTTCGGCAAGCACGGCGAGCGGGCCCACCCCCAGGCCGGGCCCCCGGGGCCGGCGCTGAGCCGGTTCGCCGGATCGCCCCCCGCGGGGCGGCTCAGGCGGAGACGGGGCGGGCCACGGGCGCCGGCCGGGCGCTGGCCGTGGCCTGGGTGACGGCCAGGTCCTCGAGGCCGCCCACCTGGATGGCGCCGGCCTTGTAGCGGCGGCGCTGGCGGGCCTCGAGGCGGGTGGCGACGTAGCTCAGGGTCATGTTCACGGCGATGTAGATGACGGCGACGAGGGCGAAGGAGTGGACGGGGTTCTGGAAGAACTCCGAGCTGATCCGGGCCCGGCGCAGCAGCTCCTCGTACGCCAGCAGGATGCCGAGCGACGTGTCCTTGAGCAGGGTGACGAGCTGGCTGACGATGGCGGGGACCATGCGCCGGATCGCCTGGGGCAGGATCACCAGGCCCATCGCCTGCCAGTACCGCAACCCGACGGCGGACGCCGCCTCGCCCTGGCCCCGGTCGAGGGAGAGGATCCCGGCCCGGAAGATCTCGGCCAGGATGGCGCTGTTGTAGACGGCGAGGGCGAGCACCAGGTACCAGAACACGTCCAGGTCGACGCCCAGCTTGGGCAGGCCCAGCCACGAGAACAGGATCAGCAGGTACAGGGGCAGGCCCCGGAAGAACTCCACGTACAGCCCGGCCAGCCAGCGCTGGGGCCAGCCCCGGGCCAGCCGGGCCAGGGCCATCACGCCCCCGACGACCAGGGCGATCGCCATGGCCGTCAGCGCCGCCTTCACGGTGTTGCCCAGACCGCCGAGGAAGAACTTGAAGACCGCCCACTGCGTCAGCGGCCGCCACTTGGACTCGTCGAGCTGGCCGTTCTCGTCCAGGCGGCGGATGGCCACCGCGACCACGGCCACGATGGCGGCGGCGGACACCACCGACGCCACCAGCACCCGGCGCCGGCCCTTGGGCCCCAGCGGATCCCCCAGCGTCAGCAGGCTCGACTTCATCGCTTGATCGCCACCTTGCGCTCGATCCACCCCACCGCGAAGCCGGACGGGATGGTGAGCAGGAGGTACGCCACCGCGGCGCCGAGGAAGATGGGGAGGGGCTGCGCCGTCTCGTTGATGAGGCGCTCGGCCGTCTCGGCCAGGTCGGCCACCGAGATGAGGGCGGCCAGGGCCGAGTTCTTGATGAGGGCGATGAAGATGCTCCCCAGGGGCGCCACCACGGTGCGGATGGCCTGGGGCAGCACGACGATGCGCATGAGCTGCGGGAACGTCAGCCCGATGGCCCGCGCCGCCTCCCCCTGGCCCGTCGCCACCGCGTTGATCCCCGAGCGGATCGTCTCGGCCACGAACGCCCCGGTGTAGGCCGCCAGCACGATGACCGCCGAGGTGAACCGGCTGTAGAGGATGCCCACGTCGGGCAGGCCGAAGAAGAACAGCACGAACAGCACGGCCAGGGGCGTGTTGCGCACGGTGGCGACGTAGAACGTCCCCACCGCCCGCAGCGGGGGCACCGGGCTGGTGCGGAAGGCCGCCACCACGATGCCGATCACGAACGCCCCGGCGAAGCCGAGGAGCGTGAGCAGCACCGTGGTGCGCATGCCCTCCAGGAAGAGGTCGAGGTTGTCGAAGACCACGTCCACGGGCCGACCCCCCGAACCTCAGTTGGCGGCTACGGCCGGGACGTGGTCGTCGCCGCCACCGTGGTGGTGGTGGTGGCCACCGACGTGGCCGTGCCGGTGCCGGCGTAGCGGTCGACCGTCGGCGGCGAGGGCGTCAGGCCGGTGAGCTTGCCGAGCGTGTCGGCGTAGGCCTTGGCCCACTCGCCGCTGCGAAAGATCTCCTCCAGGCGGTCGTTGAGGAAGCTCCGGAAGGCGTCGTCGCCCTTCTTGACGCCGATGCCCAGCGGCTCCTCGGAGACGTTGATGTTGGCCAGCTTGAACTGGCCCTGGTTGGCCTCCATCTGGCCGACGAGGATGCCTCGGTCGGTGATGACCGCCTCCACCCGGCCCTGCCGGAGCTCGGCCGCGCACAGGGCGTAGCTGGTAAGCAGGGTGAGGTCGGCGGTGATGTTCTTGGCGGTGAGGTTGGCGGGGGTCGTCGAGCCGCCCTGGGTGCAGACCTTCTTCCCGTTCAGGTCGGTGAGGGTGCGGATGGTCGTGTTGTCGGTGCGCACCATCACGTCCTGGCCGTCGATGATGTACGGCCCGGCGAAGTCGACGAACTGCTTGCGGGTGTTGTTGATCGTGTAGGTCGCCACCACCATGTCGCGCTGGCCGTTCTGGAGCACGAACTCCCGGACGCCCGAGATCGTCTCCTGGAAGTCGATCTTGCTCTCGACGTCGGCCACGCTGCCGCCGAAGATGGCCACGGCGATCAGCTTGGCGATCTCGATGTCGAACCCTTCCACCTTGCCGGTGATGGGGTTCTTGAGCCCGGAGCCGAGCTGGTCGAACTTGACGCCGACCACGACCTTGCCCTTGGCCTGGATGTTGGCCATGGTGGTGCCGGCGGCGAACGACGGCATGGTTGTCGCGGTTCCTCCGCCGGTGGTGTTGGAGGAGGTTTCGCCGTCGTCGCTTCCGCACGCGGCGGCCACCAAAGACAGGGCCACAACTACGCTGAAGAAGGCCCAGCCTCGCTTACCCATATCTCTCCTTTCTCAATGGGCCAGGATCTTCGAGAGGAAGGTCCGGGCTCGCTCGGTGTCGGGCCGATCGAAGAACTGGTCGGGTGTGGCCAGCTCCACGATGCGGCCGCCGTCCATGAACGCGACGCGCCGGGCGGCCTGGCGCGCGAAGCCCATCTCGTGGCTGACGACGATCATCGTCGTGCCGTCGCGGGCCAGCTCGACCATCACGTCGAGCACTTCCTTGATCATCTCCGGGTCGAGGGCCGACGTGGGCTCGTCGAAGAGCATGAGCTTCGGTTGCATGGCGAGGGCGCGGGCGATGGCGGCTCGCTGCTGCTGCCCCCCCGACAGCTCGGCGGGGTAGCGGTTGGCCTTCTCCGCGATCCCGACCCGCTCCAGCAGCTTCATCGCCCCTTCCCTGGCCTCCTGCTTCGACGCCTTGCGGACCTTGACCGGCCCGAGGGTGACGTTCTGGAGGATGGTCTTGTGGGCGAAGAGGTTGAAGGACTGGAACACCATGCCGACGTCGGCCCGCAGCCGGGCGAGGGCGCGGCCCTCGGCGGGCAGGGGCTCGCCGTCGATGGCGATCGTGCCGCTGTCGATCGGCTCGAGGCGGTTGATGGTGCGGCACAGGGTGGACTTGCCCGAGCCGGAGGGGCCGACCACGACCAGGACCTCGCCCCGGTCGACGGTCAGGTCGACGTCTTTGAGGGCATGCAGCTCACCGAAGTACTTGTTGACCTTGTCGACGACTACCAGCGGCTCGCTGCTTGCCAACGGTCCCCTCCTCAGTGGCCGAGGGTACCGGGGCGGGCGGCTTTGTGCTGGGCCGGTGAGGCATCAGACCGCCTCTCGCCACGCTCGCGGCGCCGACGAGGCCCAGCGCCACCATCGTCCCACCGGTGGCGAGGGCCACCGCCAGGCGGCGGCGACCCGCGTCCCGGCAGGCGCGCGCCCGGGCCAGCTCGAAGAGGCTCGTGCCCTGGGCGGTCACCCGGCTGGCCTGGCGGGGCCGTCCGCAGTCGGCCGCGGCAGCCGGCGGCGACAGCTCGGGGTCGAGGTCGCGCAGCCGCAGGAGCGGGTCGCCGGCGAACTCGACCCGCACCGGCACGAGGGCGATCACCAGCCCCACGCCCAGGCCCAACAGGCACAGCGCCAGCCAGGCTCGCTTGGGGATCCCTAGGGAGGCGGGTGTCTTTCGCGTGCGGCGCAGCGCGCCGAGGCGGTCGACCCGCCCCTGACCAGCGCCTTTGCGTTTCCAGCGAGTCGCCAACTGGGCGGTCGACCGCCCCAACGAGGACTTGGACACCAGCCTCCTAGCGGGATGCGAGCTCCCCGATGATCTCCGGGCGGCGGGTGATCGACCGGGCCTCCTCCAACCGCTTGGCCAGGTCGTCCGGGCCGAACCCGAAGGCGCCGGGCGGCAGCGTCACCAGGTCGCTCGCCGACCGCACCTTGACCCCTCCCTGCTCCACCGAGATCGCCTCGATCCACTCCCAGCGGATGGCGGTGTGCGCCTCCCCCGGGCCGAAGACCGACACGCCGTGCAGGTCGACGCGGCACAGGATCTTGGGCCCGAAGCGCCGGGCCCGCATCATGTGCTCGGCCACCCTTTGCAACACCCGGCCATCGTAGGCGCGGCCCGGCGCGACCGGCCCGGCGCGGCCCGCCTTGGGTCAAGCCCAACATTGGTCAGGCGGTCGCCGCCACCTGCTCCCCGCCGGAGGCCAGGAACGCGAGCAACTGCTCGCGGTAGGCGTAGAACCGGGGGTGCCCGACCAGGGACCGGTGGTCGCGGGGCCGCTCGAGGTCGATGTCGAGGATCCCGCCGATGCGAGCCCGGGGGCCGTCGGTCATCATGACCACCCGGTCGGCCAGAACGATCGCCTCGTCGACGTCGTGGGTGACGCAGACCGCCGTCACCTCGCTGCGGCTCCACACGTCGAGCAGAACGTCCTGGAGGTCCCAGCGGGTGAGGGTGTCGAGCATGCCGAACGGCTCGTCGAGCAGCAGCAGCTTGGGGCTAAGGGCGAAGGCGCGGGCCAGGCCGACGCGCTGGCGCATGCCGTTGGACAGCTCGGCCGGCCGTTTGTCCATGGCGTCGGCCAGCCCCACCCGCTCCAGGTGGTGCTCGACGAGGGCGCGCCGCTCGGCGGCGGGGGCGCCGGGATAGACCCGGTCGACGCCCAGCGCCACGTTGCCTCGCGCCGTCAGCCACGGGAGCAGCGACGGCGCCTGGAAGACGACCGCCTTGTCCGGCCCGGCCGCGTCCACCGGCTGCCCGTCGAGCGCGATGGCGCCGGTGGTGGCGTCGTTGAGCCCGGCCAGCATGGCCAGCACCGTCGACTTCCCGCAGCCCGAGTGGCCGATGATGGAGACGAACTCGCCCCTGGCCACCTGGAGGTCGAACGCTGCGACCACGGTGAGGGGGCCGTCCGGCGTGGGGTAGACCTTCGAGACCCCGCGCACGTCGAGGAACGACCGGACCGGCGCGGCGGCGGGCGCGGCGGCGGTCAAGGCCGTGGTCGAGCGGGACCGGCGCAGCGGCGCCAGGGCCGGCGCCGCGTCCGCGCCGGTCGCGGCCCCCGCCCGGGCCTGCTCCAGCTCGCTCAGGTAGGCGACGATCTCGTTGCGCAGGGCCTGGTAGGCGGGGTCGTGGTTGAGGGCGACCCGCTCCCGGGGACGGGGGACGTCGACCTCGAAGGTGTGCCCGATCCACCCGCCCGGCGACGGCTCCAGCACGGCCACGCGGTCGGCCAGCAGCAGCGCCTCGTCCACGCTGTTGGTGACGAGCACGATCGTCCGCTCCTCCTGGCGGCGGATGCGTTCGATCTCGTCCTGGAGTCGGGCCCGGGTCAAGGCGTCGAGGGCCGACAGCGGCTCGTCGAGCAGCAGGATCTCGGGCTTGGCGACGAGGGCCCGGGCCACCGCCACCCGCTGGCGCATGCCACCCGACAGCTGGGCCGGCTTGCGGTCCTTGGCCGCGGTGAGCCCCACCAGGCCGATGGCGCCGGCGACCATCCCCTCCCGCTCGGCCCGCCCGGCGCCCTTGTGCACCGAGTCGACCGCGAGGCGGACGTTCCCCTCGACGGTGAGCCACGGCATCAGCGAGTAGCTCTGGAACACCACGCCCCGGTCGGCGCCCGGGCCGGTGCACGGCTCGCCCCGGACCAGCACCTCGCCGCCGTCGAGGTCGATGAGGCCGGCGATGGCCGAGACCAGGGTGGTCTTGCCCGAGCCCGAGAACCCGATGACGGCGACGAACTCGCCCTCGGCGACGTCGAGGTCGAGGCCGGCCAGCACGGCGGCGGGCTCGCCGTCCGGCCCCGGGTAGGTCTTGGTGAGGCCGCGCAGCGACAGGACCGGCGTCATGCCGTGTGGTTGCGGCTGGCGAGCTTCTGCGAGCGGCTCATGAGCTGGTCGAGCACGCACCCCAGGAGGCCGATGACGAACAGGGCGAACATGATCCGGCCCAGCGACTGGGTGCTGCCGTTCTGGAACTCGTCCCAGACGAACTTCCCGAGGCCGGGGTTCTGGGACAGCATCTCGGCGGCGATGAGCACCATCCAGCCGACGCCGAGCGACAGCCGCAGGCCGGTGAAGATGTAGGGCAGGGCCGAGGGCAGCACCACCTTGCGGAGGCGGGTGAACCAGCCCAGCTCGAGCACGCGGGCGACGTTGACGAGGTCCCGGTCCACGGCGGCCGCGCCCACCGACGTGTTGATCAACGTCGGCCAGACCGAGCACAGCGCGACCACGAGGGCGGAGATGACCATGCTCTTGGGGAGGAGGCCGTCGTTGCTGGTGATCGTGGCCGAGATCACCATCGTCACGATGGGCAGCCACGCCAGGGGGCTCACCGGTTTGAGCACCTGGATCAGCGGGTTGATCGCCGCGCGGAAGTTCCGCGAGAGCCCGCCGATGAGCCCGACGGCGACCCCGACGATCGAGGCCAACGTGAAGCCGAGGGCGACGGTCTTCAGCGACGTCCAGACCTGGTCGACGAACGTGGGCGGCCCCGAGTACTTGAAACGCTGCGCCTGGTCGCCCCGCCCAGCGGCCACCAGGGCCTCGTTGCGGGCCTCCTGGGTGGCGTAGAAGCGGTCTTCCGCGGCGTGGGCGGCGCGCCACTCGCGGTAGAGCCCCACCCCTTCGGACGCCACGTCGGCGGGGCCGGGCAGGGTTCCCAGGGAGGTCTTGATCTGGGGGGCCACCGCGGCCCAGGCGGCGACGAACAGGGCGATGCCGACCAGGGGCGGCAGGAACCGGCGCGCCGCGCCCGCGGCCAGGGCGCCCATCCGCGCCCGGGCCCGGCCGCCGGCCTGTCCGGGTGCGGCGAGAGGGGCCGGGACGTCGCCGGCGGGCCCGGGGGCGCCGTCGCCGGCGGACGCGGGCTCGTCGAGGCCGAGGGCTTCGTCGAGCGGTTCCAGTTCGGCGAGCTCGTGCGCCATGATGCGATGTTCCTCCCGTGTCGGTGGCGGATGAGTCGGTGGCGGATGGGCCGGTGGCGGATGGGCCGGTGGCGGATGGGCCGGTGGCGG
>Ga0187892_10006008_pt1 | contig 18477 bp, 14 predicted proteins | sample MA1701073metaG_FD_139345 | JGI IMG/M metagenome (GOLD analysis project Ga0187892, IMG submission 139345) | Bio-ooze microbial communities from a basaltic lava cave in the Kipuka Kanohina Cave System on the Island of Hawaii, USA - MA170107-3 metaG ...
GGCCCATGGAGCCCAGCGCGTCGGCCGCCTGCCAGCGGACCCGCAGGTCGGCGTCCTTGAGCGCCGCCCCGAGTGCGGCCGCGGCCGCTTTCCCTTCGGGCGCCGCCTCGCCCAGCGCCTCCGCGGCCGCGGCGCGAACCGTCGGGTCCGGGTGCTTGAGCGCCGCGACGAGGGCCGGAAGGGCCGAGGCCCGGTCGTCGGCCACGATGGCCAGCGCCGAAGCGGCATGAATCCGCGTCGCCGGGTCTTCGTGCGTCGCGGCTTTTGTCAGGGCCGGAATCGCGTCCCGAGCCCCCCTTCCGATCAGCCCCAGGTCCTGCGCCGCGTCGATCCGCACGAGCCGGTCCGGATGTCGGAGCGCTTCCGCGAGCGCCCGGATCTCGCCGGCGTCGGCCTGCGCCGAGTTCTGCTCGGCGGGCGCCTTGAGGCTGACCGCGACCCGGCTCGCGACCTGGTGCTTCATCCACACCCGGGTCTGAAAGGCCGCCATCTCGTACGACCGCCCCGCGACCGTGATCGCGACCTGCTTTCCGGCCAGGAGCACCGTCACGCTCCCCCGAAGTTTCTCAACGGACCCGAAATAGGTGCGCGGCATCTCGGACCGACCCCGCACCAGATGCCACCACGGGGCCGCCGTCCCGGCCGAACACTCGTACCAATAGCGGCCCGTGCAGACGAGGGCGATCTTCCCGTTGTGGAAGCCCACGGCGGTCTTGCCGGGCTCCGCCCAGTCCAGGATGAGGCGGGGTTCGCGCGGGTGGGAGCCGTTCGCGATTTCGTGCTTCGGCGCTCCCTCCGGGTCCTGACCTTTCAGGTCGGCGACCTTCCTGTAGATGATGACGCCCTTTTCCTTGCTGACTTTATCGACCTCGAGCACCACGATGTGTTTGGAGTCCAGGATGACCTGGGGGAGCGTGGGACAGCGGTCCACGTAGGCAAACGACGTGGAGGCGGCGATCAGGACGACGATCCACGCCGGCGCTCGTTTCATAGCCGATTCTTTGTGTAGTTCCCAAGCATACTCCATTGTTCCCGGTTTAAAGTGTAACGCCCCATCCCAAAACGCACCCTATTCCAGAAGGGGCGATGTTGCAAAAGACACCGGGGTCTTTTGCAACGGGACGTGGGTGCGAGGAGATCCCGATGAAGAACTCTCTGGCGATACTGCTCTGGCTCGCATTCCCGGCCTTCGTGCAACAGCAGCCGCCGCCTCCCCCGGTCGCCTTCCCGCCCTTCGAAGTGGACCAGGTCAAGGTCGACATGGCCATCGAGAAAGGCGTCAAGTATCTCAAGTCCCAGAACGCCGGCTTCCTCCAGCCCATGGAGCACATCGGGCGCAAGATGGGGCCGCGGGAGCTGGTCCTCTGGACCTACGTCCACGCGGGCGTGCCCGAGAACGACCCGGCCTTCGTGCAGCTCTTCGACAACATGATCAAGGACAAGCTCGAGGCGACGTACTGCGTCTCGGTCCAGGCGATGATCCTCGAGGAAGTCAACCGCGTCAAATACCAGCAGCGCATCTGGCAGTGCGCCAAGTTCCTCGTGGACAACCAGAGCGCCCAGGGGTTCTGGGGCTACGGGGACCCCACCGTCTACGCCGAAGACGTCCCCACCACCGCCCCCGAGCGCAAGGACGTCTCGACCAGCGCGAAGAACGCCCGGAGTTTCGACGTCCTGCCGCCTCCCGGGGTCAAGGTGAAGCCTCCGGTGAAGCATCGGCTCAAGGTCAAGCGGGACCGGGAAGGCAACCCCAACGACAACTCGAACACGCAGTACGCGACGCTGGGGCTCCGCGCCTGCTACGACGCCGGGATCGAGTTGCCCGAGGAGGTGATCTCCAAGCTCGTCGCCTGGTACCGCAAGACGCAGAAGAAGCCCGAGGGGCCGGCGATCAAGCTCGACATGAAGGACGCCCAGGACCGCATCCAGAAGGGGGCTTCGGGAGTAATGGAGAGCTTTTCGGCCGAGCCGGCCGGCTGGTGCTACGGGGACCACGACCATAAGGCTTACGGGTCGATGAGCGCGGGGTCGCTCGGCGGCCTGGTCATTTCCCTCTACCTGCAGGACAACGACTGGGACTCCAAGCTGGGAAGCGCGCGGCCCGTGAAGCGCTCGTGGAAAAAGGACAAGGACGTCCTCGAAGGGATGGCCTGGATGGCCAAGAACTTCAGCGTGACGTGCAACCCGGGCCCGTACGAGCACGCGAACTTCGAGGAGAACTCCAAGCACTTCCACTACTACTACCTCTACGCCCTGGAGCGCGCGGGGCTCCTCTACGGCACCGAATGGATGGGCTCGCACAAGTGGTACCCGATCGGGGCGAAGTACCTGATCGAGCAGCAGGGGGCCAACGGCTCGTGGAACGGCGACGCGCTCGATACCTGCTTCGCGATCCTCTTCCTGAAGCGGGCCACCCGGCCGCTCGACGTGGCCACCCACTCGGCGGGGTCCGCCAGGAACCGTTAGGCGGAATCGGAGCGGGGGTCGGACAGGCCCGGCATCACGACGCTATTTCGTAATCAGGGGCTGCGTGGGCTCGTCGTCCTTGACCTTGGCCGCGGGTAGCTTTGGGATGGCGGGTTTCCCCACCTTGCGCCGCGACCGGACATAGAGGGCGACGAACGCGGCCGCGAACCCGGCCGCCAGCGCCGCGACGGAGAGGATCAGATCCTTCGTGAGCAGGCCGACCACCACGATCACCGCGACCAATGCGCCCCCGATGGCCGCCAGCACGATCGTGTTCTGATGGGACTCGCTCTTCCGGGTCAGCTTGGTCACGAGCCCGGTCGAAGGCGGGGGCGGCTCCGAAGGAGCCGGCGCGACAGGAGGAGACGGCGGGGGCGCGGCGGCGACGGAAGGCACGGGGGTCGCGTCTTCCGTCGGCGCCGTGGAAGGATCGCCCACGGACAGGAGCTCGATCGTCCCGTCCTGGTGATGCCGGATGCGCGTCCGGCACTTGGGGCAGCGGAGCTTCCGGCCGCGGAACTCGTCGCCGACGGCGCACTTTGCCTTGCAGGACGGGCACTGGAATTCGAGCATTCAGCCCATTAGACATCCGGCCGGGCTGAAGAGTTCAGCAATCCCGTTGCCTGGGACGGGCAGATTGCCTATCCTGTCTCCGATGAGAACAGCCCGGCGCCGCTCACGGGTCGTACCCGCCCTCGTCTCCATCGCCCTCCTGGGGGCGGCGGTGGCAGGCACTCTCTGGTTCGTCCAGTTCCGCGATCAGAGCAAAGCCGTATCTCTCTACGAGCGCATCACCGGCCTCTACGCGGACAAGCAGGCGCCCCCGAGCTGTGAACGGCTTGGGATGATGTTTCTCGAATTGACGGAAAGCCCACACGCCTCCGACCTGCTGAGCCGGCTCGACCGGGAGCAGGCTTCGATCGGCTACGACGGGTCGCGGAATGCCGTCTACTACATCCATGTCAAGGGAGACTCGCGTCCGTGCGTCGGCCGTGCGTACAGGCATGCCGGGGTCGAGCGAAGGGACAACCACTCCGGCTTTCCTGACTTCTTGATCTTCCAGAAAATCGATGCCGGTGCGAAGGAGGTTTCTCTCCAGTTCGCCGTCGCCAAGGACGAGCGGCAGCGGGCGGCGATCGAGCGCTACGGATTCGAACCCGGCGCGGCGTATTCGACGACGTTCGAGGGCCCCACCGACCCGTTCGACCTGGCCGGCCTGGCGCGCCGGGCCCGCCGGAAGTAGCTCTAATCCTTCACGAGCAGGACGTGGATGGCCTTCACCACGACCCTCACCTTGTCTCCCTTCTTCAACCCCATGTCGTCCAGCGAGTCCACGGTCATGACGCTCGCCATTTGGGAGGCCGGGACGTCGAGCTTCACCTGGCACATGAGGTCGCCTTTCCTGATCTCGGTCACCGTGGCGACGATCTGGTTCCGCGCTCCGAATTTCATCGGTGTTCCCTCCGCTATACCGATAATTTAGTCAATGGAGTACCCTCAGGTCGACGTTCCCGTGGCCGGCGGGGGACTGCTCATCGCGCTCGTCGCGACCCTCCACGTCTTCGTCGCCAACTTCATCGTCGGGGGGACCGTCTTCCTGCTGGTCCTCGAGCGCCGCGGGTGGGAGGCGACCGCCCGCGCGTTCGCCAAGACGCTGATCGTCACGATGGGCGTGGTCGGCAGCGTGACGGGCGTGGGCATCTGGTTCGCGATCCTGGGCGTGGCCCCCCGGGCGACGGTCGAGCTCGTCCGGATCTTCTTCTGGCCTCTCGTCGCCGAGTACGCCATGTTCGTCGTCGAGATCGTCGCCCTGGCCGTGGTCGTGTACGGGTGGGACCGGATCCGCCGGCGGCCGTGGGAGCTGGCGGCGGCCGCGGCCTCGTGGCTGAGCATGGCGATCGTAAACGGCATGCTCTCTTTCATGCTCACGAGCGGCCGCTGGCCCGAGACGCGCGCGCTCGGCGACGCCTTCTTCAACCCCTCATACTTCTCGTCGCTCGCCCACCGGGCGCTTGCCTCCGTCGCGGTCACCGGGATCGGCGGGCTCGTCTTCGTCTCCTTCCGTCCGGACGACGAGTTCCGCGCCCGGCTCACGCGCCTCTGCGCCAAGTGGTTCCTGGCGCCGACGCTCCTCCAGTTCCTGGTCGGGGGGTGGTTCCTGTACACGCTGCGCGACGAGCAGCGCCAATGGGTCCTCGGGTATTCGATCACGCTCTCGATGATCTGGACGGGCGCCATCGGGCTGGCGGTGCTCCTGAGCGCCTACGTCGCGTTCCAGGGGCTCAAGCTCGGGCGAATGGGGCCCGGGTCGGCGGCGCTTTCGGCCGTCATGCTCCTCACGGTGGTGGGCATGATGGAAGCCACGCGCGAGGCGGTGCGGCGGCCGTGGCTCATCGACGGGCACATGTATTCCAACCAAATTCTGAAGGACGAGGTCTCCGAGCTGAACCGGACCGGGGTCCTCGCTCGCGTCCCCGCAGTCGAGCCCACGCGGCGCGGCGAGACGCTCTTTCGGCTGCAGTGCCGGTCCTGCCATACCGAGCGGGGATTCGTCGGCATGAAGTACTCCGTCAAGGGCCGCACCTCGGAGGAGCTCGACCTCTTCCTCGACAAGCAGATCGCCCGCTGGCACCCCTTCATGCCGGTCTTCGTCGGGACGCCGGACGAGCGGCGGACTCTGGCCGCCTATCTCGCGGGGTTGGGGGAGGGGCGCCGATGAGGACGGCGCTGGCGGTCTTCTTCGCGCTTCACTTCGCCTCCTCGGCGGCGGCGCTCGGGCTCCCTTGGGCGGTGGCGTGGTTCGCCCGCCGGCGGGAAGCGCTGGCGCGCGGCCTGGTGACCGTGACGCTCGTCAACCTGTCCACGGCCGTCGTCCTGGGCGTGGCGGCGATCCTATTCGTGACCCGGGCCTGGCCCAAGCCGTTCGTCACGAGCGCGGTGAGCCACTTCGCGCTGCTGCTGGCGGTCGTCCCGCTCCTGAGCGCGGCCTTCGCGTCGATGTACGCCTACCAGATCCGGGGGTGGCGGCCAGGGCCGGCGGCCTGCGGCGTGGCGGTGCTCGCGATCGGCATCGTCTTCTCGGTCGTGGCATCCTTTCCATCGGGCGCGACGTCCGCCGTGCTCCGCGCGGCCCATTTCGTGGCGGCCGCGCCGACCGCGACGGGCTTGGCGATCGCGGTTCGCTTCGCGGGGACCGAGGAGGCCCGCCTGGGAGTGCGCCTGGCCTTCTTCGGGTTCGCGGCGCAGGCGGCCGTGGGTGCGTCCTACGTCCTGTCTGCCTCGGGTCGGCCGGGAGGGATCCTCCTCTGGATGCCGGCGGTCACGGGCCTGGGTCTCCTGGGAGTGCTGGCGGTTCTCGCGAGGACCCGGAAGCCCAGCCGATTCCTCGCCGTGGCCGCCTCCGCCGGATACCTCTTCGCGACGCTGTCCTGGTCGGCCGTTCGCGAAGCTTCGCGAGGCTGATCAGCCTTTCTTGATGTACGTCAGCGGCGCGCGCTCGTTGCGGCCCTTGCCTTTGGGGTTGATGCCGCTGAGGTCGAGCGCCGTGGCGTAGACGTCGCCGTGGTCGGGGATGGAGGATTTCGGGCTCTTCGAGGCGCCGTCCTTCAGGACCCCCGTGACCGGATCGTAGGCCGGGTCCAGGCTGCCGTCGGGCATGAGCGGGATCGCGAGCAGCGTCTTCTCGCCGACGCCGCCGTACTGGCGGTCCCCCTTCACCGTCCCGCCCAGGAAGGCGGCGGACGTGACGCGCCAGTGCTGGGAGATGTCCTGCCCCTCGATCTGCTTCTTCTTGTCCTCGTCGGAGATCTTCATCTTCACGATGGCGTCGACGTCGCCCCGGATCGTGCGGCCGAACTCGGAGGTGAGCACGATCGTCGTGAAATCGTAGAGGCTGTTTCCGGTGTTCCCGTATTCGGTCGTCTTCAGCAGGTCGACCAGCGTGAGGAGCGGCTTCCAGAGGTGCTCCTTCATCATCGCGGTCTGGTCCTGCTTTCCCTTGGGCGTCTTGCCGTCCTTGTCCCAAAGGTTGCCGCGGTTGTGGTGGGTGTCGAACCGGCGGATTTCCCGGCTCTCGATGAAGAAGGCGCACGAAAGCCCCGCGCGCATCAGCTCGTAGGTCATCATCGCCTGGACGTTCGTGTTCGGGGAGAACTTCGTGCGCGCCTTGTTCCCGTTCACGCTCCGGTAGGTGATCAGCTCGTCGGACGGCGTGACGCCGAAGCGCTCCTTCATCGCCGGGTCGGAGAAGAGCCGGTTGAGCGTCTGCGGGTCGATCGACTTTCCCTTGTCCGCGAGGTTCTCGTAGATCCGGCGCGCGGAATGGTAGCTCTTGACGGCCTCGACGTACCGGTCGTCGACCGCCAGCGTGTCGGCTTTCTCGAGGAACTCCTGGACCTGCCGGTTGACGACGTCGTTCGAGGCGTCGCGCATGCGGTTGAGAAACCGGCCCAGGTTGGCGGGCGTCCCGGCGTAGATCGTGTGCGCGTGGACCGGGCCCAGAGCGGGGTAGTACCCCTTGCGGCCGGTGAACTGGACCTCGTTGAGCTCGCCGTCGGAAAGCCAGCAGTGCCAACTGACGCTGGGCAGCACGTGCGGCTGGCCGTAGACCTCCGCGAAGGCCTGCATGACGGAGCGCTCGTCGTCCTCGCGGTCGGCGGTCTGCGCGAACTTGTAGTGCCCCATGTGGCAGCGCAGCCGCTCGCTGGAGTGGCCCGAGCCGGTCTCCATCGAGCTCAGGACCGCCATGTCTTTGAAGAGGCTCTTGCCGTCCTCGGCCAGGTACCCGTAGCGGATGTTGCCGTGCCTCTCGATGCCGCAGCCGGGCTTGCCGAAGTTCAGCACGCGGTAGTGCTCGTGGCTCGGGTCGGGCAGGCGGTTGTCCGGGAAGATGTTGTTGGGCGTCACGACGGGATTGAAGCAGTCGTAGCCTTCCCACCCGCCCTCGAGGAACCAGTAGATGAGGAAGCGCGGCTCCGCCCGACCCGCGGCGTCCTTGGCCTTCCGCGCGAACGGGCGGGAGGACTCGTCGGCGTACCCCCGGCGGGCGAAGAACCCCAGGAAATCGGAGGCCGTGAGTCCCGCGGCGGACAGCCCGACGCGCCGGACAAACTCGCGCCGGTTCAGCCGGCCCAGGCCGCGCCGGGCCTCGGGGGCGTCGCCCGACCCGAGAGTGCCGTGCGTCTCGTGATCTTTGCACATGACGGTTTTCTCTACCTCGCCTTGGGCTCCAGGTATTCCGGACAGGTCAGCATCTCGCGCAGCAGGGCGCGGATCGAATAGTTGTTGGCGGCGGCGTTGTCCCAGAGGCGCCGGTACAGGACGCGCTCCTCGTCCTCGTGGCGCATCTCGCGCCCGAAGTAAAAGATGAAGTGCGTCTGGATCATCGTCCGGATGAAGCGTTCCTTGTTCTGGGCGCCCAGTGCGAACGCTTCCATTCCCTCCCCCTTGAAGGGGTAGGAGGGAACCACGTTCCGGTCGGTGGCGTCGATCGGCGCGCCTTTCTCGTCTTTCTCCCGGAACGTCCCGTCGTCGGCCCATTTCAGGCGCTGGAACGCCAGGGGCGTCAGGATCTTGTGGCAGCTGTAGCAGGTCGAGTCCGGGTGCGTCGTGGAGGCCGCCGTGGCGCCCTCGCGCTGGGTGACGATCGTCGCGGGCACCTCGAAGGCGTACCCCAGGAACTTCTCGCAGACGACGGCGGCGTAATTGAAATGCGGCAGTCCGGGCTTCCCGTCGATGAACCCTTTCATCGTCAGCAGCCCGGTCTTCCCGTGGTGGGCGGGCCGCGGCTGGCGCTGGAGATTCCGGTCCACCGTATAGTCGGCCGTGAGGATCTCCTTGAACGGCCGGTCGTTGAAGACCACGTAGCACCAGAGCCGCGTCGGCTCGTCGTCCGTCTCCGACCCGTGACTTTCGAGCACGAGTCGGATGCGGCGGAAGTAGAACTCGCGGAATTCCTCGCCGTCGAGGTACTGGTTCACGAACGAGGCGAGCGTCGCCCCTTCCTCCAGGCGCTTGAGCTCCTCGGCGCTCGGGGTGCGGCCGACGAGGTCCTGCGCGATCTTGACGAGCTGGAGCCTCCGGCGCGCGGTCCCGTCCTTCATGGCGGCGGCCGACGGGGGACGCGTGAACAGGAAGTCGGGGTGCCGGAGCAGGGCGCGGCAGAGTCCCTCCCACGCGGCCTGTTGAGCGCTCATCGTCGGCGCGACAAACGTGACGATCGGCGCGTGCGGGTCGGAAAGCTCGACCTTCGGGCCGCCGGTCTGCGTCCACGTGTAGCGGAGCTCGCTCCGCTGGACGGTGTAGCTCGTGGAGGCGTCCAGCGTTACGCGGCCGCCCGCGCGCGCGCTTTGAGGGTGCCGGATCTGAAGGATCGGCGAAGACTGCCGGGCGCGGACGACCACGGGCGCCCGCGTTTCATTGCCGGCCTTCCCTGGGCAACTGATGAGCACGGAGTAGACTTCATGCTCCTTCCATTCGGATTTTTTCGTCGACGGCCGGTACAGGAGGGCGAGCGCGCCCTTCTTCAGATTGTCGTCCGACAGCAGTTTCGGCCCGAACGTGTTGTAGGGTTTGAACTGTCCCGGCTTGAACTCCTGCCACTGGTCGTGTCCCTGGGCCTCGACCCCCCGGACCATGAACTTCGCCTTCGTCCCGGGCCGGGCGAAGTGCACCGCGTCGGCGACGACCGTCCGTTTCGTGCCGGAATTGTTGATCTCGACGCCGTCCTCGTGGCCGAATTGGAAGGACGTATTCAGGTCCCAGTAGGGGATGTTGCTCAGGGTCTGGTCGATGAAGAATCGGGCTTCGCCCTTCGGCGGGACCGGGGGGGTCGGCTCGGCCGCGTGATGCGTGGGGTCGTAGGAGTCGACTTCGACCCTGACGCTCTCGGCGTTCGGGATCACCGGCTTCACGCGGCCCCGGTTGTCCGTCTCCGGAGTGCCGTCGTTCTTTCTCCAGAGCACGCTCAGTTCGTAGCGGCCGTCCGATTCGACGCGGACGGGAAGGATGATGCTGGAATCGCCCTTGTTCTCGCCCTGGTCCTCGTAACTGGGGAACTCGGCTTCCTTGAGGGTCCACGAGCCCAGGACTCGGACCGACGGATCGTTCACCCGGATCGTACGGACGGTCCGGGCGGGCAACGGCCCCGCCAGTTCGATCCCCGCGACCGACACGTTGCCGTGGCTCCCGCCGTTCAGGATCTGGACCCGCTGGTTTCCGTCGCCGGCTTTGAAGCTGAATTCGCGGGCGAGCGCGTGCCTGGCCAGGAGGCCGCCCTGGGTCGCATGCTGGTTGATGAATTCCTGGTAGAGTCCACAGGGGCCGTGGGAGACGGGGATCATGATGTCGCCCGTACTTGAGAGGCTGGCCGGGTCCTCCACCTTGAGTTCGAACCGCAGCTCGCGCGGCGGGAGCGAGAGTTGGGCTTCGTCGCGGGCGACGTTCCGGATCAGCCGGAACGCGCTTTCGATTTCCTCGGGGGTCGCCTCGCGGAAAAGGATGCGCGCAAAGAGCCGGTTGATTTCTGCGCGCGTGACGTCGTCGGCGCTTTCCCGCTCCAGGGGCGACGGAAGCGTCGCGGGGCAGCCCTCGAAGGGTCCGCTGCTCCGGAGGTAGGCGCGGGTGGCGATGTCCGTAGCCAGGAGGTCCATGCCGGTGAGAAAGGTCGCGGAGGCCGTGCTGCTTTCGTTGAAGGAGCGGACGAAGTCGGCGCCTTTGAAGAGGGCGATGTTCTCGTTGAACAGGTCCTTCCCGTTGCGGACCCAATCGTCGCCGAAGATCGCCTTCACCTTGCGTTTGAGCTGATGGAACGTGATAAAGGTCGTGTCCGGCCCGGAGGGGATCTTCTTGCCGAGGTACTCGATCAGCAGCTCCATCGGAAACCGCTCGTCCATGCCGCCGCTGTCCTTGCGCTGCAGCTGGTGCACAGCGGCGCCGAAGGTCCTCAAGAGCGCGACCTCGGCATCGGTCCAGAGAGGGGCCGGCGCCTTGGGCATGCGCTTCTTCGGGTCGGGGCTCGTGAGGCGGGTGAGCAGGGAAGCGGGGCTCTTGGGGTCCAGGCGACCCTCGACGAGCAGCCTCCGGAAGGTGCCGGCGGCGTCGTTGAGCAGATGAAGCTGCGAGTCGCTCTCGCTGTCGTGGCAGCTGACGCAGCTCTTCCGGTGGCGCGTGAGGAGCGGCCAGACTTCGCCCTGAAAGCGCTTCGTGAACTGGGCGAGCTCTTCTTCCGTGAATCCCGCGAGGTACGGCGGCTTGGCTTCCTGCTCCTGGGGCGAGCCGGAGGGCGGAAAGACCAGCAGCAGCACCGGCAGCGCCGCACGGCCGATCTTGAACACGTTCGGGCCCTCCTATTAAAAAAACAGGTCAGGGAGGGCGGGATTCTCGTAAAGTTGAAAGGAACGTCGATGAAGGCTCCTGCTCGTGTACTTGGGATGGTGTTCGCGGGATTCTCCATGTGCGGCATCGGCGCCTGCGGAGCCGTCGGGCAACCGACTCCGCAGGCGGCGCCCCTGCGTCAGGAGATCGATTTGAACCGAGGCGAAGCGCAGGAAGTGGAGCTGGCCGGCGGCAAAAAGACGCGAATCGAGCTGCTCGAGGTCACGGAGGTCAAGGACGACCTCTGTTCGGCCGTCCGGCGGGCGGACGTGAAGCTCGAGGTGGATGGCGAGACCGTCGTGCTCACGTCCGCAAACTATAGGCTCCCGGTCACGGTGGGGGGAGTCCAGATCGATTCCCCGATTACCCAGGGCTATTACGAGAAGACAAAGCAGGACTCCTGGGGCTTGGTGAAGGACGCCCGGGTTCGTCTCTGGCCGGCCGGCGCTCCTCTCCTGGAGCCCGGGACCTTCGTCTATCCCCTCAAACAGCGATGGTTCGCCAGCGATACCCAGATGTGCAATGAACCCGTCTTCGTGGACGGCGGCGAAGTCCCGGGGGCCAAGGGGATCTATTACCACAGCGGCCTGGACATCGGCGGGGCGGAAGGGCTGATCGACGTCCTCTCGGCGACCGACGGGCAGGTCGTCGTGGCGGGCAAGGAGATCCTGCCCGGTCACGAGATTCCCCCGCCCCTGGCCAGCTACGGCAAGTACCGCTTCGGGGACGAAGTTCACGTCGTAGACGCCCGGGGTTGGTACTACTGGTATGTCCATCTCAAAACGGTCGACGTGCGCCCCGGGCAGAAGGTCCGGTCGGGAGAAAAAATCGGGCTTCTGGGGAAGGAAGGCGGGAGCGGCGGCTGGGCGCACCTCCACTTCGAGATTCTCAGCCGCAAGCCGTCGGGCAAGTGGGGCACCGAGGAAGGCTACGGGTATCTTTGGGAGGCGTACCGGCGCCAATATGCGCCGAAGCTCATCGCGGTGGCACGACCCCACCACTTGGGATCCGTCGGCCAGAAAGTCACGCTCGACGGGACCCGTTCCTGGGGCGCCGGCGGGAAGATCGCCGCCTACGAGTGGACCTTCACCGACGGCAGCGGCGCGAAGGGGCCCCTCGTGGAGCGGACGTACGAGAAGCCGGGCACGTACAGCGAGGTCCTCAAGGTCATCGATCCCGAGGGCCGGTCCGAGGTCGACTTCGCGGTCGTCCAGATCGTGGACCCCGCCGAGCCGAAGGCGCTTCCGCCGACGATCCACGCCGCTTATGCTCCCACGTTCGGCGTCAGGCCGGGCGACACGGTCACGTTCAAAGTCCGCACGTTCCGGACCCGCGAGGGCAGCGAAACGTGGAACTTCGGGGACGGCAGCGCGCCCGTGACGGTCCGGTCGGAGGGCGGCTACGCTGAGACCCCGCACCGCTTCGCCAAGCCGGGGCGCTATCTCGTGCGCGTCGAGCGCGCCGTCGCCTCAGGCGGCAAGGCGATCGCCCACCTGAGCGTGCGGGTCGGAGAGCAGCAGGACTGACCCTCCGCACTCACGCGAAGACTTCCTTCACCACTTCGCCGCCGAGGACCGTGGGGATCTCGTTCCGGTTGTGGTGAAGGTACGTGAGCCGGTGCTGGTCGATCCCCAGCGCGTGAAGGATCGTGGCGTTGAGGTCGTTCGGGTGGACGGGCCGTTCGACGGCCGCGTAGCCGACCGGGTCGGTTGCGCCGATCACCTGGCCCCCTTTGACGCCGCCGCCGGCCAGCCACATCGAGTACCCCGAGGGGGAGTGGTCGCGCCCGGTGTTGGCGTCGCCGTTCTGGGTGGTCGGCGTGCGGCCGAACTCGCCACCCCAGAGGACGAGCGTCTGGTCTAGGAGACCCCTCTGCTTGAGGTCCCCCAGGAGCGCCGCGACCGCCTGATCGGTATGCCGAGCCGCCCGGCCGTGGTACCGGACCAGCTCGCCGTGCGAGTCCCAATCGCCCGCCCGGACCTGGATGAAGCGCACGCCGCGCTCCACCAGGCGGCGCGCCAGGAGGCAATGGCGGCCGAAGTCGACGCCCTCCTTTTCCTTCTGATTCATCCCGTACGCGCGCTTCGTCGCCTCGCTCTCTCCGGCGAGGTCGAATACTTCGGGGGCCGAGACCTGCATTCGGAAGGCCATCTCGTAGGAACGAATCCTCGCCTCGAGCTCGGACTCGCCGTCCTTGCGCTCGCGGTGGAAATAATTGAGCCGTTCCAGGAGACCGAGCTGGTCCTCGCGGTCCGCGCGCGTGTAGCCCGGCGGCATCTGAAGATCGCGGATCCCGTCCGGGCCGTCGCAAGGCGTTCCCTGGTACTGGGCGGGAAGAAACCCGGAGTGCCAGGCCGGCGGAGGGCCGCCGCCGTTGGACTTGAACACGATGAAGGAAGGGAGATTCCTGTTCTCGCTCCCGAGGCCGTAGCTCACCCACGCGCCCAGGCTCGGACGGTCGCCCAGGCCGGTGCCGGTCAGGGCGATGAACTCCGCCTGCTGGTGGACCGGGCTTTCGTGGCGCATCGAGCGGATCACGCAGAGGTCGTCCGCGTGACGGGCGACCTCGGGCAGAAGGTCCGAGATTTCGATCCCGCTCCGGCCGTGCTTCCGGAACTCGAAGAGCGCGCCCAGGAGATTATTGAGCGGCGCGCGTGCGATCCGCGGGATGTCCCTCGCGATCGACGGCGGAACGTCCTTTCCGTGAAGCTCGCGCAGGAGCGGCTTGGGGTCGAAGGTGTCCAAGTGGCTCGGCCCGCCCGCCATGAAGAGGAAGATGACGCTCCGGGCCCTCGGAGGAAGGTGCGGACCCTGCGGGCCGCCCGAAGGGGAAGCCGCCGCGGCGGTGCGGCCCTCCTCGCCCAGGAGATGAGTCAGGGCCAGCGACCCGAATCCGGCGCCGGCACGCTGAAGCATCTCCCGCCGGGTGAGGGTCGTCATGTCCCGCCTCATTCAATGTAAACGAATTCGTTGAGGTTCAGAACGACGTGGCAGAGTTGGACCAGCCGGATCGACGGGGCGTCCGCCGGTTCCTCGTCGGACTTCTCCAGGAACGCCTCGGCTTCCCTCCGCTCGACCTTCTCGGGGGGCCGGCCCAGGGCGATTTGGAACGTCGCCTCCACCTGGGCGCGCTTCTCCGTCCCGGCCGCTTCGAACACGCGGTCGGCCAGGGCGCGGGCGCGTTCGACCATCGTCGGGTTGTTCAGGAGGAGGAGCGGCTGGAGCGCCACGGTGGAGACGAAGCGGCGGGAGCAGCTCTCATTGGCGGTGGGGGCGTCGAACATCGTCATGAAGCCGGGCATGGCGTCCCGCAGGGGGGCGAGGTAGAGACTCCGGCGCCGCGACCTCGCGGTCTCATTCGGCGGGACGGACGCGCCGCCCGGACGTAGGTCGAGTTCGCCCGCAGCGGCCAGCGCGGAGTCGCGGATCGCCTCCGCTTCCAGGCGCCGGGGGGTCCAGCGCCAGAGGTAGACATTCTCGGGGTCGATCTCCGCATGCCGGTTGTTCAGGGTCGAGGACTGGCGATAGGTCGCGGAGGTCACGATCAGGCGGTGAAGGTGCTTCGTGCTCCACCCGCGGTCCATGAGCTCGGACGCCAGCCAGTCCAGAAGCGCCGGGTGGGTCGGAGGCGCTCCCTTGACGCCGAAATCGCCGGGCGTCGACACGATGCCGCGTCCGAAGTGGTAGTGCCAGAGCCGATTGACCCAGACGCGCGCCACGAGAGGGTTATCGCGGCTCGTCAGCCAGTCGGCCAGGGCCAGGCGCGGACGGGCGCCGACCGCCTGCGGCGGCACCGGACCGAAGACCTCCGGCCATCCCGGCGAGAGAATGCCGCCTCGTCGATGGACGTCCCCCCGGACGCGAAGGAAGGCCACTGCCCGCCCAAGCTGTTCGGGTTCGTACGGGAGGGCCAGGTCGGCTCGAAGGAGCTCCACGTCGACCGCATGAGGGCTGGTGGCCGGGGAGTGGAAGCCCCAGACCTGCGGCGAGCCGGAGGCGCCCTTTTTCTCCAGACTCTTCAGCTTCTTTTCGCATTCGGCGTACAGCGCCTTGTCTTCCGCCGACAGGAGGTCCCGGGCGCCGTTGTTGTTGCTACGGAGCATCACGTCGGCCTGCCGGAAGAGATCGTGCTGCCGCGCGGTCCGCTTCTCCTCCGGGACCTCGAGGGCTTCCAGCATCTCCGGAGACATTTTCTGCTTCTGCCGGTCGCTGAACATCCGGCGGGCCCGATCGAGGAGGAGCCGTTCGAGCCGCGCCACCGCGTCGTACTCGGGCGGCTTCTTCGCGTCGCACTCCGCGCGGAGGACCGGGTCCTTCAGGACCAAGTTGTTGGGCATCCCTTTCACGAAGAAGGCCTGCAACCGGTAGTAGTCGCGCTGGGTGATGGGGTCGAACTTGTGGTTGTGACATTGGGCGCAGCCCATCGTGAGCCCCAGGAAGGACGCGGACGTGGCGTTGACGATGTCCACCAGCATGTCGTTCCGCTGACGCGTCGAGTCCTCCTCGTTGCTGGCCAGGCGCGTCGCCGCCAGGAAGCCGGTCGCGATCAGCGTTTCGTCGGAGTTGGGCTCGACCTCGTCGCCCGCGATCTGTTCCCGGAGAAAGAGGTCAAAGGGCTTTCCGCGGTTGAAGCTGTCGACCACGTAGTCGCGGTAGCGCCACGCATGCGGGCGCGGGCTGTTGCCGTCGTAGCCGTCGCTCTCGGCGTACCGGGCCACGTCCAGCCAGTGCCGCGCCCAGCGCTCGCCGTAGGAAGGCGAGGCGAGGAATCTGTCGACCAGCTTCTCGTAGGCGTCGGGCGACCGGTCGTCCAGGAACTTCCGCACCTCTTCGAGAGCCGGCGGGACGCCGGTGAGATCGAGCGCGAGGCGGCGGATCAGGACACGACGCGCCGTCTCGGGCGCCGGCTTCAGCCCGTGCTTCGCATGCTCGGCCGCGACGAAGGCGTCGATCGGATTCCTGATCCAGAGGGGATCGGAAACCGGGCGGGTCGGCGGCCGCCGGATCGGCTGGAACGCCCAGTGGTCGGATTTCAGGGCGGAAGGGAGAAGGTCCTCATCCCACGGGAGACCTTGATCGATCCAGGCGCGTAGGAGTCCGACTTCCTGCGACGTGAGACGCGGGCCCTTGGGGGGCATGACGTCGTCGTCGAGGACTCCCGAGACCAGGTGGATCAGGCGGCTTTCGGCGCTCTTCCCGGGTGCGACGAACGCGCGGCCGCTCGTCTCGCCGAGGATTTCGGGACGATGGTCGAGGCGGACGCCGGACTTCGAGTTCGGCCCGGAGTGACACTTGAAGCAACGCGATTGGAGAAGCGGGTGGACGTCCTTCTTGAAGTCCACCGCGCGGTCCAGGGGCGGAGGGAGCGGCTTCCGCGCGGTGTCCTGGGCCAGGCAGGCCGACGTCAACGCCGCCCACGCGACCAGCCAGATCGGCTTGCCCGCCATTTCACAGCCCCCTGACTGATTAACAGTTCCTCATGCGGGCCCGTTGAAGCGTTCGTCCGCTACTACGCTTGCGTCTCCTGGATGGACGCCCAGGCGGGCCGCGTCCTGGACGCGCTCGACCGCCTCGGGCTCCGCGCGAACACGGTCGTCGCCTTCTGGGGCGACCACGGCTATCACCTCGGCGAGAAGGGCAAGTGGTCGAAACACAACTCGCTCTACGAGGTGGGCACGCGCGTGCCGCTGCTCATCGCGCTCCCCGACGGCTCCAACGGCGGCCGGGTCTGCCCCCGACCGGTCGAGCTCCTCGATCTCTACCCGACGCTCTCGGAGCTCTGCGGCCTCCCGGTCTCCGCCGATTTGGAGGGGAAGAGCCTGGCGCCACTCCTCCGCGACCCGGGCGCCGCGTGGGAAAGGCCCGCCCGTTCGGTGACCCGGCGCGGGAAGGTGTTCGGCCGGACCGTGCGCAGCGAGCGGTGGCGCTACACGGAGTGGACGACCGACGGCAAGGCGTCGGCCGCGGAACTATACGATCACGCGAACGACCCGTACGAACTGACGAATTTGGCGGCCGATCCCGCGCACGTCGCGAAGGCGGCGGAACTCAAACGCTTTCTCCCCTAAGCTGAGGACTCTACTTGATCAGTCGAGCGACCGTGGCGATCGGCAGGTAGAGGTGCTTGGCATCGTCTTGGAAAGCCTTGAAGCCGTGCTTCTCGTAGAAGCGCACCGCCTGGTCGGTCTTGGCGAGAACCTCGACGGCGAAAGCGCCGACGAACTCGGAGGCCGCGACCGCTTTCTTCAGGGCACTAGCCAGTAACGCCTGGCCGACCCCTTGACCCTGGACCGTTCGGTCGACCGCGAGCCGGGCCAGGTGGATGACCGGAACCGGGTACCGAGGGAGGCGCCTGGCTTCCTCCTTCGGGAATCCGGAGGCCTCCACCGCTCCCGCCCGCAGAGTGGTGTAGCCGAAGACACGCGGTTTACCGCCTTGAACAGCGACGTAGGTCCGGCTGATCCCCCGCTCCTCGTTCTGACGGGCGTACTTCTTGAGGAAGTCGTTCAAGGCAGATTCGCCGCAGTCGAAGGAGCCCCGATCGTGTCGGGCGGCCAGGGGCTCAATGCCCCAAGCCTCACCGCTCACGGAACTCCTTGAGCCTGCGGAAGGCAGCCCTCAGAGCGGCGTTCGGGGCGGGGGGCTTGTCCAGAAGCTTCAGGAACTGCTTCATGTCGCGGCGAGTCATTGTCGTGATCTGATGCCGGTGAAGAACGTCCTCGGCACGTTCCAGGCAGGCTTCAAGCGCGAAGGAGGTCAAGTCCTGACCTGTGGCTGCTGCTGCCTGTTCCATGAGCTCCTTATGCTCAGGACTGAGCCTCATATCAAAGCGAGCGCGGTCGGCCATAACCTCCTCCTGTACGGATAAATTCCGTACGTCGATGATACCGAGATGCGTCGCTGAGGTCAAGCGCGACGGCTAGGCATTGGTCCGGACCCTCCGTGGCTGAACTCGCCGGCGGGGATGTCCCTCGGGAATCTTTAGTCCGGCTCGTGACCCGGGGGGATCACCAGGCGGTCCAGCTCCTTGGTCGCGACGCCGGCGACGTACCCCTTCGCCTTGGCCCGCTCGTAGAGCCAGTCGATCCACTCCTGCTCTTTCAGGTACTCGATGACGAGCACCTTCTTGCCGGCCACTACGGCCTTGTCGAAGAGCTCCTGAGAACGCGCGACCTGCGGAGGCCGGTTGGCGCGTCCCCGGTTGAAGTACGTTTCCTCGCGGCCGATGCCGTCGATGGCGTCGAGGTAGGCCTTGGTGTCCAGCAGCTCCTCGCCGTTCTGGACGAAGACGTGAAACCCCTTCCCCCGGCGCTTGGCCGTCGAGGAGATCCGGACGACCCAGTCGATCATCCGCGCCTTCGCTTTCGGGTCCTTGTCGCGCTCCTGCCAGAACTCGTACGCGTCGATGACGTCGAGGTAGACGCCGTCGAAGCCCTGGGCGATCGTCCGGTCGAGCGCCTCGAGCGCGATTTTCTGCCAGCGCTCGTCCCAGTAGCGCACCTTGTAGTTGCCGCGCCACTGGGGATTGACGGGCCCGAGCCAGTCGGGGGGCTGGGTCGTCCAGTCCTTCTGCCAGTAAGACCGGTAGTCTTCCGCTTCCCCCACGGACAGGTAGGCGAGGAGGAGCTTTGGGCCGCC
>Ga0187892_10006009_pt1 | contig 18474 bp, 15 predicted proteins | sample MA1701073metaG_FD_139345 | JGI IMG/M metagenome (GOLD analysis project Ga0187892, IMG submission 139345) | Bio-ooze microbial communities from a basaltic lava cave in the Kipuka Kanohina Cave System on the Island of Hawaii, USA - MA170107-3 metaG ...
GCCGCAGTCGCCTCAACCGTCGCCAGCCCGGCATCGGACAGGGACGGCTCCCCGTCGACAGTACGGTCCCATGTCACCTCCCCGTGTCGTAGCAGGAGGAGGCGCGTCTGGACATCCGGCGCCGGGCTCATCGGAGGCTCCACAGAGGGACACTACCCTGATTTCATGCCGCTCCCGGAAACCCCTGCCGCCTCACCCAAGTTCTCGTTTGAGGTGGTGCATGTAGGGGATGAACCCCTGAGCCGCCCAGAATGCGACGGCGTCGGGATTGCGCACGGCGACCGTGAGCTCCACCGTGACCACGCCGGACGCGTGCATCCACTCGAGCAGCGCCGCCACGAGGCGGCGTCCGACGCCCTGTCGCCGATAGGATGCACGCGTCACGATATCGTGGATGTATCCTCGCCGGCGCCGCTCGAAGAATGCCGGCAACAGGGAGGTGCGGCCGACCCCGTATCCGATGAGCCGGTCGTCTGCCTCGGCGACGACCGCCAGCGCGTCGTCACGCCCGAGCAGCCCTCTGATGAACTGCTGGTACTCCTCGCGCCAGGTTGCGGACGGGGCAAACGCTCGATTGAGCGTCGCGTGAAACAGCGCGAGTTCCCCCCACACGTCGACGATCTCCGGGATATCGCGTGCGGCGGCCGGTCTGATCTCACACTCGATCGGTACGCCCGACGGCATCTTCGAGGGAGTGGCCATGGGCTCAGGTCCTCGTGGGGAGAGGCTTCGGCCGCCCGCAACAGACTCCTCCGATTCCAACGTCGTGACGTGGTACGCGGTGTGCTATTGTGTGACCTGTAGACCGAGGAGGTGCAGCCATGCGGATCCAGAGCGTTGCGTTGTTACTGGGACTGGTGATCGCGTTGTGCAGTTCGGTCCCAGGACCGGCCGCCGCGCTGGAGCTGCGGAGCGGACGCGCGCCGCGGATCCCGCAGGCTGAGGTCATCGACGACGACCTCTATGTTGCCGGGGGCACGGTGAGCATCGCCGGGCGTGTGCGCGGCGATCTCGTCGTGGCGGGCGGCACGGTCATCGCCCGCGGCGAGGTCGACGGGGACATTCTGGGGGCAGGCGGATCGATCGAAGTGCTCGGCCCGGTCAAGGCGACCATCCGCCTGGTCGGTGGGAACCTCACCGTGGGCAACACGGTCGGGGGCGACGTGGTGGTCGGCGGCGGCAACGTCGAGATCTTGCCCGAAGCGCGGATAGGCCGAGACCTGGCCGTGGCGGCGGGCATGGTCACCGTGAGCGGGCCGGTGGAGCGCAACGTCCACATCGCCGCTGGACGCGTGGAGATCGCGGGCACGGTAGGCGGGAACGTCCTGATCCGGGGCGGGGAGATCGTCATGGGCCCCACTGCGGTCGTGCGTGGGAACCTCACCTATAGTAGTGAGGTCCCGGTGCAGATGGCGCCCGGTGCACGCGTCGTCGGAACGGTGACGCAGCAACCCTACCCGGTGCGGCCCTTGCCGTCCCGCCGCGCACTGATGGGATTCCGGATCGCGTTCGGGATTGCCGACTTCTTCTGGATGCTCGTGATCTCGCTCGTCCTGATCGCCGTGGTGCCCCGTAGCGTGCAGGCGCCGGCCGATGCACTGCGCCGCCGCCCCCTGGCGTCGCTGGGCTGGGGGCTGCTGCTGATCATCGGGATCCCAGCCGTGGCGGTCGCGCTCTTCGTGATCGTGGTGGGCATTCCCGTTTCCAGCCTGTTGCTCGTGACGCACCTGCTCGCCCTCTTTGTCAGCCACGCCGCTGCCGGGCTGGCAATTGGCCGGGCGGTGGGACTTGGGAGCCACTCTCCGCATGCCCAGGTGGCCGTCGGCGTTACGGTGATCGCCATCGCAACGAATCTTCCCTACATCGGGATCTTCTTGCGCTTGCTGGCGATCGCCCTCGGCATGGGCGCGGCCGCACTGGCCTTCTGGGGCAGCCGCGCGATCGGGCCCGCGGCGCCGAGTGGTCCAGGGCCCAGCGGGCCGGCACGGTCCGAGACGCCAGCGGCCGCCTGACGTGTACGTGATCTTCTGTACCTGTGGCCAGCGTATCTCGGGCCAGGGACCGGAGGAGGTTACCGACGCGCTGCGCGCGCACGTTCATGAAGCGCATGCGCACTGGGGCATCCCCGATCAGTACCTCCGCGACCTGCGCACGACGAGCGCGCGGATGGCCCCGTGGGACGGTTCCGCGACCCCGCTGGACGGGGCGCCCGAGATCCACCCCCTGACTCCCGCGCGCCTCGTGGACTTCCTCCGGTTTTTCGACCGCCACGCCTTCATGGACAATCCGTTGTGGGCAGGGTGCTACTGTGTGCACCCGCACTTCGCAGGCTCGGAGGCAGAGTGGGTGCAGCGCCCCGCCACACAGAACCGGGAAGAGAAGCGGGAGCTGATCCGCGCCGGCCGCGCGCGGGGCTACCTGGCCTACGTTCGCGGTCGGCCGGTCGCCTGGTGCCACGCCGCACCGCGCCCAGAGCTGCCCGGACTGGCGCGCATGGAGGAGTTCCGACCCACGGATGGCGACCAGATCGGCGCCATCGCGTGCTTTGTCGTCGCCGCGCCGTACCGTCGTCAGGGCCTCGCCAGGCTGATGCTCGAGGCCGCGTGCGATGGATTCCGCGCCGAGGGACTCGCGATCGCGGAAGCCTACCCGTCCAAGGAGGCGCGTTCGGATGCCGGTGCCCACCGCGGTCCCCTCGACCTGTACCTGACGGCCGGCTTCCGCGTTCACTTCGAGGGCCGACGTTTCGTGGTCGTGCGCCGCAGCCTGGTCTCGTGAGCATAGCAGTCTCGGTCCAGGAGCTGGTAAAGCGCTACGGCAGCCTGGTCGCGGTGGACCACATCTCCTTCGAGGTGAGCACGGGCGAGATCTTCGGCATCTTGGGTCCCAACGGCGCCGGCAAGACGACGACGCTGGAGATCATGGAAGGGCTGCGGCGGCCGGATACCGGACGTGTGGTTATCGACGGCGTGGACGTGCTCGCCTCGCCCCGTGAGGTCAGGGAACGCGTGGGCGTCCAGCTCCAGGAGGCCGGGTTCTTTGAGCGCCTGACGCCCCTGGAAACGCTGGCGCTGTTCTCCACGTACCACCGGCGGTCGCTGCCGGGGGCAGTGCTGCTCGAGCGCATGGGACTGACCGAGAAGGGTGACGCATTGGTCGAAACGCTCTCGGGCGGTCAGCGCCAGCGGCTATCCATCGCGCTCGCCCTCCTGAACGACCCCCGCATCGTCTTCCTCGACGAGCCCACGACCGGGCTCGATCCGCAGGCGCGGCGCGCGATGTGGGACGTCGTGGAGGGAATCCGCCGGGAGGGCCGGACCGTCTTTCTGACGACACACTACATGGAGGAGGCTCAACGCCTGTGTGACCGCGTCGCGATCATGGACCACGGGCGCATCGTGGCGCTCGATACACCGCGGACCCTGATCCGTGCTCACGCCGGCGGCACGACGCTGGCGTTCGTTCTGGAGGATGGCCGGCTCGACCCCAGCCGTTTGCCCGCCGTCAGCCGCGTCGACGCGTCGGACGGCGAAACCGTCCTGCACACCGCCGACCCGCAGCACACGCTGCACGCGCTGCTCGATCTCAGCCGCGGCGGTCAGGTGCGCTACCGTAGCCTGAGGGTCGACGAGCCAACACTCGAGGACGTCTTCCTGCACCTGACCGGACGGAGGCTGCGCGAGTGAAGGCGCTCGTCTACACGGCCCTGATGGGTTTTCGGATGTATTTCCGGGATCGCTCCTCGGTCTTTTGGGGGATGCTGTTTCCCATCCTGTTGATGACCCTGATCGGACTCGCCTTTGGCCGTATCGATTCGCTGACGTTCACCGTGGGGGTCGTGGGCGACGGTGCCGGTCCCGCTGCCCAGGTGGTCCGAACCGGGCTCGCACAAGTCCCGGCGGTCCGGCTGGTAACGGAACGCTCTCTGGACGATGCGCTCAAGGCACTGCGGGCCGGCCGCCGGGTCCTTGTTGTCGTTCTGCCTGGGGGTAGCGAGGCGCTGGAAGTCTACTACGACGCGGCGCGGCCGCAGGACTCGCGTACTGCGCTGCTGGTCCTCGAACGGTTTGTCGCTGAGGCCAACCTGCGTCTCTCGGGGGCGACCCCGGTGGTGGAGCTGCGCGCGCACAGCGTGACCTCGCAATCGTCCCGCTTCATCGACTTCCTGCTGCCCGGTATCCTGGCCCTGACACTGGCGCAGAACGGCCTCATGGGCGTGAGCTGGACCGTGACGTCCTACCGTCAGCGACTCGTGCTCAAGCGCATCATCGCGACCCCGGTGAACCCGTTGCTGTTTCTCGGTGGCCTGCTGGTGCGGTACGCCTCCGTCGGCATCGTGCAGCTCGCCGTCATCACCCTGGTGGGCATGCTGGCCTTTGGGGCGCGTCTGGCGGGTAGTCTGCCCCTCCTGGCGGTCCTGGCGATCGGCGGGTCGCTGGTGTTCACGAGTGTGGGGATCGCGATCTCCACGGTCGCTCGCACGCCCGAGTCCGCCAACGTCATGGGGAGCGTCCTGAACTTTCCCATGATGTTCCTGGCCGGCACGTTCTGGCCCCGGGAGCTGATGCCGGAAGCCATCCGCCCGATCATCGCCTACCTGCCGCTGTCGCCGCTCGTGGATGCGATGCGCGCGGTCGGCGCTCGCGGGGAAGCGCTCGGGCCATACCTGCCCGGGCTGGCGTATCTGTTCGGCTGGGGTGTGTTGGCGCTCGTGGTTGCCGGGCGGCGCTTCCGTTGGGAGTAAACTATTGGTGCGGCCGGGGCGTTTATGGGAATGTAGCCATCCGAGGAATCTGACCGAGAGCTGAGGCCGGCCGCAGCCTACACGGGGGAGGGACAGACGATGGCGCAGCACCTGGCGAAGTTCGTGCCCTCGGCGACCAATCCGTGGGATCGCACGAAGGCCGCGCACCTGCTCAATCGGGCCGGATTCGGCGGCCGGGGCGATGAGGTAGACCGGATGACGCGTCTCGGCCCCGACGCTGCGGTTGATGAGCTCGTCAACTACAACCGCGTCCCCGAGAGCGTGTCGCTACCCGACTTCTCCAGCCTGCGCACGGTGTGGGAAAGCCTGGCCCGTCTCTACCAACAGCGCGCTCCCGAGAACGAGCGCTTTCAAGCCAGGGTAATCGCGATTCGGGCCGACAACCAGAAGTTCCAGGAAGTACGCGAATGGTGGGTCGGCCGGATGATCCAGACCCGCCGTCCCCTTCAAGAGAAGATGGTGCTGTTCTGGCATGGTCTTCTCGTCTCCGGCCGGCCGGAAACCAGGCTCTCAGAAAACCTGTTCATCCAGAACGAGTTGTTCAGGCGAAATGCATTGGGGAACTTCAAAGAGATGATCTCCAGCATCGCCAAAGATCCGGCGATGCTGGAGTACCTTGACAACGAGAGCAACCGGAAGGGCCGTCCCAACGAGAACTTCGCCCGGGAGTTGCTCGAGTTGTTCACGGTGGGCATCGGAAACTATACCGAGCAGGACATCAAGGAAGCCGCGCGGGCCTTTACGGGCTGGACGCGCCGCGGGTATGAGTTCTTCTTCAATGCCGCCCAGCACGACGACGGCCCCAAGACGTTCCTGGGGCGCACCGGCAATCTCGACGGCTCCGACATCATCGACATCATCTTCGAGCAGCCCGCGACGCTGCGGTTCCTGCCGCGACGGCTCTTCGAGTACTTTGCCTACCTGCGGCCGGAGGAGAGCCTGGTCGAGCAGATGGCCGAGGTCTTCCGCCAGAACCAGTTCCAGGTCGCGCCGCTGGTGCGCAAGATCCTCTCGTCGCAGGCGTTCTATTCGCCCGTGGCGATGCGCTCGCAGGTGAAGAGCCCGGCGCAGCTTGTGGTCGGGACCGCGCGGCTGCTCGACGTGGATCCCGGTCAGACGCCGGCCCTGACCCGGGCGATGGACCTCATGGGTCAGGCGTTGATGTTTCCGCCGAACGTCGGGGGGTGGCCGCGTGGCGAGTCGTGGATCACGACCGCGACGATCCTGCTCCGCTACAATTTCTCCGGGCTGCTCTTGACCGGCGGGATGCCGGGTGTCGCCCGGCGGCCCGCCAGCCGGCCCCCGGTGCCCGCGGGCGCTGTGAGGATGCTCGACGGATGCCGGACGGCAGGGGAGGCCGTGAACCGCCTGACCGATGGCCTCGTCGCCGGATCACTTGACGCGACACGCAGGGGCGCGCTCGTGAGGGCGCTCGGTGCCAGCGATCCGCAGTTGTCGTTTGCCCCGTCCGGAGCCGATGCCGACCGGCTGCGGAGTGCGCTCCACCTGCTGCTGTGCAGTCCCGAATACCAGATGGCGTAGGATCGGGGGAGAATCCGCATGAGCCAGGGCATGACCCGACGGGAGTTCATACAGAAGGGCCTGACCATCGTGGCCATGGGCTCGACGGCGCCGTCGTTCCTCACGCGCACCGCCCTGGTCATGGCCAATCCGTTCGACATCGCCCAGGTGACGAGCCGCCCGGGTGTTCCGGACGACCACGTGCTGGTGGTCGTCCAGATGGGCGGGGGCAATGACGGGCTCAACACACTGGTGCCGTTCAGCGACGACGCTTACTATCGGGCGCGGCCCCGCCTGGCGATCCCGCGCCAGGAGGTCATCCAGGTCAGCAGCGAGTTCGGCCTGCACCCCAAGATGGGCAAGTTCAAGGAGATGCTCGACCGGGGCGTCGCCGCGGTGATCCAGGGTGTCGGTTATCCCAACCCCAATCGTTCACACTTCAAGTCCATGGAGATCTGGCACACGGCGGATCCCGAAGGGCGCGTCATGCGGGTCGGGTGGATCGGGCGGTACTTCGACAGCAAGTGCCCGGTCTGCGTCGAGCCCACCGCCGGTGTGAACATTGGGTCGTCGCTGCCGCTGGCGATGAAGGCGGACGGTGGTCAGGGCGTCACGCTCGAGAACCCAGACACCTTCCAGTGGCTGCCGAGTCTGGAGGGCGTCGGAGCGCGCGAGGAGCGCGAGCTGTTCAAGCTGCTGAACGCCCCGGCGCCCAACGAGCCCGGGACGATCGACTTCCTGCGGCACACCGCCATGAATGCGGTCCTATCGTCCGATCGCGTGCGTGAGGCCGTGCGCCAATACAAGGGCGGCATCGACTATCCCAACAACCGGTTCTCCTACAGCATGCGTCTGATCGCCCAGATGATCGCGGGCCGGCTGCCCACAAAGGTGTACTACGCCCACATGACCGGCTTCGACACCCATGCCAGTCAGCAGGGTGTCCACGACACCCTGCTCGAGCAGTTGTCCTCTGGTGTTGATGCCTTCTATCGCGACCTGGAGGCGCAAGGCAATGCCGACCGCGTCCTCGTCGTGGCGTTCTCCGAGTTCGGCCGGCGCGTGGCCGAGAACGGCAGCGCCGGGACCGACCACGGAACCGCCGCGCCGATGTTCGTCTTTGGGAAGCGGGTGCGGCCGGGCATCCACGGCCGGCAGCCCAGCTTGACCGACCTCACGGATGGGGATCTCAGGCATGGCGTGGACTTCCGATCGGTCTACGCGACGGTGCTGGACCAATGGCTCGGCGCTGATCCGTCGAAGATCCTCGGGTCCGAGTTCGAGCGGGTGCCGTTTCTCCAGTAGACCGGCGTCGGCGCCATCGGGGTTTCGCGGCGGGAGCAGCGGCTCCCGCCGTTGAATTTGGTCGATTGTGACGTTCTCGGATACTACGCTGTTCGCGCTCGAGGTTGCGCGCGAGGCGGCCGATCTGGTGATGGGTGCGCTAACACAGCCGCGCGCCGCCAAGGACATTCGGCTCAAGGGCCCGACTGATCTGGTGACCCGGGCCGACCGGGACTCCGAGCGGTTGATCACCGCTCGCATCCTGGCGCGCTTTCCGGATCATGCCCTGCTGGCTGAGGAAGGCACCGCACAGACCGGCTCGGCGCGTGACGGCGCGCCGGCGCGGTGGCTGGTCGACCCGATCGATGGCACCTCCAACTTCGCGCACGGTGTGCCGTGGTTTGCGATCTCGATCGCGCTGGAGCAGGCAGGCGTGGTCCAGTGCGGCGTCGTCGCGGTGCCGCCGCTCGGCGAGTTCTTTGTGGGGGAGCGCGGTCGCGGCGCGTACCTCATCGCCGGGGCCGGCGACTCGGTGAAGCTGGCGGTCTCAACGGTGCGTGATCTGGAGCAGGCGCTGGTGGCCACGGGTCTGCCATCGGGATCCGGGCGCAGCAAGCACATCACGACGATTCCGCCGGTTATGCGGAAGGCGCAGGAGGTCCGCATCATGGGGGCGGCCGCCGCACACCTGGCCTGCGTGGCCGCCGGTCGGCTGGAGGCATTTTGGGAACCCGACCTCAACCCCTGGGACGTCGCCGCTGGGATCCTGTTGGTGGAGGAGGCGGGCGGCCGGGTCAGCGATCTCTCCGGTCGACCCTTACGCGCGCCCGGCGGGGACGTGCTCGCCACCAACGCCGTGTTGCACGGCGCGCTCCTCGAGGCGATCGGCGGCGGGACGACCGGCTAGCGGTTGCCGTGGGCCGGGCGTTTCTGCGGCGCGAGCATCGTGCGCGCCGTCGCAGTAAGTTGCCAGAGTCCTATCAGGATCAACAGCGCGTAGGCCACCGCGTATCCGGCGGATGCAAGCGGGCTCGCTTCCCCCAGGGCGTTTGTGAACACGCCCGGATCTGAGAGCGCCGCGAACGCGACGTGCATCGCGGCGAGGAGCGGCGCGGCCAGGGTCACGATCGCCCATACGCGCCCCGGCGTTGTCGAGCTGCCGACGACCCACGACGGCGCGATCTGGTCCAGGTCGATGCCAGCAAGTCCGCGCCGCAGCTCCAGGATCCGCCGCACCCTGAACAGCGCCATCAGACTTAGCGCGGCGGCGACCACCGGGTAGAGCCGCACGGTCTCTTCCGGCGCCAGCGCCGCCCACCGGACCGACGCGGCGATGCGACCGGCGCGCTCACCGAGCGCGCGCTGCGTGGCCTGCAGCGCGTCCAGCCGCCCACGGAGCACCTGCTGGTGTGCCCTGGTTTGCGTGGCGGCCTTGGCCAGACGATCGAGCAGACCGGTCAGGGCACCGTCGATGTTCCTGATAATTTCGTCGGCCCGGGTGGAGACCGTGCTGAAGCTGGCCGGCCGGTCCCACCGCAGCCAGAAGTTGTGCTCCGCGGTGAACGCTTCCTGAAGAACCTTGTTCAGATCCACTTGGATCTGACGGCCGACCGATTCTTGCGCCTGCCGCAGGAGTTCCACGGCTCCGGCCGGCGTGTCCCCGGCGGTTCTGATCGGCTCCACCGCCTTCTCGAACGACATACCGAGCGCTTCCATCTGTCTTCCGATCTGGCGACGTACGGCCTCGGCCACCGTCACTTCTTCTTCGGTTGGACCCGAGCCCGGCTGCGCGCCTTCGCGGGGGATACGGATCGCTACCACGTAAGGATCCCCCCGCGGTCCAGACAACGTTCGGCCGCGAGCGACGATGGCGGCGATGTCTCCCCTCAGCTGTTCCGGCGCAGCGGCCAGGGTTCGGCGGAACTGGCCGACGGCCATGGTCGCGGCGGCGACGGTTTGCTGGGCCTGGTCGCCGACGCGGATCTCTTCGCTCAAGGCCTTGGTCCGTTCGACGATGGCTGGCAGGGCGGCGCGCACCTGCAGGAGCGGATACATCACCATGAGGTGAAAGGCCCCGACGGCGAGTAGCACGGCACCGAAGAACGTGTGATACGCGCGAACCTCTGCCGCGTAGGCGGTGATGGCGCGGTCACGATCGGAGGGCTCTGGCACGCTTCCTCCTGGGGGCAGGCGTGGACATCTGCAAGTCTTGGCTGTTCGCCGGGCAGATGCCTGCCGGCCGGCAGGGCTTGACGGTGTCAGACTGCGCACGGTAGCCTGAGATAGACCGACGCGTCGGTCTAGAGGAGCGATGATCAGTGGCACGACGCGCCCCCATCGATACGACGACACGCGAACGCTTGCTGGAAGCGGCCATGGAGGTGTTCGCCCGGCGCGGCTACCACGGGACCACGGTCGACGACATCGTCGCTGCATCGCAGTCCTCCAAGGGCGCGTTCTACCACTACTTCCCAAGCAAGCAGGGCATCTTTCTCGAACTGCTCACACGGCTCGCCGAAATGGTCGAAGCCGGCGTCGAAGGCGCGATCGGACAGGAGCAGGGCGCGCTGGCCAAAGTAGAGGCCGCGCTTCGGGTCGTTCTCGAGGTCGCCGCCGCGCAGCGTGACCTCGCCCGGATCCTGCTGATCGAAGCCGCAGCGCTTGGCCCGGCGTTCGAGCAGAGCCGGCTCGGCATTCACCGCCGGTTTGCGGCGTTGATCCGGCGTCACCTCGACCGCGCGGTCGAGGACAGCGCCATTCCACAGCAGGACACGCTGGCGGCCTCGATGGCCTGGGTCGGCGCGATCAATGAAGTCATCACGCAGGAACTGGCAGGCAAGGGCGACCTCCTGGCGGCGCTGCCGGCCTTGAGGACCGTGCTGCTGCGGAGCATCGGCGTGGGAAACCCGTGAGCCGATCGAGTTCCTTGCGTGGCCGTGCCCTGCGCAGCGTCAGGTCGCAGACCGCGCCGGTCGACCCGCTCGACCTGTTCGATCGGGCCGGCACGTTCTACCGGGACCGGGTCTTCTGGGAACACCCTGACGAGGATTTCGCTATCGTCGGGTTGGGGGCGGCCTGGGCCTTCGCCGCGTCGGGTCCCACGTCGGTGCCCGAAGCGGCCGCGGCCTGGCGGTCTGATCTGCATGATGGGGTCGACCTCGGTACCTCCGCCGATGAAGCCCCGTGGGGAGCCGGCCCACTGGCCCTGGGTGGTTTTGCATTCGCCCCCGGCGACCACGGTCCGGCGCCGCCGTGGGACGGATTTCCTTCGGGGAAGATCGTCGTTCCCGAACTGACCGTGAGCAGAATCGGGCGCGAGACCTGGATGACGAGCGCCGCCATGGCGGAAGCGGGCACCGACGGGGCGCGCGTGAGCGGTGCGCTCAAGGTACTTTCAGACATACTTGCTGCGACGCCGGAGCGGGCCGACGGCCGGACGGCACGCGAGCCACTGGTGGTGGAGGCGTTTTCGGCAGAGGCGCGGTGGAAGGCCGCTGTCCGCTCCGCGGCGACAGCCGGGCGCGACGGCGCGTTCACGAAGGTCGTCCTGGCGCGATCGCTCACCGTGCGTGGCGTTCGGACGACCGCATCCCAGGTTCTCCGTCGCCTGCGCGCCGGCTACCCTGGATGCACCCTGTTCGCGGTGGCCGTGGGCGATCGGTGTTTCCTGGGCGCGACGCCGGAGCGGCTGATTCGCCTCCGCGGCGGGGAAGTCACGACCGCGGCCGTTGCGGGAACGGCTCCCCGCGGCGCGACGGAGGAGGCGGACCGACGGTTGGGTGAGGAACTACGGGCGAGTCCGAAGGAACGGCTGGAGCATGCCGTGGTGGTTGATGTGGTCAAGGACGTGATGACGGAAGTCTGCATGGGAGTTGTTGCTCCGGCTGAGCCGGAGCTTCTCAGGGTCGCGAATGTCCAACACCTCTCGACGCCGCTCGTTGGTCGTCTCCGCGATCGTCTGAGCGTGCTCGATCTTGTCGAGCGCCTTCATCCAACACCGGCCGTGGGCGGGTTCCCACGGCATGCCGCGCTTCAATGGATACGGCGGCACGAGGATCTCGCCCGAGGTTGGTACGCAGGACCCATCGGCTGGATCAATCACGCCGGTGAGGGCGAGTTTGCCGTGGCCATTCGCTCTGCGGTAATGAGCGGCTCTGAGGCCGTCCTGTTTGCCGGATGCGGCATCGTGGCCGACTCTGATCCTGACCAAGAGTACGCCGAGTCGGCCCTGAAGATGCGCCCCATGCTCGAGGCGCTGGGTGCCGCCGGTGCGTGAGGAGCGGCGGGCGGCCGCGATCCCGGACGACGAGATGTACGCGTATGTCGGTGCGTTCGTGGACGAACTGGTGCGTGCCGGGATTGCCCACCTCTGCCTCTGCCCCGGGTCGCGCTCCACGCCGCTGGCCGTCAGCGCGGCCCGCCACCCGGGGTTGCGCGTATGGACGCTCATCGACGAGCGGTCCACGGGGTTCTTCGGCCTCGGCCTGGCAAAGGCGCTGCGCGCGCCGGTAGTCCTGCTTTCCACCTCCGGCACGGCCGCGGCGAACTTTCTGCCCGCGGTGATCGAGGCGCGCTACGGCCGCGTGGCGCTGTTGGTGCTGACGGCCGACCGGCCGCACGAGCTCCGCGACCGCGGCGCGAACCAGACGATCGACCAGGTCAAGTTGTACGGCTCGCACGTAAAGTGGTTTGTCGACGCGGCGCTGCCGGAGGCGACCGATGCGATGCTGCGGTACGTGCGGAGCCTGGCCGCTCAGGCCGTCGCCACCGCGCAGGACGGCGCCCCAGGGCCGGTCCACCTCAACTTCCCCCTGCGCGAGCCTCTGGTGCCATCACGGTCGAGCGGCGCGGGGTCAGGCCCGGATGGTCATGCGTTGGGGACCCACAGCGACCGCGCCGCGAGCGCGCCTTATACTGCCGTGAGCCGGTCCCTGTCGGCGCCTGATCCAGGTCTTGTCCAGACGTTGGCTCGAGACCTGACCCGTACCAGGCGCGGGCTGATCGTCTGCGGTCCGCAGGACGACCCCGCGCTGCCCGAGTCCGTGGCCGCCCTCGCGGCCGCGTTGAGATTCCCGATACTCGCCGACCCGCTATCGCAGGCTCGCTGTGGGCCGCACGACCGGGCGCTCGTCATTGACACATACGACGCGATTCTCCGCGTCGATGCTCTGGCGGCGGCGTTGGCCCCGGACGTGGTCCTGCGCGTCGGCGGCGTGCCGGCGTCGCGTCCTCTCTCGCAGTACCTGGATCGCCAAGATCGGGCGCGGCATCTCGTCGTGGACGGAGGCGGCGGCTGGAGTGACCCGACAAACCGCGCCACGGACATGATCCGGGCCGATCCCAGGCTGCTGTGCCAGGGTCTCGTCGCCGCGATCGGCCAACCGGCCGGCGACACCGCACACCCGGTCGGTGCCGACGGGCATCATGAGTGGCTGGGTCTCTGGCAGCGCCTGGCGACGCGGGCCCGAGCGGCGATGCGCCAGCGGCTCGACGCAATCAGCGAGCCCTTCGAGGGGAAGGTCTTCGCCGAGCTGTCGACGCTGCTCCCAGACGGCGCGACGCTCGTCGTCGGGAACAGCATGCCGGTGCGCGACCTCGACGCGTTTCTCCCGGGCAGCGCCCGCGCAGTCCGGTTTCTGGGCAATCGCGGCGCGAGCGGGATCGACGGGCTGGTCTCGACCAGCCTCGGCGCCGCGGCTGCGGAGGCCGGCCCGGTGGTCGCCGTGCTCGGTGATCTGGCCTTTTACCACGACCAGACCGGCCTGCTCGCCGCGAAACTCCACGCGCTGCGAGCCACGATCGTCCTCCTCAACAATGACGGCGGCGGCATCTTCTCGTTCATGCCGCAGGCCGATTTCCCGGAGCACTTCGAGGCGCTCTTTGGGACGCCGCATGGGTTGGACTTCTCCCACGCCGCCCGTCTGTACGGCGCGGAATTCGCCCGGCCAGAAGATTGGCCGGCATTCCATGCCGACGTACGCCGTGGATTGGCCGGACGGGGGCTCACGATCGTGGAAGTCCGGACGGATCGCGCACGCAACGTCGTGCTCCACCGCGAGATCTGGTCGGCCGTCGAGGCCGCACTGGCACAGGAACCCCTGCCGGTCATGAGGTGACGACACGCATGCCCACTATCTGGAAGAAGGTCCAGGACTACACCGACATCATTTACGAGCAGGCGGACGGGATCGCCAAGATCACCATCAACCGTCCGGAGGTGCGCAACGCCTTTCGGCCGGAAACGGTCATGGAGTTGATCGACGCGTTCGCGCACGCCCGCGACGACAGCGGGGTGGGGGTGGTGCTCTTCACCGGCGCGGGCACCGAGGCGTTCTGCTCGGGTGGTGACCAGCGGGTGCGCGGCGACGCCGGCTACGTCGGTAAGGACCGGGTCCCCCGGCTGAATGTCCTGGATCTCCAGCGCCAGATCCGCACGCTGCCCAAGCCGGTGATCGCCGTCGTGGCCGGTTACGCGATCGGCGGCGGCCACGTCCTGCACGTCGTGTGCGACCTGACAATCGCCGCCGACAACGCCATCTTCGGCCAGACCGGCCCCAAGGTCGGCAGCTTTGATGCCGGTTATGGGTCGACGTATCTGGCGCGCATCGTTGGGCACAAGAAGGCCCGCGAGATCTGGTACCTTTGCCGTCAATACACCGCGCAAGACGCGCTCGCGATGGGCCTGGTGAACAGCGTGGTGCCGCTGGAGCGTCTCGAGGAAGAGGCGGTCCGCTGGGCCAACGAAATTTTGGAGAAGAGCCCGCTCGCCATCCGTCTGCTGAAGTCCGCGTTCAACGCCGATACCGATGGACTCGCCGGCATTCAGCAACTCGGCGGCGATGCCACGCTGCTGTATTATCTCAGTGAGGAAGCCAAGGAAGGGCGCGACGCTTTTCTTCAGAAGCGCAAGCCGAACTTCACCAAGTTCCCGCGCTATCCGTAGCCGAACTCTGTGAGCCACCGCGCCGTCAGCACCCCCGATGTTCGTCCAACCGGCGCGGCGACCGCCGGAGCGCGGTGGCGGGCCTGGGTCATGGCCGCGCGCCTGCCCACCTTACCCGCGGCCGTGGCACCGGTGCTGGTGGGGAGCGCGGCCGCGGCGCACGAAGGCCGCTTCCACTTGCCCTCCGCATTCGCGGCGCTCGTCGTTTCGCTGGCCATCCAGATCGGGACCAACTTCGCCAACGATGCGTCCGACTTTCTCCGCGGCACAGACACCACCGGCCGCCTGGGCCCGCCGCGCGTCACACAGCTCGGGCTGCTGCGAGCGCGGACTGTGCTCTGGGGCGCGTATCTGTGCTTTGGTGTCGCGGCGGCGCTCGGACTTGTCTTCGTTGTGCGCTACGGATGGCCGGTGGCCGTGGTGGGCGCGTTGGCGATTGCCGCGGGCCTGGCGTACACCGGCGGGCCCTGGCCGCTCGGCTATCATGGTCTCGGCGAGGTCTTTGTCTTTCTGTTCTTCGGTGTCGTCGCCGTCGTGGGGACGACGTACGTGCAGACGGGCGGGATCAGCCCCCTGGCGCTGGCCGCGTCGATTCCTGTCGGCCTGCTGTGCTCGGCGATCCTGGTGCTCAACAACCTGCGCGATATCGACACCGATCGAGCGGCTGGCAAGCGCACGCTCGCGGTCAGGGTCGGCCCTCCGGCGACACGGGTTCTGTATCTGGGCTGTCTCGCAGGGGCGCTGCTGGCGCCGGCGGCAATGCGGATGGCTGGGCTGACCGGTGGTGTGTTCTGGCTCCCGTGGCTGGCGCTCCCCGAGATCCTGTCCTTGGGGCGCGTGGTCTGGTGGCGCCGTGACGCCCCCATGCTGGTTGCGGGACTGAAGCGCACCGCCCGACTGCATCTTGGCTACGGAATCCTGCTCGCCGCCAGTCTCTTGTGAGGCCGGACCTCCCGTGACCACCCTCATGCCCGACTGGCTGCGGCGGCGCGCCGAGGACCATCCACACGACGTGGCGCTGGTGGCAGGCACCGCGCGCTTCACCTACCGTGAGCTCGACGGCGTCGTCGACCGCACGGCCCGACAGCTTGCCTACCTCGGCGTCGGCATGGAGACGCGTGTCGCGGTGCTGCTTTCCAACGGCGCCCCCTTCGTGTTCCTGACCCACGCGCTGGCGCGACTGGGCGCCGTGATGGTCCCGCTGAACGTGCGCCTTGCGGCCGTGGAGCTGGTCTGGCAGCTTGAGGACTCCCGTGCTGTGGTGTTGATCTACGATGAGGCTGCGCATGTGGCCCAAAGCAGTCTTCACGCACACACTGCGTTGCGCCCAGTGACCGTCGCTGCCTTTGAGGCGGCTCCGGAACTGGACACGCCGCTGCGCAGTCACATTGATCTGTCGGCCGTGCAGGGGATCATCTACACGTCGGCCACAACAGGGCGCCCAAAAGGCGTCCTCTTGACCTTTGGGAACCATTGGTGGAACGCCATCGGATCCGGGCTGACCATCGGTGTACATCGTCGCGACGGCTGGCTCGCGGCGCTGCCCCTGTATCACGTTGGCGGTCTGGCGATCCTGTGGCGTAGCGTCATCTCTGGGATGCCGGTACATCTCCACGAGACGTTCGACCCCGCGGCCGTCAACCGCGAGATCGACCGCGGGGAGGTGACCCTCATTTCAGTCGTGGCAGCCATGCTTCAGCGTATCCTCGATGATCGGGGCTCGCGGCCGTTGCCTCCCACGTTTCGGTGCTTTCTCCTCGGGGGCGGCCCGGCGCACCGCTCGCTGCTCGAGCGCTGCGTGCAGGGCGGCGTGCCGGTCGCCGCCACGTACGGGCTGACGGAGGCCGCCTCACAGGTGGCGACACTGGCCCCAGAGGAGTTCGCGCGCAAGCTGGGCTCCGCGGGCAAGGCCCTGCTTCCGATCGAGTTGCGTGTAGCCGCTGCGCCCGGTGAGGTCGGGGAAATCCTTGTTCGCGGGCCGACCCTCATGAAGGGCTATGCGGGCCGGCCGGAGGAGACGGCCCGCGTCCTGCGGGACGGGTGGCTGCACACGGCGGATCTAGGATATCTTGACACGGAAGGGTATCTCTACGTCGTCGAGCGCCGTGAGGACCTGATCATCTCCGGTGGCGAGAACGTGTATCCAAGTGAGGTCGAAAACGTGCTGCGCGAGCATCCGGCGATCGCCGATGCCGGCGTGGTCGGACTCTCAGACACGCAGTGGGGCCAGGTTGTCGGCGCCGCGGTCCGGTTGCGCCCCGGCACGCGACTGACCGAAGCTGACGTTCGGGCTTTTTGCGAGGGGCGCATCGCCGGCTTCAAAATTCCGAAGCGTGTCTGGTTCGTGGACAATCTGCCGCGCTCGAGCGGTGGGAAACTCTTGCGCCGGGCCCTGGGGCAGCCAGCAGCGGAGCGAGCCGGCAATGGCGTCCACCTCTCAGCGCCTCCTGCGGAACGCCGCCGGTGGGTGCGCGACGCTTTCCATACCATTGCCGCCCGATACGACCTGCTCAATCACATCCTCAGCGGGGGCATGCACATCCTGTGGAAGCGCGCTGCGGTCCGGGCGGCCGCGCTGCGGCCGCGTCAGGTTGCCGCCGACGTGTGCTGCGGAACGGGCGACATGGTCATCGGACTCGCGCGCGCGGTGGGCAGTGGCGGCCGCGTCGTCGGACTGGATTTCGCATCGGGGATGCTGGCCGGCGCGGTCCGCCGGCTCGCGGCGGCGAAGGTCGCAGGGATCGCCGGCCTCATCTGCGGCGATGCCGAGGCGCTGCCGGTGCGCGATGGAACCCTGGACGCCGTGACCTTCGCGTTTGGTCTGCGCAATGTGCCCAGCCCCGCCAAGGCCTTGGTCGAGGCCCACCGGACCCTGCGCCCCGGAGGCCGCCTGGTCGTGCTGGAGTTCGGGCAGCCGCGCGCGCGGTGGCTTCGCGCCGTGTATGATCTCTATTCGACAGCCGTTATCCCGCGGTTGGGCGGGTGGCTGTCGGGGCGGCGGGACGCCTATCAGTACCTGCACGATTCGATTCGGCAGTGGCCGGATCCCGAGAGCCTCTCGGCGCTCATCCGGGACGCGGGCCTCGGGGAGGTGCACTATCGGTTGCTGACAGGCGGCATCGCCGTGCTCCACGTGGCGATCAAGCCCGCCCGGACGGCGTCGGATGGGAGGACGTGAGCGTGCCGTCTCTCGCCAGCATTACCATCTACCCGATCAAGTCCCTGGACGGCGTCCGGCTCATGGAGGCTGTGCTCACAGCCGGCGGGGCGTTGACACACGATCGGGAGTTCTGCCTAGTTGATGGCGACGGCAAGAAAATCAACGGCAAGCGCACGGCAATGGTCCACCGGGTGCGCGTAACGTTCAACCTGGCCGCAGAGTCTGTTGCGCTGCAAGCACCCGGTGGGGAAGTGCCGCAGACATTCCACCTGCATCATCAGAGGGCCGATTTGGAAGACTGGTTCAGTCACTACTTCGGCTTCCCCGCGTTCCTGCGGCACGACACCAACACAGGGTTTCCCGATGATCCCTACTGGAAGGGTCCCACGCTGGTCGGGAGCCAGACCCTGGGTGAGGTGGCGTCATGGTTCCCAGGGCTCACGGCGGATGATGTGCGCCGCCGCTTCCGGGCCAATCTGGAGATTGTCGACGCGCCCCCGTTTTGGGAGGATCGCCTGTACGCGGAGGAAGGATCGGTCGTCCGCTTCGAAGTCGGCACGGTCACGCTCGAGGGGATGGCTCCCTGGCCGCGCTGCGCGGTGCCCTCACGGAACCCGGTGACGGGTGAGGAGGATCTTGGCTTCCAGCGGCGCTTCGCCCAGCGACGGGAGGCGACGATGCCCGCTTGGGCCGCCCAAAGCCGCTTTGACCATTTCTACCGGCTGTGTGTGGGCACTCGTGCCCGCGGGCAGGCGGGTCGCACGCTGCGGGTCGGGGACGAGGTGAAGGTGCTGGAAACAA
>Ga0187892_10006010_pt1 | contig 18473 bp, 18 predicted proteins | sample MA1701073metaG_FD_139345 | JGI IMG/M metagenome (GOLD analysis project Ga0187892, IMG submission 139345) | Bio-ooze microbial communities from a basaltic lava cave in the Kipuka Kanohina Cave System on the Island of Hawaii, USA - MA170107-3 metaG ...
GCTCATGGATACCTCCATGCGGCGCTAACGCCGCAAGCCTGAAACGCGATGACCCCAGCCTAGGTCATGCGATTTTCACTGTATCACCGCATAAACGGCATAAATCACCCGGCAGATGCCACCTGTGTAGGACAACGGGCGACGCAACGCTTAGGGGCGACCCTTTGTTTCCTGAAACAGCATTCCGGTTCAAGTCGCTGCGATGCGGGCACATGCTTGTCCCGGCGGGAGGTTGTTGCGGCTCGGGTCTTGAATCACCAGCAACATTGCCTATCGATGAGTCAGCGCCCGCCAGGATTTCATACGATTCATGCGAAGCATTGACGTATGACCCTAGTATGCATTGGGCCTGATCCAGCCCATCGAATAACTGAACCAGATGAAAAGCAGCAGAGCAATCGACAGACCCACGCGCACCCGCAGCGCGTTAAGCGTTCTATCCGTTGTTCCGCGATCGCGCAGAAGGAATACGAGTGCGACGCCGAGCACAACCACGATGCCCACGAGCGCGATTCCGATAAACGCTTTCATGATCAACCTGCTTTGCCGCCGACGATTATTGCACCGTGGGCGTCGTACCGGCGAACTTCCTCGATGCTGAAGTTGCGCAACGCCATCGCGGGCGGTGCGGCGGTGCTCGCAATCGCCGGCGCAGTCGCTCTCGGCAACTGGCAGACCGAGCGCGCAGCAGCAAAAATCGCGTTAGAGCACGCATGGATCGACGCCGAGCGCGAAGAACCCGTAGTCGTCGACTCGAGCTCGGCTCTGACCGCACGACGCCTTCCGCAGCGCGTGCTTATGCGCGGCAGTTTCGCGCATGAAAAAACCGTGTGGCTCGATAATCGAATGCTCGACGGTGTCGCCGGCTTTTACATCGTGACGCCGTTTATCCTGGATCGCGGCCCTGGCGCCGTTATCGTTAACCGCGGCTGGGCCGCACGCGATCCGGCCGAGCGAACGCGGCTCCCAGCGGTCGGTTACCCGCAAGGCAACATTGAGATCGAAGGGCTTGCCCTGCGTGAGCTGCCGAGATTGCTCGAGCTCGGAGAGCGAGCGGTGGACCTCAATCTGCCGGCGATTTGGCACAATTTTGATATCGACGCCATGCGGCCGCTGGTTGCCGCGCCACTTGCGAATTTCGTTGTGCAACAGACAAGCAGCATCGACGATGGATTGCTGCGGCGCTGGGTTCGTCCCGCTTTTGGCGTCGAGAAACACCGTGGCTACGCATTTCAGTGGTATTCGCTGGCGGTGCTGATCGGCGCGATGGGTGTCTTACTCGTCGTCCGTGGCCAAATCCGTTCGCATTCTCGGACTCCGTAATTGGTGAACGCCGCTGAGCTCAATCGCAGTGTCTTTGCCCGCGGCCACTGGCGTCGCTGGCGTGTGCTTTATGTGTTGCTGGCGGTGTGTGTAGCTCCCGTCCTGGCGTCGTATCTGGTGTACTACGTCGTGCCGCCGGGCGACCGAACGAACTACGGCGATCTGGTTCAACCACAACGTCCGATTCCTGCGCTCGCCTTGCGGCAACCCGACAACAGCGCGTTCGAAACCGACAAACTACGAGGCCGATGGGTCATGCTGCATGTCGATTCGGGCGAGTGCGCCGATCCATGCCAGCAAAAACTCTGGCAGATGCGACAACTGCGGCTCACCGCCGGCAAGGACCGCGATCGGATCGAACGCGTGTTCCTCATCATCGACGACACACCGCTGCAGACGCTTCTGCTGCGCGAGTTCGAAGGAACCCTGTTTCTGCGCGCCCGAAGCGCCGAACTGCAACTGTTTCTTGCGTTGCCCGAGACGCCGGATGCGACGCTATTCGATCACGTGTGGCTGCTGGATCCGCTTGGCAACCAGATGTTCCGCTGGCCCAGGCGAGCCGATCCCAACCGCATGAAACGCGATCTGGGCAGATTGCTCAAGGCATCGCGGATCGGCTGAACGAGACCATGCAGTCTTACGCGACGATGGCCGTGATTGCAATCGCAATCGCCACTCCGCCGCTCGGATATGTTGCGTTCGCACGAGCCAACAACCGCTTCCGCAAGCTCGTGTGGGTCACTGCGTTTCTGACATTCGATCTGATCCTGTTCGGCGCGTTTACCCGACTCACCGATTCTGGACTTGGCTGCCCGGACTGGCCGGGCTGCTATGGCCAGACCGATCCGCTTTCCGCCAGCGAGTCGATACGCAGCGCGGAGGCAGCGTTGCCCACCGGTCCGGTGACTATGGTGAAAGCCTGGATTGAAATGCTGCACCGGTATCTCGCGATGACGGTTGGACTGCTAACCGTGGTACTGCTCGCATCTTCATGGCGGCGCTGGACGCGTGACGGCGACGCGCGGTCGAAGCGGACCGCGTGGCTGACAAGCCTGATCTTTGCGATCGTCTGCTTCCAGGGCGCGCTCGGCGCATGGACTGTGACGATGAAGCTGCAACCGCTGATCGTCACCGCACATTTGTTGGGCGCAATGACGCTGCTAGCGCTGCTGGTCGTACTGGGTCTGCGCGAACAACCGGCGTCCATGTCGGAGTCGGTCGCGCGTCTGCGTGTGGCGGCGGCGATCGCTCTTGCCGCGCTCGTCGTCCAGGTCGCGCTTGGCGGCTGGGTCAGCGCGAACTACGCGGTGCTGGCGTGTCAGGACTTCCCGCGATGTCAGGGGCAATGGGTTCCGCCCGGCATGGAGTTCTCTGCGGGATTTACGTTGTGGCGCGACCTGGGTCAGACGGGCTTCGGACCCGACAGCCCGGCAATCCCGTTTGCCGCACTGACCGCCATTCATTGGACACATCGAACCTTTGGATGGCTGGCCTTTGCCGCTATCGGCTGGCTTGTGTGGCGCGCGCGCAAGGTAAAAGCCACAAGAGCTCTCGCGCATGCAATCGCGGCTTTACTTGTCGCGCAGTTCGTTACCGGCGTGTCCACCGTTTTATTTCAGTGGCCGCTCGCAATCGCGATAGGCCATAGCGCCGGGGCGGCCGCGCTGATCGCTGCGCTGGCCGCCGTCAATGTTCGCGTGTGGAAAGCGCCGCGTGTTCCGGCTGTTCCGATTGTTCCGACGCAAGCTCATGCACTCAGTGCGTCGGTCGGCTCAAGCGCACGTTTAGACTCTCGCGCTTTCTGAACCACCTCGATGGCCGTCTTATGCGTGCGCCCGCGAACCTGGCCGGCTTGTCGTCGCCGGCTCCGCACATCGCCCGACAATATTGGCGGCTGACCAAACCGCGCGTCACGCAACTTGCGCTGTTTTGCGCGGTGATCGGCATGTTCCTGTCGGTATCCGAGTTGCCGCCACTCGCTCGCGTGGTGGAGGCGACGGTGGGCATCTGGCTACTGGCTGGCGCGGCGTTCGCGGTCAACTCGGTCATCGAACGCCATATCGACGCCAAAATGGCGCGCACGCGCATGCGGCCGCTCGCACGGGGGGAAATTTCTCCGCTTCAAGCGATTATTTTTTCGGGCTTGCTCGGCGGCGCCGGTATGTGGATTCTCTATATGCTGGTCAATCCGCTGACCATGTGGCTCACCTTTGCGACCTTCGTCGGCTATGCGGTCGTCTACACCGTTCTGCTGAAGCCGCAAACGCCACAGAACATCGTGATCGGCGGTATGAGCGGAGCGATGCCGCCGGTCCTCGGCTGGGCCGCAATGACGGGCGACGCGCCTGCGCAGGCGTGGTTGCTCGCGCTGATCATCTTCGTCTGGACGCCGCCGCACTTCTGGGCGCTGGCGCTGTATCGGCTGGATGACTATCGAAACTCCGGACTGCCGATGCTCCCTGTGACGCATGGTCGCGACCTGACGCGGCTGCACATCCTTCTGTACACAATCGTGCTGGTTGCCACCAGCGTGCTGCCCTTTGCGATAAGGATGTCGGGGCCGCTGTATCTGGCTGGTGCGCTCGCGCTCGGTGCCGGCTTCCTCGCCTGCGCCTGGCGGCTCTATCGAAGCTATAGCGACAAGATGGCGCGCGGGACGTTTCAATACTCGATCGTTTACCTGGCGGCCCTCTTCGCGGCGTTGTTGATCGACAAGTACGCAGGCGGCGGAGCGTGACCCGGATCCTGTTTGCCGGTGTTCTCGCGCTTCTTGCGGGATGCGATCCGCAAGCGCCGTCCTCGGGTGCACCGAAACTGTCGTTTCAGAACGTCGATGTCACCGGCGCGAATTTCGCGCAGGACTTTGCGCTCAATGACCACAAGGGTGAGCGGCGCACCCTGGCGGATTTTCGCGGCAAGGTCGTCACGGTTTTCTTCGGGTTCACGCAATGTCCGGACATCTGCCCGAGCACGCTTGCCGACATGGCGCAGGTGAAGCAGCGGCTGGGCACGGATGGCGATCGACTGCAGGTGCTGTTCGTTACCCTTGACCCCGAACGCGACACGCGGGCGGTTCTGGCGCAATACGTACCGGGCTTCGATCCGAGCTTTATCGGCCTCTACGGATCGCCGCAGGAAACGGCGAAGACCGCGAAGGACTTCAAGGTATTCGTCGAAAAAGTGCCGGGGAAGACGCCGACGTCCTACACGATCAATCACACCGCCGGCAGCTATGTGTACGACCGGCAAGGTCGTTTGCGCCTCTTTCTCAAGCACGGGCAGGGGATCGAACCCGTCATCGCGGACATCAAGCAATTGTTGTAGCGCCAGTTTGTGCGTTGATGCGCACGCGGCTTGAAAGCTCCATTGCATCGGCGACGGGTTCGGCGATTCCGAAGAGTCGGCGAACCGGGACCAACAACTCCAACTCGAAGCCGATGAACTCGCTCATTGCATCGGTCTCGTACCGCTCGTGTGCGTAGTGCCGTTCACCAGGCCGGAGTACGGCGTGCGGTTCGAAGGGATCGAACACCACTAAATTGCTTGGTCCGGCCGGAGTCCGAATGGACAGGCGCGGGAAAACGACCTCGCGTTCAGGGCCTAGGATGCACCAAGCTCCAAAAAGAACGCCGGAATAGTGGGCGTCGTTGTGGAAATAGGCACCCGCACAGTAGTACCGCTCAAAGCGCGGGCGCAAGGCCGCGCGGAGCTGCGCCGGCAATGCATTGGCCAGGCAGCGGTGAACGCTATCGCTGGAGAAAACGCCGGCGGACAGCACCTTGCCCGTAGCGCCGGTCACACTTTTTGCTGCCTTATGCGCTTCGGCAGTGCCCGCGGGGGACGGATCCGCGCAACCTGCCCACACGCGAGTGGCGGCGTTTCTGACCTGTCGGCCATCAGACACACAAACCGCGGCGGGCGCGGTTGATTCGATGAAGCCAGGCATGTGGCGCTACCGAAAAAAAAGCCCCGCTTGCGCGGGGCTTGGAGTATCCGCCTCTTCGGAGGAGAGGGGGAGGAGGAGAGGCGGACGCTACTTCAGTATCTTCCTACGCATGTTCGTCTAGTGCTCCCCGCATCTTCTGCAGGGCTTTGGCTTCGATTTGCCGAATTCGTTCCGCAGAAACCCCAAATTCTCCGGCCAGGTCGTGCAAGGTCGCTGTTCCAACGTTGCCTTCGGCATCTTCATCGAGCCAGCGGGCCTCGACGATCCGTCGGCTGCGGGCATCCAGCCCGTCTAACGCACGCCGGACGCCGTCGGTTTGCAGAACGTCGCGATTTCGACGCTCGAGCACCTCGGTCGGTTCGGAAGACGAGTCCGCCAAATAAGCGATCGGCGCGAACTCTTCTTCTCCGTCTTCGATACGTCCTTCCAGGGCAATGTCTCCGCCGCCCAGCCGCATTTCCATTTCTGAGACGTCCTGCGGGCGGACATTCAGTGTCGTGGCGACCTTCTGGATTTCATCCGGCGTAAAGCTGCCCACTTTGGACTTCATGCTGCGCAAGTTGAAGAAGAGCTTGCGCTGCGCCTTGGTCGTCGCGACTTTGACCAGCCGCCAATTGCGCAAAATGTGCTCATGGATTTCAGCCCTGATCCAGTGCAGCGCAAAGGACACCAGTCGAACGCCGCGCTCCGGGTCAAAGCGCTTCACCGCTTTCATCAAGCCGATGTTGCCTTCCTGGATCAGATCCGCGTGAGGCAACCCGTATCCCAGATAGTTGCGGGCCACAGCGACGACCAGCCGCAGGTGCGACAGGATCAGTTGTCGCGCGGAATCGAGGTCGTTGTGATCACGGAACTCGCGCGCAAGACGCGTCTCTTCGTCCGCCGATAACAGTGGGACCCGATTTACTGCGGTGATGTAGGCATCCAGGCTGCCCAAATTGCCCGGGTGCAGCGCAACGGCGCCGGACCCGGCAAAAGGAACCATGGCATTGACCGCGTTGGACATTGAACAGATCTCCTTTGGAATCGATGCTAGCACTCTCGATAAGAGAGTGCCAACGAATAGAGTCGGCCGGTGGGAAATGGTTCACTCCTCATCTCGCTACTCCCTCCGGCACAGGGGAATCGGGCTGATTGTAAGCGAGCGCGAGCTTTGCTCAGTCATGCTGTCGATGCGAACTGGCCCACGCGATCAGCACGCCAAGAGCGCAGCAGCCAACCCAGATTGCGCCAAGGACTTCCGAGCCAATAGGGAAACCACCGCCCGTTGCAGTAGGTACCGCCTCAAGCGTTTCAAGTTCCGGCGCCAGCCAGATCCAACCAACCCAGACGCCCGAAACGGCGAGAGCTCCGGCGACACCGAGCAGCGCGCCACCCACGAACAGGAACGGCCTTCGGACAAACCCACGGCTGGCGCCAACGAGTTCCAGCAGTTCTGACTCAGTCGCCGAAGCACGCACGTGAACTCGAACAGCCACCGCCATGGAGCCGACGACTACAAGCAAACCTCCGAACGCGAGAACGACTGCGACCTTGGATCCGACGCTGAGGTTCGACCGCAGCGTTCGGTGCCAATCCAGATCGACATACACGGCGTTTACCGGTCTCATTTTTCGAATGTTGGCCGTGGCCGCCTCAACAACTGCACTTGGCGCATCGATGGCCAGCGTGGCGATGAGCACGTCCGGCAGAGGGTTTCGCTTCAACTCCGCTTGTGGGAAACCGGGCGGCGTGCGTCGGAGCACATCTGCCAATGCAGAATCCTTCGATACGGTGCGTACCGTTGCAACTCCTGCGGTCAGTTCGATCCGTCCTTTCAGGGCTTTGAGTTCTTGATCTCCGGTGCCATGAGCTACGAATATCGATATCTCTGGATTGGCTGGCAACCGGTTGAGGGCGGGCGCCAGGCCAAGCCATAGCAGCGCGACGGAGAGCACAAGCGCCAAACTGGTTGCTACATACAAGGCCGTTGCGAGCGCAAGCAGCGGCCGGCGGCAAAGGAGTATGGCGGCGCGCCGCAATGCGTACGCGTTAGTGCTCCGCCAGCTCACGACGCCAGTCTGCCGTCGCGCAGCCCAACCACCCTGGCGCGGGATGGAGCATGCGGATACGGCCGGTGTGTCGCAACGACGACCGTGACTCCCGCGATTGCAAATTGCTCGAGAAGCTGGAGGATGCTCCGCGTCGAGTCCGGGTCAAGATGCGCCGTCGGTTCGTCGGCCAGCACAAGCGCCGGCCGATTGACGATTGCCCGCGCAAGCGCGAGCCGCTGCCGCTCGGATCCCGACAACTCGTTTGTTCGTTTCTTTGCAGCGTCGAGTGCCACGCGCTCAAGCGCAGCGCGTGCTCTCCGGTCGGCCTCTTTTCGCGACTGCCCGGCGACAAGGGCGGGAAGCATTACGTTTTCGATCGTGTTGCGATCCTCCAGCAGGAGAGCTTGCTGCGGGACCACGCCCATGGACTGCCGCAACAGGCAAAGCGCTCGTCGCTTCAGGCCGCTTACCAGCGCGCCGCCGACCAGAACGCGGCCGCTCGACGGCGAATCCAGAGCGGCGATCAGACGCAGCACGGTCGATTTCCCGGACCCGTTCGGCCCGACGATCAAGACGAACTCGCCTCGCTCGACGACCATTGAGAAGTCCGCGAGAGCGAGCCGAAAGGCGCCGTAACGCCGCGTAACGCGATCGAAGACAATGAAGGGGGCGTTGCCAGCGGCGTCGGTCATCAGCGATTCGAGTGCACAAAACTGGTCGATTCGGGCCGCGATTCTAAGGACGGTCAGCGCGACTCTCGTTGATGTCATCGAACGGTCATCCAGTCTGCCTATGGTGAAGAAGCGCAAGAAGCACCAGAAAGACAAAAGAGGCAATGCCATTGGCGCGCTGACCGGGCTGCCGACGGCGCCCGCCGAGCGCGGGCTGAACCGGGAGCTTTCACAACTAGCATTCAACGAACGCGTGCTGGCGCTCGCCGCGAATTCGTCGGTTCCGCTCGCCGAACGGCTACGGTACCTGTGCATCGTGTCATCCAATCTGGACGAGTTTTTTGAGATCCGTGTCGCCGGTTTGATGGAAGAAATGCGCGAAGACGGCGGACTTGTTCTTGGCGCCGCGCTATGGCAGTCCTTCGCGCACGTTGCCGAGCGCGCGCATGCGCTGGTCGATCGTCAGTACGTGCTGTTCAACCAGACCATCATGCCGGCGCTTGGTCGCCAGCGCATCGTGGTCGTCAACCACGCCGCGCGCACGCCGGCGCAGCGCAAATGGGTGCGGGATTATTTCGAGCGAGAAGTCCGACCCCTGCTGTCGCCGATCGGTCTCGATCCGTCGCATCCGTTCCCGCAGTTGATGAACAAGGCGCTCAACTTCATCGTCCAGCTGGAAGGCAAGGACGCATTTGGGCGGCCTTCGACGATCGCCATCCTGAAAGTGCCGCGCGTGTTGCCGCGGGTCATTCCGCTACCGGAACGGCTGACGCCGGGCAAACAGGCATTTGTGTTGTTGTCCTCGGTGATCCGCGCGCATCTGACGGACGTGTTTCCGGGCCGCGGCGTGTCGGGCTTCTCGCAGTTCCGAGTGACGCGCGACTCCGATCTCTGGGTGGATGAAAGCGAAGTGCGCAATTTGAGGCAGGCGATGCGCATGGAGCTGACGCAGCGCCATTTCGGCAACGCGGTGCGGCTGGAAATCCTGCGCACGTGTCCGTCGGTGCTCGAAGCGCTGCTGCGCGATCAGTTTCAGCTTCCGAACGAAGCCGTGTATCGGGTCGATGGCCCGGTCAACCTTGTTCGCCTGAACCAGCTCGTCGACCAGTTGACGCTGCTCAATCTGCGCTGGCCGCCCTTTGCTCCGGCCTGGCCGACCAAGGTGCCGCATTCAAGCGAAGGCGCCGACATGTTCGAGGCGATGAAACGCGGCGACATACTGCTGCATCACCCTTTCGAAAGCTTCGAGCCGGTGATCGAGTTCCTGCGGCAGGCGTCTGTTGATCCCAAGGTCGTCGCGATTCGCATGACCTTGTACCGGACCGGCACCAGCTCGGTGTTGGCCGACCTTCTTGTCGACGCGGCGCGGCGTGGCAAGGAAGTCACCGTCGTGGTCGAATTAAAGGCACGCTTCGACGAGGAGGCCAACATCAATCTCGCGGAGCGGCTCGAGAGGGTTGGCGCGCAGGTTGTCTACGGTGTGGTCGGATTGAAGACCCACGCAAAGCTGACGCTCGTCCTGCGCCGTGAAGAAGACGGCAAACGCTCGCGGCTTGTCCACTACGCGCACCTGGGCACCGGCAACTACAACCCGACGACGAGCAGGCTGTACACCGATTTCGGCATGTTGACGACGAATGCGGAAATCTGCGCCGACGTGGAAAAGGTGTTCATGCACCTGACCAGCCTGACGAAGGTCGAACGACTGACGCACCTGTGGCTTGCGCCGTTTTCGCTGAACAAGCAGGTGCTGGCGGCGATCAACAACGAAGCGCGTCTCGCGCGCAGCGGCAAGGTCGGCCGCTTGATCGCCAAGATGAACGCGCTGGTCGACGAAGCAACTGTCAACGCGCTATACGATGCCTCACGCGCTGGCGTCAAGATCGACCTGATCGTGCGCGGCGCGTGCGTATTGCGTCCCGGCGTCAAAGGCCTGTCCGAAAACATCACGGTGCGCGCGATCGTCGGCCGCTTCCTCGAGCACCATCGCATCTACTACTTTCGCGATGGCGGACGCGACGCGGTATATCTGGCGAGCGCCGACTGGATGGGGCGCAACCTGTTCCGCCGCATCGAAGTTGCCTGGCCGGTACTTGACCCAAAACTCAAGCAACGCGTGATCGACGAAGGATTCAAGGTCTATCTCGACGACAACGCGGATGCATGGACGCTTCAAAACGACGGCGAATACCGTGCGCCGCGGGCCGCCGCGATTGCGCGTTCGGCGCAGCAAAGGTTGTTGGTAACGCTGGCGGCGAGCGTGGCGCCATGACGCCGATCCCGGAACGCGCCGTCATGGAACTCGTGCTGTGGCGGCACGCGGAAGCCGAGATCGGTGAACCCGACCTCGGCCGGCAGCTCACATCCAAAGGCGAAAAGCAGGCGCGTCGGATGGCGCAATGGCTGCACGCGCATCTGCCCGATTCGGCGCGAATTCTTGCCAGCCCCGCGATGCGTGCGCAGCAAACCGCGCAAGCTCTGGCTGAGGTATCGCACCGCAAGTACAAAACGTTGGAGGCGATTGCGCCTGGCGCGAGCGTGCAAGATGTGCTGCGCGCGATCGACTGGCCGAATGCGAAGTCGGCAGTCGTCGTGGTCGGGCATCAGCCGACTCTTGGCTATGTCACCAGCCTGTTGCTGGCGGGTAGCGAGCAGCCTTGGTCGATCAAGAAAGCCGGCGTGTGGTGGTTGCAATCGCGATCGCGCGATCGCGAACAACAAGTGGTGCTGCGGGCCGTGATCAATCCAGACCTAGTTTGACTACAGCGCCCGCCGCTTTCTAGCTACAGCGCTCGCCACTTGAACTGAACAGCCATCTTTTCCCACTGCGACGCTTCCTCTTCGAGCAGGTGTTGCGTTAAGGGATGTGAGGAAAGCCAGGTGCCGTCCAGACCGACCTCGATCGCGTCCGCCTCCTGTTGCAAGGTCCAGCGCGGCAGTTCGACACCGCGCCGCGCGTGGCAAAGGATCACGGCGAGTCGCAGCGCAAGCACCTGAGATGTGATCGTCGCGTCTTCGAGTGCGCTGGCGATCTTTTTCAGATTGCCCCGCTGTCCCAGCACCAGCGTGGCGATGTGTTCCTGGTCCGATGTGGAGAAGCCCGGCAGATCACCGTGCTCGATCAGATACGCGCCGTGCTTGTGATAGTCGTTGTGGGAAACGGCGAAGCCCAATTCGTGCAGTGCGCCAGCCCAGGCGAGCCGCTTGGCGATTTCTTCGGGCGCCTCGTTGTCCAGCGCCTGGTGCAACAGCACGGCAATGTGAGCAACGCAATGCGCCTGCATTTGATCGACCGCGAAGCGCTGTTGCAGGCGCTCGACGGTCGAGTCGCGCAAATCGCGGCTCTCGCGCCGGCCGAGGAGGTCATACAGCAGACCCACCCGCAGCGCGCCGCGCGCCGGTTTCATTTCCGTTATTCCCAGCGTATCGAACGCTGCGGTCAGCACTGCCACGCCGCCCGCGATCACTTCCTGCCGGTCGCCCTTCAGCCCGGCGAACTTCACGCGTTTGATGTCGCCCGCGGCGAGTAAGCCCTGGCGCAGTCGCAGCAGGCCCTCGGACGTGAGTGTGCCGTCGGTCCATCCTTCCGCGCGCAGAATTTCGCTGACAGCACCGGCGGTGCCGCTGGAACCATAGGCTTCGTCCCAGTTGCTGCGTGAAAACGCGGCAACAGCCTCTTCGATTTCGGCGCTGCATGCGACGACAGCGCGCCGGAAGCCGGCGCGATCGATGACTCCGTTGCGAAAAAATCGCATCGAAACGTTGACACAACCGACCTTGAACGACTCGGCCGCGTCGGCCGCGAAGCCACGCCCGATGATCGCTTCGGTCGATGCGCCACCGACATCGATGACCAGGCGCCGCGCCGGAGACAGCGGCAGATTGTGCATGCAGCCTTCGAAGGTCAGGCGCGCTTCTTCGCGGCCTGAAATCACTTCGATCGGAAACCCAAGTGCGTGCTGCGCTTCCAGCAGAAACGAATCGACGTTGGCGGCGACCCGCAGCGCTTGCGTGCCGACGGCGCGCACCTGTTCGCTGCGCATTCCGCGCAGGCGTTCGTTCATCCGCGCGAGGCACTCGCACGCGACTTCAATCGCTTTGTGCGAAAGGCGGCTGTGCTGATCGAGCCCGGCGGCTAGACGCACCGTTTCCTTCCAGTAGTTCTGCCTCAGTATCTGCGATCCTTCAACGCGCCCGATCTCCAGCCTGAAGCTGTTGGAACCGAGATCGACTGCGGCCAGTTGCATCAATACCGAACACGAGGAGGGGAAAAGTCGCGGTCGATTCTAAGGCGCACGGCGCGGGATTCGATGTCGCATCCGTGACGGCGCGCTAGTCGGCGCCAGTGAGCGCCGCCGCGAACTCCTTCGCAACGAAGGGCTGCAAATCGTCGAGACCTTCGCCGACGCCGACGAAATAAACCGGAAGGGGATGCGCCGCGCGCTGCACTGCGAGTGCTGCCAGCACGCCGCCCTTGGCGCTGCCGTCGAGTTTTGTGATCACGAGACCTGTCAGTCCGATCGCGGCATCGAATACCCGCACCTGCGCCAGCGCATTCTGGCCGTTGGTGCCGTCCAGCACGAGAATCACTTCATGCGGTGCGTCAGCAAGGCTTTTCGCCAGCGCGCGTTTGATGCGTTTCAGTTCATCCATCAGATGCAGTTGTGTGGGCAGGCGGCCGGCGGTATCCGCAATCAGGACGTCGAACTTGCGCGCGCGCGCCGCCTGCGCCGCGTCGAACACCACTGCCGCCGGATCGCCGCTTTCCTGGGAAATGACCTCGACGCCGTTGCGTTCGCCCCAGATTGCCAACTGCTCGCGCGCCGCCGCGCGAAACGTATCGCCGGCGGCAAGCAGAACGCGCTGATTGCGATCCGCCAGCCAGTGCGCGAGCTTCCCGATCGACGTTGTCTTGCCGGCGCCGTTGACGCCGGCGACCATGATGACCAGCGGGCGAGCGCGTTGCAGATCGATCGCACCTTCACATGGCGCGAGCAGTTGCGCGAGTTCGTCGTGCAGTGCATCGCGCACCTCGAGCGCCGTTTTCAGTCCCCTGGTCTTTATTCGTGCGCGCAGCCGGTCGAGCAGCTGGCCGGTCGCGGGAACACCGACGTCGGCGGCGATCAGCGCGATCTCAAGCTCTTCGAACAACGCAGCATCGATCACGCCGCCGGAGAAGATTCCGGCGATGTTCACGCGCGTGCGCGCGAGTCCCTGCTGTAGACGGCCGAGCCAGGAGGACTTTGAGGAAGGGGGACTTATCATCGATCGATGCACAGGGGAGACGCCCCGATCGTAGCAACGCAGAGGCGTGCAATCGCCGTGCCGGGCGCGGCCGGAAACGTGCGGCTCATCGGCGGTCAATGGAAGCGCACGCCGATCGCGGTTCCCACGGTGCCCGGATTGCGGCCGACGCCGGATCGCGTTCGCGAAACGCTGTTCAACTGGCTGGCGCATCTGAAGCCTGACTTTGGCGCGATGCGTGGCCTTGACCTGTTCGCCGGCACGGGCGCCCTCGGCTTCGAGCTCGCATCGCGCGGCGCGCTTCGGGTGGTGCTGGTCGAGCGAGAACCCAGGCTCGTTGCCGCGCTGCGCGCGCTGAAGGAAAAGCTGCGCGCCGACAACATCGATGTGCGCGGCGGTGATGCTTTCAGCGTGGCCGCTTCGCTCGAATCCGGCGCGTTCGATCTTGTGATGCTGGATCCGCCATACGCATCCGGGCTGCTGTGGACCGCGATCGATCGTTGTACGCGATTGCTGACCCCGGCGGGGCTTGTCTACGCCGAAAGCGCCACATCGATAACGCCGCAGGACGCGCTCGAACACGGACTCGTGCGGGTGCGAAACAGCCAGGCCGGGCGGGTCCATTTCTGTTTGCTGGCGCGTGCCGCGTCCTGAATAATCCGCCGCCGATGTCGCGCGGGAATAAGCAGGCTGAAAGGGAAGAGAGCAGACCATGGTCATCGCGGTATATCCGGGCACCTTCGATCCGCTGACGCGCGGGCATGAGGATCTCGTGCGGCGGGCGGCCGGCCTGTTCGCCAAGCTTGTTGTCGGCGTGGCCGACAGTCGCAACAAGCGGCCCTTTTTTTCCATGGACGAACGGATGGCGATTGCGCGCGAAGTGCTCGGGCACTATCCGAACGTCGAGGTGGCCGGCTTCCGTGGATTGTTGAAAGACTTTGCGCGCGAGCAGAACGCGCGCGTGATCGTGCGCGGACTACGCGCGGTCAGCGATTTCGAGTATGAGTTTCAAATGGCCGGCATGAACCGGTATCTGCTGCCGGATGTCGAGACGATGTTCCTGACGCCCTCGGACCAGTACCAGTTCATCTCGGGCAGCATCGTGCGTGAGATCGCCACGCTCGGCGGAGACGTAAGCAAGTTCGTCTTTCCGTCGGTCGAGAAGTGGCTGAGGGCGAAGATCGAGCAGATGGGCGAGGCGGTCGACTGAATGCCACCGCCACGGCCGTTGCGCGCACAGCGCCGCGCCAGCGCCTGGAACTGATCGACGCGCTGCGCGCTTTCGCGCTCGTCGGCATCCTGCAGGTCAACATCCAGTCTTTTGTCTGGGGTGCCGGCGATCCTCTGGGCTACTTTGCGGTGCAGCCATCGACGGCCGAATACCTCACCGTGCTGCTGGTGGGCACCTTTGTATCGGCGAAGTTCATTTCTATCTTCGCGTTCCTCTTCGGCGTTAGCGCGGCATTACAGTTGCGCCGCATCCGCTCGCGAGCGATCGAACCGGACAACGTGCGATCAATCTATCGGCGGCGCCTGTGGTTCCTCTTCGCCACTGGCATTGCGCATGGCGTACTGCTGTACCACGGCGACATATTGAGCGCCTACGCGTTGTGTGGATTCGTGTTGCTCCACTACGCCGGGCAGCGCGCGTCGCCGCTCTGGCGATCGGTGCGCCTCTGGTGGATCATCGCGGCGATCGTCCTCGTCGGCTGGACGGTGTTGCTCGAGTCGGTAAGCCGTTTGTTTCCTGTGGCGGCCCCGGGCGACTTGCCGGACGAATCGCTCGAACGGCTGTCGATCTATACGCAAGAGGCATACTGGTCGCAGCTCGCAACGCGCGCTGCGGACTACCTGAACGTCGTCGTTTCAACGCTGACAGCGTCGGCGCCGTGGATCGTTGCGCTGTTCTTGATGGGGTATCTGGCGGGTCGTCTGGGATGGTTCTCCCGTCCTTGGCGTCATGCGCATGTGTGGCGCATCGCGACGTGGATCGGAATCTGCGCGCTGCCGATCGCGGTCGCCGGCGCTTGGCTCAACGCGCAAGCGATGCTCCAAGCGCCCAGCGACCCGAGCCTCGCCGGCTACACATTGCAATTGTTCGGTTCGCCGCTCGCATGCCTCTACGTTGCCGCGTTCGTGCGGCTGCGCGAGCGGCCGCCCGTCGCGAGGTTGATCCGCTGGCTCGCGCCGGCGGGGCGTATGCCGCTGACAAACTATCTGGCGCAGTCGATGTTGATGGGATTGCTTTTGTCGGGATGGGGCGTCGGTCTCGGCGCCTGGCTCGACAAGGTGCAGCTTGCGTTTGTAGCGCTGGTTATCGTTTTCGCGCAAATCGTCATCAGCCGGTGGTGGATTGCACGATATCGGCAGGGGCCGTTCGAAGCGCTCTGGCGTCGCGCCACCTATGGTTGATCGCTCACAGATTCAATTCGACGTCGACGGCTTGGCCGATGTGCAAATCGCTGCCCGCGCCGTTCACGATAATCGCGTTGACGCCGAAGAGCACCCCGTTTTCGGTCTGTCGATACGTTGACAGCACATCGGGGACCGTCGTCGCCGCGACGCCGCTGTCCGGATCAACGCCCGGTACCGTGCAGCGCGCGCAGGGTTTGACCACTCGCAGCTCGACGCTGCCGATCCGCAATGACTTCACATAGTCCTCTTCGTACTCCGGCAGCTCGCCGAGCACGAGGTTGGGGCGGAAGCGGCGCATGTCCACGGGCGCGTGCTGCTGCCGTTGCAGTCTCGCGTTCAGATCGGCGAGCGACGCCCGATTGGTGACGAGCAGCGCAAAGGCGTCCGCGAACTTGTACGGCGCCTCGGCGTCACCCGTGTATGCGGGATTCGCGATGCGCCGGCTCTCAGGATCGAACCGCACGAGCCGCGCCGGCGTGCCGAGGAACGTTGTGAACCAGGCGTCGGCGATTTCGCCCTGCGTGACCGCACTCAGACGGTCATTCCAGACCTGCACCTGGACGACATCGCCCTCCGACGCAAACGGAACATCAAGCGCCAGCATGCCGGGCGCCTTGAGCCGCAGGCTGCCCGCGGCGAATCGAGTCTCGATGAGCGCCATTTGCGGGAGTTCGCGCTGCGAAAGAAACTCGCCGTGCTCATCGACGACCACCCACTCGCGATCGCCAATGCCGTCGAGTTCCAGTCCCGTTTGCGCGACCTGCGCTGTTCGAAGCGGGATCCCGCCGCAACCCTTGACCGGATAGAGATAAATCTCGCCGATCACCGTCATCGCTGCAGCAGGCCTTTCAGCGCGTTGCGCGCCCGCTCTTCAAGTTTCTGTTTTTGTTCGTCGACCTGTGGGGCGAGTTTCTTCTCGATCTGTTCGGCCACGCGCGACTTCAGCGCGTCCTGCGCCATCGCGCTCCAGTCGACGCTGTAGGCCAGATTTTCGAACGAGCCATGCAGCCGCAGCGGAACCGTCACGCCGCGCAACTCCGTCATCTCTCGTCCGTCCTGGCCTTTCAGTGACCCGACTACCGATACGCGCGCCGTGTAGTCGAGCTGGCCTTTGCCAATGTCCACGAGCCCGCTCCCTCCCAGGCGCAGCAGAGGCGACTTGGCGTCGAGGTCGTTGCTGCGCGCGACTCCATCGTCGATTTGGAAACTCGCGGTGAGCTCGGAAAAATCGGTCTTCTCCGCGGCGTCGACCCGACCCGACGATGTGCTGCCGCCGCTCAGTACGGCACGCGCATCGCGCACCTTCTGCGCGATGTTGATCCCCTTTATCGCGCCGTCGCGCAGCGCGAGCGCTGCCTTGCCGTCGAGTGCGTTTTTCATTGCGTCGACGGTATCGCCACTGGTCGTGACACTGAGTTTGACGTTGCCGCGACCCTCCAACAGATCCTGATCGAGCGCGTCCTTCATCAATGGGTTGATCGCCACATTCGCAAGCGTTGCATCGACAGCGACGCGATTGTCCGCGCCTGCGCTGGCGGTGCCCGCAAGCGAGCCGCCGTACAACTGCGCGGCCATCGGTGCGATGTCGAGTCTTCCTCCTGCGGCTTTAACGACCAGGCGAACATTCGACGCCTTGACACCCCGCGCCTGCAGTTGGCCGATACGCGCTTCGGCGTTCAAGCGCAGATCCTTCAGCGCTGAAAGATCGACCCGGTCAGCAACCGCGGCGGGCTTGTCGGACTTCGCCGGCTTGTCTTTGCTCTTTTCCGGAGGAAAGTAGCGATCGAGATTGAACTGGTCCGCCTGGAGATCGGCCCGGAGCGCGGGTCTGTCGAAGTCGCTGACACCGACCTTTGCGGAAAGCGAAGTGTTGTCAAACTTTGTGCCGAACTGCAGGTCGACCACCTGCTTCTTCGCGTCGGCCGACAGTGTTCCGGCGATCGGCAGCTTGACCGACTTCTGGGGCAGCGCAGGATCGTCGATCGAAACCTCTCCGCCCAGTTTGGCCAGCTGGACCGTTTGGCCTTCGATGCTACCGCTGACGGGACTCGATAGCGCGGCGACGATCCTGCGCGCGCCCTGCTGGACATTGGCATCCACGTCCAGCTTGCCGATTGAAAACTGCTGCATGCTTCCGCTTAGCGCATCAACGGCGAGCTTCACACTTCCTGTCGTCGCCCCGCCGAGTTTGACGGCAAGCGAGATTTTCTCCGCGCCGATGTTGCCTGCGCCACCTTCGCCGAACGCGACTTTGCTGATCGTCAATGCCGCGTCGTACAGCGCACCCTCGAGTTTCGCCTTGACGTTACCGGCAATATCGGCCGCGCCAAAGATGTTGCGCTCCAGATCGAAATCCAGCGTGCCACGTAGCGATGCTTCACCTTCGGTTTTCGGCTGTGACAGCGAAAAGTTTGTCGCGAAGTCCACCGGCGTACGGCCTTGCGGCGCAATCGATCCGGTTTTCAGGTGCATCCGGCTGAGCGCGTAGCTGGCGCCCGTCTTCAAATCGTTGAAAATGAGTTCGGCCTCGGCAAGGTCGATGCCATCCACCCGAAACTCTTCTGTTGCGCCAGGCGTGGCTGGGTCCGGGGTCCGGGCAGACTCGCGCTTGATGATGTCGTCGATGCTGGTTGAGCCGTCGCGGCGGCGTTCGATCGTCGCTTTCAGGCCGGAGACAGAAATTCGATCGACCTCGATCTTCCCTTGCAGCAGCGGAAACAGGCCAACGCTCACGCGCGCGCTGTCGAGACTCGCCGCGACCCGATCGCCGGCCTGATTCGACACGGTCGTGCGCGGCAGCGCAACCGCGATGCGCGGAAACACGGCGAGCTTCAGGTCACC
>Ga0187892_10006012_pt1 | contig 18471 bp, 17 predicted proteins | sample MA1701073metaG_FD_139345 | JGI IMG/M metagenome (GOLD analysis project Ga0187892, IMG submission 139345) | Bio-ooze microbial communities from a basaltic lava cave in the Kipuka Kanohina Cave System on the Island of Hawaii, USA - MA170107-3 metaG ...
CTAAGAGTCTGGAACCTTCCCGAGTCCTTCATCCGCCACTACATGGAGGGTATCGGCAAGGCCGGCTACCCTTGCGACGATGAATGCAGGCTGTAGCGCGGAGGGTGGTGCGCGAGGAATTGGCGGGTAACAGCTGATGCTTTCGGATCAAATCCACTGGCGTGTGCTCGCTGCTGTCCTCGGCTTCGGGTTCCTCGCGGCAGCGTCCGCGGCCGAGGCGCAGAGCCCGCGTAGAATGGCGCGGATAGGCGTTCTCGTGCAGGATAAGGACGATCGCGATCTTGTCCGCCAAGGTCTGCGCGAACTCGGCTACGTGGAGGGGCAGACTATCGCCGTGGAGTGGCGCTCGGCCCGGGATCGGCCTGAACACGTCTCGAGCTCGCGGCCGAGCTCGTGAGGCTCAGGCCCGACGTCATCGTTGCGCTGAACAACACAGCGGTGGCGGCTGCGAAAGGGGCAACTACGACAATCCCCATCGTCATGGTGTACGCGTCCGATCCGGTCGCCCTTGGATTCGTGGATAGCCTCACGCGGCTGGGACGAAACATCACAGGTCTGACCAGCCAGGCCAGCGACCTGGCCACCAAACGTCTTCAACTTGCCTCATGTCCTACTCCGCGGATTTCCCGGATTTGTACCGGCGCGCAGCGCACTTCGTCGACAGGATCCTGAAGGGCGCCAAGCCCGGCGACCTTCCCGTGGAGCAACCCACCAAGTTCAGGCTGGCCATCAACCTCAAAACCGCCAAGGCTCTCGGAATCAGCATACCTCCCAACCTTCTGGCCCTGGCGGACGAGGTGATCCGATAGGTGCGACCAGGCGAGAGATCAGTCCTGGCAGCAGAGGTGCCGCGAGTCACATGTCAAAGGCCAAGCTTTTCTCGAGCCTCCGAAGTCGTTCTGGCAGCGGGTCGCCGACGCCCTCGACGATCCATGGTGGGAAGACGAGTTCGAGAAGGGCGGCCCTCTCGCTGTAGCTCTGCAACAGCCCTGGCGTCACACCAGGATGGCGGGCGGCGAGATCGTGAAAATGCAGTTTCCGGACGCTCATCGACGCGCAGGTCGGGTTGCAGGAAAGCGCCTTCGAAACTCGCAGAAGTTGCGCGTCGATCGCGGACGAACAGCGTTACGCGGCCTTGCGCAAGGGCGCACGAATCACGATCTCGTCGTATGGCGCGCTCACCAGGCCCTCTTCGTCTCTCTCGAGGAGATGCCGCTCCTCCAGTTCGGCAACATCGGTATGGACGTTCTTGTAATCCCGCTCCAGTGCCTGCGCCAGCGCGCGCACCGAAAGACCGGGGTGATCAGCCACGAAGCGCAGCAATTCCATTCGTTTGGGAGACAGCAGCGCCGTGAGCTCGCTGATTGAGCCCACAGCGACGACGGGCTCGACCATTTCGTGCTTCTCCGATGAGCGCCACAGCTTCTTGAGACGCCGTGCGGCCGCCTCAGACCCCATCACTTCTACGTGGATCCGCTTCATCGTCCTTTCTCCAGCCAAACAATTCGCACTCAGTGAGGAGATCCTCGAGCAGCCGCTCTACGGTGGTGAATGCGTAGGGCTGCTCTGCCTCGTCGGGGCCAACATGCCGGTGGTCGCCCTTACCGCTCTCGTTGTCGTAGCGAACGAGAGTCCTGCCCTCGCGACCGAGGTACAAGCGGTACTTGATACCGTGCGGCCGGTCCGCGGTAGCCTCTGGAAGTTGCCATAGCACCATCTCCATCAGCAACTCGCCCTGTCGGGCCTTGTAGCTGAATAGGAGGTGGGCTTTCACCATATGGCACTTAATACCATATATCCTGTTATGGTGTCAAGCACCATAAGACAGGCCCGAAGCGAACCAATGAGATCTCTTGGCCGCGATATCCGAAAACTGAGGCCCGGCTGCTCGCTTCCCGAGGTTCCGAGCATAGTTACCCCGGCGCCAGCGCTGTGGGGACTTTGTGGGAACACGAGGGTACACGACAGTGCACGACACAGCAGAAGAGCGGAACGGCCCGCCGGAAATCTTGTATATAATTCAGGTACCTGCGCCTGCGGATGTGGCCACGTGGGTTCAAATCCTGCCGGGCGCGCCAGATTTCTGGACTACGCACAAGCGGTTAGATGAGCAATCATCTAACCGCTTTGGGTTTGATCAAGGTGAGTGCCGGAGTTTTGCCGGAATGTTCTGCACAAACTCGGTTCGCCGCCTCGATCAATTCCTGCAACTCGGGTGCCGAATAGTGGCTGGTGATATCCCCTGTGGTAGACCCCAGCACCACCTTGCGTCGCGCGGGCCGTAGAGAACGGCTCCTTTCATGGCAGGCTTTCTTTCGTTTCACCCATCGGTAGCCTCGGCGTGACCTTGACCGTCGCGGCACGGGAGCGCTTGGCGATCATGGGCGGCAGATACCGGCTGTCCCCATACTTCACCCGGTAGGCGTCGTCGATCCGATCGTTGATGGGCCCCTCGACCGGCTCGAAAGCGACCTCCTTCGTCATGCCGGCAGCGGTGATGCGGCCGGCCCTTTGCCGCATCGCCGCCTGATACCAGCGCGAATCGCGGCCGTTGTACGCGCGTACGCAGAGACCTTCGTCGACGACGACGGACCAGATCCACGTCGGCGTCCCATACGTCTTCCCGTCGTCGCGAAATGGTGAGATGTGCAAGTCGTCGGTTTTCGCGATCCTGTGCAGCTCGTCTATCGACCAGGCGCCGGTCATGGCGCGACTCCCGGCTTGGTGGCGAGCGAGATGGGTGTCGCGTCGATGAGCTTGCGCGACTTCACCATGTCGTCCGTCGCTGCGCGGAACTTCTTGAAATGCGACGTCTGCAGATGCGCCTGGTAGGCGGCCGGGTCGCGATAGATCTCGAAGACCCGCACGCGGCCGGGATTGTCCTTTTCGGCTACGGCATAGAGGACGAGACAGCCGTCCTCCGAGCGAACGGACGCCTGGCCGACCTCGCGGGTTGCAGCGGCGAATGCGTCGACTCGACCCGGATCGATCTCGAGCTCGGCGATGCGGACATAACGGCTCGGGCTTTCCTCGGCCATGGCGATTCCGCAGATGCACGAAAGGACCATGACGACCAACCAGCGGTTCATGTTCATTTGGGCCTCCTTTCGAAGACTTCCTTCGCGACCGGCAGCGCCGAGAAGACGTTCGGCCAGCCGGCATAGAACGCCAAGTGCGTCAGCACTTCCGAGGCCTGTGCCTGCGTCAGGCCGTTGTCCATCGCCCGGTTGAGGTGAAAGGAAGCCTGCGCGACCTGCCCGGATGAGATGAGAGCGCTGACGGTCACGAGGCTGCGGTCCCGGGGCGCAAGGTCCGGCCGAAGCCACAGGTCGCGGAACAGGATATCGGTTGTGTACTGCACGACTCCCGGCGATACGGCGCCGAACTGCTCCGCGACCCGCTTCTCGCGATCCGCCTCGGCAGCCTCGTTGAGCGGAAGGAGCTTGGGTGAAACCTGCGCGAGTTGATCGGACCCGATCCGCCTGCCGGCAAAGACGCCCTGGGTTACCGCGACCGCCGACATGGCGTTTCCGAGCCCCGAATAGAACGCGAGGTGGGTGATGATCTCCGAGATCTCCGCCGGCTTGACGCCGTTGTCGAGCGCGACGTTCACGTAGTACGGCATCTCGATCGTCTGATTGCGCGCGATGAGGACGGTGAGGGTCACGATGCTGCGATCGCGGGGCGACAGGCCGGGGCGCTTCCAGACCTCGCCGAAGAGACGGTCTCTGGCGTATCTCTCGAGCGCTGGTGCAACCGCTTGCATATCGTTCGCTCGGGCTACGGAGGAGAGGGCCATTGAGAGAAAGAGAAGCGCGATTGCCGTCTTCAGGAATCTCATTTCCGGCCCCCGTACTGCTCGTCGCTGACCGTGCACGCGCCGCACAGGGCTTTGCTTGACGTTGGGAGAAATCACAGCAACCTCCTACAAAGGGAGCCAGACGAAGTCCTCATCGGAGCGTGAATCGATCGACGTGGTATCCGTCGATGCCGTGTTGGCGCTGTAAGGCGCCGATGAGCACGCGCTAACCAAAGCCACCGCGGCCAGGATGACGCCGATGTTGATGAGCGGTTCATTCATTTGTCCACTGCTCCATCCGCTGCGTTCGTAACGCACAATGTAGCAACTGGGGTGCGCATTGATTAGATGGGACAATCCGCATGGGCCCATGAAAGGAGTTCATGAATGCGCCGCGAAAACGTCAGTGACCTGCTCGCGTTTCTGGCTATTGCCCGCGAGCGCAGCTTCACCAAGGCCGCCGCAAGGCTCGGGGTTTCGCAATCCGCTTTGAGTCACACCATACGCGCGCTCGAGGCAAGACTCGGGCTTCGGCTGCTGACGCGCACCACACGGAGCGTTTCGCCGACCGCGGCCGGTGAGCGGTTGCTTCAGGCCGTGGGTCACCACTTCGAGGAGATCGAGGCCGAACTCGACGCCTTGAGCGAACTCCGGGAAAAGCCCGCTGGTACGCTGCGGATCACCGCCGGCGACCACGCGATCAAGTCGGTCCTGTGGCCGAAGCTGCAGAAGTTCCTGCCGACTTATCCCGACATCAAAGTGGAAGTGGTTATCGACTACGGCCTGACCGACATCGTTGCCGAGCGCTACGATGCCGGAGTGCGGTGGGGCGAGCAGCTGACGAAGGACATGATCGCGGTGCGGATCGGACCCGACGTCCGCTTCGCCGTGGTCGCGACCAAATCCTACTTCGCGAAGCGAGCGGTCCCCCAAACGCCGCGGGACCTGGTCGACCACAATTGCGTCAACCTGCGCCTCCCGACCTATGGCGGCATTTATGCCTGGGAGTTCGGAAAAGACGGGCGCGAGCTCAAGGTACGCGTGGAGGGACAGCTCATCTTCAACGGCATTTTCCAGGTGCTGGATGCCGCCGTTGCCGGGCTCGGAATCGCCTTCGTGCCGGAGGACATTGCGCAGCCTTATCTCGCGAAGGGTCGCCTCATGCGGGTGCTTGAAGAGTGGTGCGCGCCTTGGTCAGGCTACCACCTCTACTATCCTCACCGCCGTCAATCTTCACCGGCCTTTGCCTTATTGGTCGATGCGCTGCGCTATAGGGATGAGGAGCAGCGGCAGCTGCTTCCTGGGTCGAGCTTGTAGACCTTCCCGCCCGCCCGCGCGGGGCCTCGATACCGGGGTGGAGGCAACCAAGCCTGATGAGCCCTGGCTCAAGTCCCTTTACGTGAGCTGGTTCCGTATCGGCAGGGTGCGTATGCGTTTGCCGGTCGCGGCGTAGATCGCGTTGGTCAACGCAGGCGCGACGGGCGGCAGGCCGGGCTCCCCGACGCCACCGAGGGGCTGATCGTAGCCACCCGGAATAACGAGATGCGTGCGGATCTGCGCCGGCGCGGCGTTGAAGCGGGTCACCTCGTAGTCGTGGAAATTGCTCTGCTCGACGCGCCCCGCCTTGAAGCTGATCTCGCCCGTGGTCGCGAGGGCGATACCCCATACGACGGCGCCTTCGAGCTGCGCCCGGACCCGATCGGGATTGACCACTGCACCGCAATCGAAGGCGATGTCTACGCGAGGGATCGCGAGCGCGCCGTCGGCGCCGACCGCCACCTCCACAACAACCGCGGTATAGGCGACGAAGCTTCGGTGCGCCGCGATGCCGAGGCCATGGCCCCTACGCAGCCTGCGGCCCCAACCGGCCTCGGCGGCCGCCTTCTCGATCACTCGCCGCAGTCTTCCGGTATCGAATGGATAGCGCTTCGGGTCCTCGCCATAGACCCATCCGTCCGATAGGGATGCGGGATCGATCAAGCGATCCGCGCCGACCAACTCGAGCAAGTAGTCCCTCGGATCACGCCCCGCTGCCGCCGCGAGCTCTGCAACGAAGCTCTGGATGGCGAAGGCGTGCGGGATGTTGGAAACCGCGCGGAACCAGCCGATCCGGGTGTGCGCCTCAGCCTTCGGGTTTTCGACTCTGACGTTGGGGATGGCAAAGGGCATGTCCACGGCACCCATCGCGAGCTCGAACGCCGCCTCGTTCTTCGAACTCGGCGCGAACAGCGATTGGATCGTCGGCGCGACGGTGCGATGCAGCCACGCAACGGGTTTGCCCTTTGCATCGAGGCCGGCCTCCAGGCGCTCCACCGACACCGTGTGGTAGAAACCGTGCTGCAGATCGTCCTCGCGCGTGAAGGTCAGCTTCACCGGCCGGCCGCCCATGGCACGCGACAGAGTCGCTGCCTCGCTCGCGAAATCCGGTTTCGACTTCCGCCCGAAGCCTCCGCCGAGCAGCAGCGGGTGCACGATGATCCTGTCGAGCGGCAGATTGAATCGTTTGGCAAGGTCGGTCCGGATCGCTTCAGGGTTCTGCACGCTGGCCCAGATCTCACACGTATCGTTGCTCACGCGCGCGGTCGCCGTCGGCGGCTCCATCGGTGCCTGAGCGAGATGGGGGAGGTAGTACGACGCCTGGACGCGCCTCGACGCTCCGGCTAGTGCCGCATCGACGTCGCCGTTGTTGCGCACGACCTTGCCCGGTTTGCTCGCGGCCGTCTCCAGCGTCTGGCGGAATCGTGCCGAGTCGTAGCGCCCGTTCGGGCCATCCTCCCATTGAATCCTGAGAAGTGATCGGCCCTTGATGGCCGCGAACGTGTTTTGCGCTACCACGGCAATTCCACCGAGGGGCTGAAACGCCGAGGGGATAGGGGGCGCATCGATTGCCACGACCTTCAACACGCCTGGCACTTTCAAGGTCTCGGCCGCATCGACACTTCTCACCTTGCCGCCATAGACGGGCGGTCGCGCGACAACGGCGAACGCCATTCCCTCGAGCCGAGCATCGATGCCATAGACAGCTGTGCCCGTGGTGATATCGAAGTTGTCGATCAGCGGAAGGTTTTCGCGGCCGATGTAGCGAAACGCAGCGGGGGCCTTGAAGGCAAGGGCCTCGCGCGGCGGAACCGGCCTCGCTGCAGCATCACGGGCAAGCGCTCCAAAGCCGAGACGGCGACCACTCGCTTGATGCACGACCTCGTGATTGATCGCTCTGACTGCCGAGACGGGGACTCCCCAGCGGGCCGCGGCCTCCGCCTCGAGCATCTGCCGGGCCGCCGCGCCAATACGTCGAAGCGGCTCGAAATGGTGTCGCATGCTGCGCGAACCGTCGGTGTTCTGGTTCCCGTAATGCGCTTCGTCGCCTGGTGCCTGCAGCACCTTGACGTGCGCAAGATCGGCCTCCAGTTCCTCAGCGACAACGACGGCCCAGCTGGCGCGAACGCCCTGGCCCATCTCGGCGCGGTTGCACAGGAGGGTAACCGTCCCGTCGTCCGAAATGGACAGAAAAATGCGAGGATCGTCCTTGAGTCCGCCGCTCATGGCCTCGCCGCCGTATTTCTTGTCTTGCCCAAACGCTGGCAGCGAAATCGGAACAGCGAGGACGAACGTACCGGCGGCGACCCCACGCAGGAAAGCGCGGCGGCTGACGTTTTCCACTTCGAGCTCGGCAACCGCGTTCATGATCCAGCCCTCTCCGCCGCGCGTTTGATGGCGGCGCGAATGCGCGGATACGTGCCACAGCGGCAGATATTGCCGCCCATCGAAGCGTCCATTTCACTGTCACTCGGCTTTGGTGTCGCCTTGAGCAGCGCCGCGGCCTGCATGATCTGACCGCTCTGGCAATAGCCGCACTGCGCGACATTGAGTTCACGCCACGCGACCTGAACCGGATGCATCCCGTCCGGCGACAGACCTTCAATGGTTGTGATTGCCCGGCCGCTGATGCTTCCCATCGGTGTCACGCAGGAGCGGGTGGCCGCGCCGTCGATGTGGACGGTACAGGCCCCGCACAGTGCTCGACCGCAGCCGAACTTGGTGCCGGTCATGCCGGCAACGTCTCGCAAGTACCAAAGAAGAGGCATCTCGGGATCGCCGTCGAAGCGAAGCGTCTTTCCATTGACTGTGAATGTGCTCATGGTTCGTAATCGATGATCGTTTCAAGACAGACCCGACGACTTCGCTCTCTTCTTCTGTGTGAGCACGAAGTCCTGCCGTTCCCGTCCCCTGTCGCTGTTTGGCGATGGCGCAATAGGCAATATAATGAGTGAGCCGCGGTTTGATTAGCCGTTCGACTGCGTATGGGCCTATGAGGTCGGCTCATGAATTGCGCGCTGCGGAGGCCGAGGCTGCTCCTTTTCTCTTGTCGGCAGCGGGCGCCGCGACATTCACCTGCACACCCTCGCGTACTGTGTCTGCGGGGTTGGTTACCACCAGCTCGCCCTCGGCCAGGCCTGAGACCACCTCGATGCGCTGGCCGAAGTCGCGGCCGAGCACGACCTTGCGCATCCGCACCGTGCCGCCCTCCACAGCCGCCACTTGCGGGCCGTCGGCGCGGAGGATCAGGGTGTTGGCCGGCAGCACGATCGCAGGTTCGGTTTGATCCAGCTTGAGGCGCACTTGGGCGTACATCCCGGCCAATAGCTCGCCCCGATCGTTGGGAACCTGCACCTCGGTCAGCAGCGTCTTGGACTGCGGGTCGAGCGCACCGGCGCTGCGCAGCACCGTGCCCGGATAGGGCTTGCCCGGGTACTCGCGCAGCAGCACGTCGGCCGGCATTCCGGGATGCACCAGGCGCGCGTGGGTCTGCGGTACATTGACATACACGCGCAATGTTCCGGTCTTGGACAGCCTGTAGAGCCACGCGCTGGCATTGCCACTGCCGGCCGAGATCAGCTGGCCCACCTCCACATTGCGCGCGGTGATGGTGCCGTCGAACGGCGCGTGCACGCGCTGGAACGATCTCAGCTCCTGCAGGCGCTGGACATTTGCCTCGGCAGCGGCTAGATCGGCCTTGCGTGCTTCCCATGCGCCGACTCTCTCGTCGACTGCCTGCTGCGATACCATCTTGTCCTCGCGCAGCGCCTGCCAGCGCTGTGCGCTGCTCTGTGCCAGCCGCAGGTTCGCCTCCGCCTGGCCCGTGTTGGCTTCTGCTTGCTTCAACTCCCGATCCACCTCGGGCGCCTCGATCTCGGCCAACAGCTGGCCGGCCCGCACGGCTTCGCCCATGTCCACGAGCCAGCGCTTCACGTAGCCGTCGGTGCGAGCGTAGATCGGCGTTTCCTGGAGGGGCAGCATGGTGCCGGGCAGCGCGAGCTCGCTGCTCGCCTGCTCGCGCACCGCCGCTACGACCTCCACCACAGGGCGTCTGTCGGGCGCAACCTCGGCCATCGCCCTGCTCGAATGCGGGCGTGGCGCCAGGCCCACGCCGAGGAGCGCGATCAACCCCAACCCTCCTGCGGCGATTCCCACCCAGGTTGGTCGCTTGCGCAGCGAGTCGCTTGCAGGGCGCGCGGCCAGCGCCTCGCGGATCTTGACGGCGAAATCTTCTTGCATGGCTTGTTTACCTCGACTGTGTTACGCCTCACCCGGCCGTTGCGCCGGTCGTGACCAGCGCAGCGGGATCGGGCGCATGCTGGATGCGCTCCCGCACCAGGGTGAAGACGAGTGGAACGAAGAGCAAGGTGGAGAAAGTGGCGAAGATCAGCCCGCCGATCACCGCCCTGCCGAGCGGCGCGTTCTGCTCTCCGCCTTCACCCAGTCCGAGCGCCATGGGCACCATGCCGATCATCATGGCGGAGGCGGTCATCAGCACCGGGCGTAGCCGGGTGAAACCGGCGGCGAGCGCGGCCTCGTGCGGGCTTTTGCCGGCGCGCAGCTGCTCGTTGGCGAAAGACACCAGCAGGATCGAGTTGGCCGTGGCGACCCCCAGGCACATGATGGCGCCCATCAGGCTCGGTACGCTGAAGGTGGTCTGGGTCAGGAGCAGCATCCAGGCGATGCCGCACAACGCACCGGGCAGCGCGGTAATGATGATCAACGGATCGGTCCACGACTGGAAGTTCACCACCATCAGGAAGTACACCAGCAGGACCGCGAACAACATGCCGAGGCCCATGCGCACGAACGCGGTGTTCATGCTGTCCACCTGGCCGCGCACCGTGAGCTTGGTGCCGGGCGGCAGCTTCGGCTCCACCGCTTTGCCGTCCGGCCCGGTGACCTGCGGAACTCTGCAGAGCCACGCGGTGAGCCGACCCGGCTGCCCGGGACAGATCGCCCGCTTCCACGACGGCAGCCCGGGCGGCAGGTATTCGGCGATGACCTGGTCGAGACGGTCGGAGACAGTGCCCAGGTCGGTCCCCTGGACGTTGGCGAAGATATCGAACACCGGCTGCACGTCGTAGTGGCTGATCACGGCCGGTACCTCGCGGCGCTCGACGCTTGCCACGTTCGACAACAGCTGCATGCTGACCTGGCCGCGGCCGGGGAGCTGGGTGCTCATGACATCGTCGATCGTGGTCAGCAGGTGCTGCGGCGTCTGCACCGCGATCGGGTAGTTGACGCCGCTCCTCGGGTCTGGCCACAGGTTGAACGTCACGACCGAGCTGGAGGAGAGCGCGATCAGAAGGTTGTTGGCTACGTCGCGCTGGGTCAGGCCCAGCTCTGCGGCGCGCGTGCGGTCGACGTTCACCTGCAGCGCCGGAGCATCCATGACCTGGTGCAGGTGCACGTCGGCCGTGCCCGGCACGTCCCGAATCTTCTGCTCGAGCTCGCGAGCGATGCTGTAGATCCGCGGGTTGGATCCGGCGATCTGGACATCGACCGGGGCGGGCAGGCCGAAGTTCAGGATCTGGTTGACGATGTCGGCCGGCTGAAAGAAGAACGACAGCTGCGGAAAGCGTTTGGGCAGCTCTTCGCGCAGAATCGCGATGTACTCGGGCGTGGAACGCGTGCGGTTGCGCCCGAGCGCGATCAGGATCTCGCCGTCCGCCGAGCTGATCGTGGGCGTGTCGGTGAACGCCATGTTCACCGGCTGAGGCAGCCCGATGTTGTCCATGACGGTGGCCAGCTCCTCGGCGGGGATGATCTCGCGGATTGCCTCTTCCACCTGCGAGAAGATCTGCTCGGTCTCTTCGAGGCGGGTCCCGGCTGGGGCGGTCACGTGCATGCGCATCTGGCCGGCGTCGACCAGCGGAAAGAAGTCGCGGCCGATGAACGGCACCACAACGAGGCTGGCGGCACCCACCAGCCCGAACAGCCCGAACACCGCCACGCGGTTGCGCAGGCTCCAGTCGAGCGTCCGGATGTAGCGCGTACGCAGCCCTTCGTAGCCGTGCTCGAAACCGCCATGGATGCGGGAGAACAGTCCCGGACCGGAGCGCGCTCGCGCCGGGGGAAGGGTTGGCGGCACGCCGTGCACCTCGTGCCGCAGGAGGTACTTGGCCAGCACCGGCACCAGCGTGCGCGACAACACGTAGGAGGCCAGCATGGCGTACACCACCGCCAGCGCCAACGGCGTGAACAGATACTTGGCCGGTCCGGTCAGGAACACCACGGAAACGAACACGATGCAGATCGCCAGCGTCGACACGAACGCCGGCACAGCGATCTGCTGCGCGCCCTCGATGATCGCCTGTTCCAGCGGCTTGCCGGTTTCGAGGTGGCGGTGGATGTTCTCGATCGCGACGGTAGCGTCGTCCACCAGGATGCCGACCGCCAGGGCCAGACCTCCGAGCGTCATGATGTTGAGGGTCTCGCCGGTCAGGCTGAGGATGCACAGCGAGGCGAGGATGGAGAGCGGGATCGAGGTGGTCACGATCAGGGTGCTGCGCCAGCTTCCCAGGAACAGCAGGATCATGGTGGCGGTGAGCAACGCCGCGATCGCACCCTCCAGCACCACACCGTCCACCGCCGCGCGCACGAACACCGACTGGTCGAACAGCTCGGTCAGCTCGATGTCCGGAAAGGTGGCACGCAGCGCCGGCAGCGCGTCCTTGATTCCCTGGACCACCTCCAGCGTGGAAGCGTTACCGGCCTTGAGCACGGTGAGCAGCGCGGCCCGCCGGCCGTCGCTGCGCACGATGTTGGTCTGCACCCCGAAGCCGTCCCGGACGTTGGCCACGTCGCGCACGTAGACGGTCGAGCCGTTGACGCCCTTGATCGGCACTTCGTTGAGCGCGCCGATGTCCTCGGGATTGCTGTTCAGCCCGACGATGTAGTCGGTGGCGCCGATCTTGGCGCTCCCGGTAGGCAGGCTCAGGTTGGCGGCGGCGAGTGCCTGGTTCACCTCCATCGGCGTGATGCCCTTGGCCATGAGCGCCTGGGGATCGAGATCCACCATGATCTGCCGCGGCTTCCCGCCGTAGGGCAAGGGCAGCCGCGAGCCGCGTACCGGCGCGATGGCCTGGCGCACGCGGTAGAGGCCGAAGTCGTACAGCTGCGCTTCGGACAGCTTGTCGCTCGCCAGGAGCAGCTGCAAGATCGGCACGCTGGAGGCGTCGTACTGGACGATCAGGGGCGGGATCGTACCTGGCGGCATGCGGCGTAGGATGGTCTGCGACAGCGCCGTGGCCTGCGCCATGGCATTGCCGATATCCACTTCCGGCTGGAAGAAGATCTTGATGATGGCCGCGCCGTTGACCGTCTGCGACTCGATGGCGCGCACGTCGCTCACGCCCGAGGAGACGGTGTATTCGCTGAAGGTCGTGATGTACTTCTCGAACTGGGCGGGCGGCAGACCATTGTACTGCCAGATGATGCTCACCACCGGGATGTCGATCTTCGGGAAGATGTCGGTCGGCGTGCTGCGGATCGCCACGATCCCGAGGACCAAGATCAGCAGCGCCATCACGACGAAGGTATACGGCCGGCGTAGGGCCAGGGTTACGATCCACATAGGTCAGGGGGTCAGGAGGCGGAGGTTTGGCGCTCACTCGAACGCGGCCAATCGGTCGTGCGAACCGTGCAGTCGGTTGGCCGAGCGGGAACTCGTGCGCCGCCGCACCCGGCCCGGGGTGACACCGAGCACACGCTTGTAGTGACGGGTCAGGTGGCTCTGGTCGGCGAAGCCGCAGGCGGCCGCGACCTCGGCGAGCGAAGTGCTTCCTGTCCCCATGGACAGCAGGGCATGGGCCCTGCGCACGCGCGCTTGGATCAGGTATTGGTGCGGCGGCACGCCCATGCTGCGTTTGAACAGGCGCGCCAGGTGAAAAGGACTATAGTTGGCTGCCTTGGCGATGTCGCGCAGGCCGATGTCCCGGGCGTGGTGTTCGTCGATGTAACGCACTGCGCGCTGGACGGGTTCGGGCACGTGCACCGCGCCCTCGACCTCGAGCCTCTGCTCCGAGGGTAAGCGGCGCGGACCGCCCCGCTCCCATCGGCTGTAGTGACGCAGGAGGTGGGCCGCCAGGACGTTGGCCAGCGATTCGAGGTACAGGTTGCGGTCCAGGCCGGCTCGACTGGCCTCGTGGACCAGAGTGTCCAGGACTGCGCCGACTCCGAAGTCGTGCTCGCACTCGACCGGCAGCAATTCGAAGTCGCCGGGTGCCGCGCCGTAGATCTGGCCGGCCACCTGATCCAGGAAGGCCGGATCGATGGCCAGCACGGTACTGCCCAGCGGGGTCGGCCAGCTCCAGCGGATCGGCAGCCCGGCCGGACACACCGCCACCGCGCCAGCCGCAAGCTCCCGTCTGACCCACTTGCCGCTGCGCGCGAGCTCTATGTGGCCGCGTCCGCGGCTGATGAACACCAGATGCTGCTTCGCGCCGGCTGACTCGCCCTCGGCTGTCACAGGCTGCCGCAGCAGCGTCAGGACTGGCCCGTACGGCGTGCGCCAGTGCGGCAGTCCCTGGCGTGTAATGGGCGCCGGCCATACAGCAGGCGCCGGTTGGGCGAGGGCCGGCGATGAGGATGGGTGCATCGAGCGATCTCCGATTGCGGTGACCGGTGCACGATGCGGCACACCTGTCGCAAAATCTTGTCGGAGCCACCGCTGGTTTGTCGCAACCTGTCGCGGTCGAGCCGCCTGACGCACTTTGATACAATATTGGCGCGCCCGCCCCTATCCCTGTGATATAGAATGGTTTCACAGGACAGGCCCCGCATGGAATCGACTCCGCACGTCGCCATCGTCGACGATCACCGCGACATCCGCGAACTGGTCGGCCGCTACCTCGGGCAGCACGGGTTTCGCGTCAGTGCGGCGGAGAACGCGGTCGCGTTCCAGCGTCTGCTCGAGCGCAGCGCGCTGGATCTGGTGGTGCTCGACATCATGATGCCGGGTCAAGACGGCCTGTCGCTGTGCCAGCAGCTGCGTGCGACGAGCAACTTGCCCGTCATCCTCCTCACCGCGGTGACCGAGGATGCCGACCGCATCGTGGGCCTGGAGGTGGGCGCGGACGACTACATCACCAAGCCGTTCAACCCGCGCGAGCTGCTAGCGCGCGTGAAGGCGGTGTTGCGGCGGGCACAGAGCCTGCCGCCACAGCGCGGCCCGCGCGCGCGCTCGGTACAGTTCGACCGCTGGACGCTGGACACGAGCCGGCGCGAGCTGCTGGGGGAAGACGGCGTGGCAGTACCGCTCAGCACGGCCGAGTTCCGGCTGCTCTGCGTCTTCCTGGACCACCCGGCCATGGTGCTGAGCCGCGATCAGTTGCTCGATCTCACCGCCGGGCGCGCCGCCGACGTCTTCGATCGCAGCATCGACAACCAGGTGAGCCGCCTGCGCCGCAAGATCGAGCTCGACCCGAAGCGTCCCGAGCTGATCAAGACCCACTGGGGCGGCGGCTACAGCTTCGAGGCACGTTCATGCGCAAGCTGATGCGGCGCTTGAGCACCATGAATCTCGCCACTCAGATGGTGTGCGTTCTGCTGCTCGCGCTGGTGCTGTCGCAGGGGATCGCGCTGCTCATCCATAGCGACGAGCGGGCGGCTGCCCTGCGCACCATCGTGAAGGAGGAGTTTCTCGCACGCAGTGCTTCCGTGGTGAGGTTGCTCGAGTCGACGCCCGCGTCGTTGCGCGACGAAGTCCTGCGGGCGGGCGGCTCGGCGGTGGTCCGCTACTGGCTCACGCAGGAGCAAGTCGACGCGACGGGGTGGCAGCAAGCCGCACGCGACCGTCTGGTAGTGCCGACAGCTGCCCCCGTCGCCTCGGCGGCAGCCACGGTTGAAGATACCCAAGCGACGACCGCCGAGTTCTATCGGGCGATGGCGGCCCTGGCGCCTTCATCCACCGAGTCCTGGGAGGCGCTGACGGCCGACAACTGGTCGCTTGGGCGGCCGGCCAGGCTGATGCAGCTTGAAGAGTGGAACGGGTTCGGGCTGCAAGTGCGGCTGGCGGATGGAACTTGGCTCAACGCGGTCTATGCCAAGCCCGCATCCCTCATGCCCTCACCATACGACTCCTATGTCCCGCTTGGCATTGCCGCTCTGGCTTTGTCGCTCGTAGCGGTGCTCACGGCCCGGCGTATCACGCGACCGCTGCGCCGCCTCGCGCTCGCGGCGGAGCACCTGGGACGCGGCGAGGAGGTAGCCCCGCTGCCGGACGAAGGACCCATGGACATCCGCTGCACGGCGGCTGCGTTCAATCGCATGGGCGAGCGCCTGCGGCGGTTCGTCGAGGATCGCACCCGCATGCTGGCGGCGATCGGGCACGACCTGCGCACGCCGATCACTTCGATGCGACTGCGCGCCGAGTTCGTTTCCGACCCGGACACGCGGCAGAAGTTGCTCGCCACGCTCGGTGAGATGCAGGCCATGACCGAGGCAACCCTTGCCTTCGCGCGGGAAGAGGCGACGCAGGAACCGACCCGGACGGTGGATCTGTCCGCTTTGCTGGAAAGCCTGTGCGCCGACCTCGCCGACCTGGGCTGGGACGTCGCGTTCTCCAACGGCGAGAAGGTTCCCTATCGCTGCCGGCCCGACGCGTTGCGCCGCGCGCTGCGCAATCTGATCGAGAACGCGGTGCGCTACGGCGAGCGCGCGCGCGTGGCGCTGACCAAGACCGCCGACGCGATCGAGATCACCGTGGACGACAACGGTCCCGGCATCCCGGAGGCGGACATGGAACGCGTATTCGCGCCGTTCGTGCGCCTCGAAGGGTCGCGCAACCGCTCCACCGGCGGGGTCGGTCTGGGTCTTTCCATCGCTCGCAGCATCGTGCGCGGTCACGGCGGCGACATCGTGCTGACCAACCACAATAGCCTGCGCGCCACGGTGAGGTTGCCCGGGCTCGGACCACGCTAGGTTCGGCCCGTCCGCGCTGGCGCGGAAGCCGTTGCCATGGGCGTCCGACGGAAGGGCGAGGAGGGCAGTTGCCTGAAGCTACGCCCGGAAGGCCGGCCGCCTGGTGATTCTGGGGAAAGCTAGGGCTGCTGGTTTACAATGCCGATGTAATAGCCCAGACGGCGCTCCACTTCCTCGCCACCCTTTTCCGCAACGATCTTCCCAAATCGCGGCCTGCGCGCCTGGAACCCGGGCCAGGTCAGCGAGTTCACGTACTCCGCGTAGGCCGCTCGGAGATCAGCGTCCGGCGGCAGGGTTGCCCTGTTGACTTGAACTTTGGCGGCCGCCAGCGCCGCTCTATCGAATGACGCAAGGCGAGATGCCATGCCCTCTACGAAAGCGTCCAGCTCAGCATCGGCGATGGCTCGTGTGACCCAGCCGTAGCGCTCTGCCAGGTCGGCGTCATAGTCATCGCTGCTCAGGATGGCTTCGAGCGCTCGGTCCCGCCCGATCAGTCGAGGCAGGCGTTCACTCGCTCCACCTCCCGGAAGAATGCCGGCACCGACCTCGGGTTGCCCGAACAGTGCATGTTCCCGGCTGGCGTAGCGCAGATCGCACGCGAGGGCCAGTTCGCTTCCGCCGCCCCTGGTCCGTCCACGGATGGATGCGATGCTGATGAACGGAGCTTTAGACAGCCGCAGAACGAGATCGACCCAAACCGGCATCGAGTCTGCTCCGGGCAGCACCGGAAACTTGCTGGCTTCGGCAAGATTGAAGTGGTTGAAGAAGTACTCGGAGACGCTGCTGGTGAAGATGACGACCTGAACTTTCGCGTCCTCGCTCAGCTCCTTGACGACTTCATGCAGTCGAGAGACGGTCTCAGGGACGATCAAATTGAAAGGCGGATTCGAGAATGTGATCTTGCAGATCCCGGGTGTCGGCCGCTCCAGGCTGATCGTGCTGGTTTGCGTCATCTTGCCCTCCGTGACTGATGTCGATGAGTTCGTCTGGGAGAGAGCTTCGGTTGGCCTTGACGAAGCAAAAGCAGCTACGCCGGCGGCTACAAGGAATTGACGGCGGTTCAGTTTCATGCGATGGCCTCCAAGGTTGGCGGTTCTTCCGTCGGCGCGCTGACCCCAGTCCTCGGGCCATGAAACGTGGCGACCTTGAGGTACTGCCCATTGAGGTCACCCACATGCGCTGACCGGTGTTGCCTCACGGGCAGTGGCCTGACTGTCACGCAGCGGCGAGGAATCGGGCTGCAGCTTCGGCAAACTCCTCCGGAAACTGAAAATGCGCGCCATGTCCGGAATCCGGGAACAGAATGAGCCGTGCGTCGAGAAGCTTCTGCTGAAGGATGAACGAATTCACCGTAGGAACCATGATGTCGTCGTGACCGTTCACCACCAGGGTCCGGTGCGGGATGTTTTTCAGAGAGCCGTAGCGCTCGCCGGTCACTTGACCCCACTTCGCCAGTGCGGCCAGCTGGGCGGCGCCGACCTGCGGGGATGCGTCGGGTTCGCGATCAACCTGCCGCGCGGTGATGCGAGCAAGCCATGCCTTGCCAGCGGCCTGGCTCGCGGCGGTGGGTGAGAAGAACAGCGCCAGCCCCCGTTCGGCCGGCGTCATGTTCGGTCGACTCAAGATCTCCTGGACCTGTGGCGAAAATGCAGCCATGCCCTCGCCACCGGACGGACCGGTACCTACGAGAATGAGTCGCCTGACGAGCTCGGGGGCGTCCAGAGCGATCTGTTGGGCGACCATTCCTCCGATCGAAAACCCGAAGATATCCACTTGCTTGGGACCAAGGGCACGGGCGAAGGCGATGATGTCGCGCCCCATGCCCTGCATCGAGTCCGGCGTCTCGCCGCTCGAGCGGCCTACGCCCCTATAGTCCACGAGCACCACGGGACGGTCTTGGGCGAGCCGGTTGGTGTGGATGGGATCCCAGTTGTCCATTCTGCCCCTGAAGTGCTGAAGGCAGACCACTGGCGTCGCGCCCTCCTTACCGAATCGACGATAGGCGAGTCGGACATCGCCGACCTCTCGAAATTGGGTCGGGGCGGAGTCGTGCAGATTGGCTTGCGACATGGTCTCTGATTGGGCGAGGGCGTCGTGATCGGCGAGCAGGGCGACCGCGGCGCCAGACAGGACGGCGGTGCCGCTGTTGCGGAGAAACAGACGCCGGCTGGCGATACTCAGACTGCGTTGGTTCATGATTTCCCTCCAAGGAAGTTACGGTTCAACGAGGAGTCCCGCCAGTGCTACGGCCGACACACCCGGCGGCCTCTGGGATTTCCGCAGCATTGGATTAGTTACGCCGTGGTTTGGTGTCGTTGAGTGGAACGGTCGCAGCGGCCGCCGTGCGCCGCGGCACCACGAGATTGCCTACAGAGACCTGCACCACCTCGCCTCTCTGATTCTTGGTCATCGTTCGCACCTTGACTAAG
>Ga0187892_10006013_pt1 | contig 18471 bp, 17 predicted proteins | sample MA1701073metaG_FD_139345 | JGI IMG/M metagenome (GOLD analysis project Ga0187892, IMG submission 139345) | Bio-ooze microbial communities from a basaltic lava cave in the Kipuka Kanohina Cave System on the Island of Hawaii, USA - MA170107-3 metaG ...
GCGACTCGGCGGTTGGAACTTTATATCCGCCACGAACGACCTTTATCGTCTGCGGTCGCTCGCCCGAACGCAGAACGCGCAAATTGATGCTCGTGCCCACATCGCCATTCACCAACTGCCGCGCGTCGTAGAGCGAAATGTCACGCGTCGCCTTTGTGTCGATATACTCGATAAAGTCGCCGGCCTTGATGCCGGCCTTGTCTGCGGGCGAACCTTTGATCGCGGAGATCACATAAAGATAACCTGAGATCTGTGAAAATTCCGCACCGATGCCGACCTTGTTCGAAGTCTTATTCGTCTCAAAAGCCTTAACCTGTTCGGCTGTCAAAAACGACGAATACGGATCGAGACCGCCCGCGAGACCGCGAAGGGCACCCAAACGCACCTTCTCCATATTCGGTTCGTCAACATATTCATTTTGAATATGATTCAGCACCGACTCGACAATTCTGAGCTGCGCCGTCGAATCGCCCACCGGCTGCTGTGCCGATGTCGATAGCAGACCGCCGACGAACGGCAACCCGCCGACGATGGCATACGCCGAGACGACGCCCGACAAAACCATTATCCAAAGCTTTCCGCGAAATGACATATAAAACCTCTTATGTAATGCTAAACGTGAATTTTACGCGTGAGAGCCGTGTAAAGTTTACGTCAAAAGAACAATTAATTATCCGTTAAACTAGCTGACGAGTGCAACAAAAAGAAATAACTAATACGCAACAGGTTGCAGATGTTTTTCAGGTGCCAAAGACCGGTCGCATCCTCGCCATCGACCCCGGCACAAAACGTTGCGGCATCGCCGTCTGCGATGAACTTCGCGTCACGACGCGACCGCTCCTGTTTATCCCACGCACAAGCTGGAAAAAACTGCTCTCAAATATCAAAGACACGATCGCCGAATTTGATGCCGTCGCACTCGTGATAGGTTTGCCGCTCGAATCGGACGGCTCCGATTCGGCGATGACCGCCGAGGCTCGCGACATGTCGCGCAAATTCGCGCTCTCGCTCGCTATCCCCGTTTTTCTGCAAGACGAACGCGTCACCTCTTATGAAGCGAAAGCCCGGCTTTGGAGCGAGGGCATCAGCCTTTCCGACGCCCGCGACCTGACCGACAGCACTGCCGCCGCGATCATACTCGCGGACTTTTTGGATCGGGTTTCGAAATAAGCTACTGAATTTTATCGTCGTAAATGTCGTGGAGAACCTCAGAGATAGTTTTGCGCCCGTCAGCAGTTTTTTCCGTATGTGTAAGCGCGGCTTGCGAATCGACAGATTCGGCTAGTGAAATATTATCGGCGTCGCCCTTCCAATCGATATTTTTACCGTGATGCAGTTCGTCGGCGAGATTTTCGAACGTCGGTGTTTCGGTCAAATTGAGAACGCCGCCGGCGAGGACCTCGCGGCTGTGTTCGAGCATTTTCGACGCGCGGTTTTTGCGTGCGCGTTCGAGTGAACGCATGGCCGCTGAGGTTTGAGGCGATTCGGCCGGAGCACGTTCGATTCTGCGCAGGATACGTGCGTATTCGCGCAAGTCTTTTGACGGAAACATGATCGCGGATTCTTCGGAAGACGTTTCTTCGTCGACAACGGCGAGATGCCGGACGGCCGAGCTGTGATCTTCGATCTTTTGATACAGAGCACCGAGCGTGAAGTGCACGAGCGGCGGCACGATGCTCATCGATTTTACAACGGACTCACCGCGTGCGATCGCTTCCTTGATCTCGAAACCAAACCAACGACGTTCGTCATCGCGCAGTATCTCGTTTGCAGATAAATAGAACTCGAAAATTCGCCGCGTCTCGCCACGCGATTCGGAGACAAATACCTTCCAAACAAAAAACGCCAACGCGCCGAAGAACGCCAGCAGGAACAACGGAAAACCGACCACATAAAGCATAAGGGCGATCACGCCAAAGCCAATGACGTATTGCCCTTTTTCCCGCAAACCGGTGTCGGATCGTTTTTCTAAGCTGCTTTCATTCACGATCTAAAGTGTAAAAAAGGCAGAGTTACTTCGACTTGGGTTTAGACGGCTGTTTGGTTGCGCCGGTCGGTTTCTTTTTTGTCGAAGTCGTCGATGCCGAGGCCTTTGTCGCGTCGGCCGACTTGTTCGGTGCGGTCGCTTTTTTGACCTCGGTTTCGACTTTTTTGCCGAAGTCGGTGATGACCTCTCCCGCCTTTTCAAACGCCTTCATCGAGGCATCGGCAACGTATGTGATCGTCTCCTGCAATGCCGCAGCCTCCATGCGAAAGAGGCTTTTGAATTTGTCCTCGAGCGGCAGCGCGCGAAACTCGTCCTCGAATTTGTTTCGTGTCGCGCCGTTCGGCTTGGACGATGTTGTGTTTTCGGTATTCATAATGCAAATTTCCTCGCCGCAATTTTCGGCATGTAAACTGCTACGCCCTTCGCGCCGAAAATGTTCCCCGCGTCAATGAATCGCGGTTTTTACACGCACACGCGGCTGAGCTCCCGACGGAGCCGTCGTCGCATCTCGCGACGTCATCTGACATTCGGCACAAACTCCCCACAACCTTAGACTGTGATGCGTCGGTTTGAAACCAAACTTATCCGCCATCTGATCTTGCAGATCTTCGATGTCGGGCGAAAAGAATTCGATCACCTTGCCGCAATGCGTGCAGATCATGTGGTCGTGATGCTCGTGATTATAATGGTGCTCGTAGTAAGTTTTGTTGTCGCCGAACCGAACCTCACGTGCCAGGCCCGCCTCGGTCAGCAACTTTAAAGTTCGATAGATCGTCGTCAGTCCGACGGTTTCGTCTTTTTTGTGAACGATGCTGTAGAGGTCTTCGCTCGTGAGATGTTCCTCGGTGCTCAGGAAGGTTTCGAGGATCAGATCGCGCTGATCAGTGCGGCGCAAACCTGCCGCCTTAATGTGCTCGACGAAAATCTCTTTCTCGGCTTCGAACTTATCTTTTTTACTCGCCAATTACTGCCTCTTGAACTGAATGTTACCACTTCAGTTTTGATTTTGCTACGGCGACTTTTGCACGAAGTGTTTCAATACGTTCGGGGCTAACGCCTTGTTTTGCAGCGAGTTCGAGCGAGCGTTCGCCGAGCAGAAGGTATATCTCGAGCAAGTCTTCATCGGCGATCTCGTTGAGCGCCGTCAGGTGCCGCGTGAAGGTTTCTGTGTCTGCGCGGGCAAAGGTGCCGGTCAACGCCGTCGCAGTATCTTGTTGCCCAAGATTTTGCACCGTGCTTAAAACCAGCGGCAAAAGAATGTCACGCGATTCCGTTTCCGACAAACCGCATTTCGTCATCATCTCGACGGCTGCGTCGAATAGTGCGACAAGATGACCACAAGCCGTGACCGCCGAGGCGTGATAGAGAGTTTTGAATTTTGAATCGATGGAAAACGCATTGCCGCCTAAGTCTGCGGCGATTATTTTACCGCCCTCGACAGCTTTAGGATCACCCTCGACACAAAAATACGCGCCGCGAAATCGTTCGGGGCCGAGTTCCGGCGCACTTATCGAAGCCAGCGGATGAATCGAGCCGATACTGTCGCCCGACCGTGTCAACGGCGAAAGAACCGACGACGACAACGCACCGCTGGTGTGAAAGACCGTGATGTTTTTGGTCGTCTTTGACAGAACGGCGGCGGCGGATTTTATCTCGGAATCTTGCGTTGTGATGAAAACAATGTCGGCGGATGTCTCACCAAGTTCTACTAATTTGCAAATCCTGGCCGACGGCAATTTTCGCGCGACCCGCTCGACGACCGGCGATTGCGTGCGAACAACCAACTCGGCAACACGATATTTGTCAGTCGGCAAACTAAGCGCCAGTGCCCCGCCGACGCGTCCCACACCGATTATCGCTACCTTTTGCACAAAGGTATTATCGCTTAATTACGCACTAAAATGTAAAGCTTTAGCCTTCTACTTCACTTCAAGCGTGACCGACGACGCATCGGGCTCATTGATCCAATGGATGGCCTCGGCTTCTAAAATTTCTTCGATCACGTTGTCGGACGGCATGTCGTCGATCATGATCTCGGCCCGCATCGGAAAATCGGCGCAGACTATTTTCAATAAACGAAGATCGGCGGCAGACAGTTTTAGCAATTCACCGGCGTGCTCAAAACCGTCTAGTAAAAATTCGATGTTTGATCCGGGAAACTTATTTTTGCCGACATCGATAACTGTTTCTTTATTATCGAGCATCATTTTTTTGAAACGACCCATCGCCTGTGTGACAACGTTTTTAAGTTCGTCGAATAGCGTCGTAAGTCTGTCGAGATCGTCGAGATGGTTTGTGCACGTGCAAACGGGAGCGATCGTCAACTGTTCGCGAACATTCGCTTTGCAATTTGCGGCGCGAATCTCGCGCACCAACGCCGTAGAGCTCTCAGCAAATATTTTGTCGATCAACGGCAGCTCGGTTATGACCTGAAACGACGACCAAACGTCCGAGGCCATCATGTCCTTGAGCGCATTGCCCGACGCAAAATTACTCATCGCGGCGTCATGCTTTTCACAGTAGTTAGCCGAGTAAAGCATCTTGAACTGCGACCAAAGCTCGTCAAATCGAGAATCTCCATTATCCAGATTGATGTGGTTCGTGATCAGGTTCATTAACAGATCGCAGCGGGTGTCGTCGATCTCATCGACGCCGGTCCACTCTGAGCCGGACGCGTAATAAAGCGCCGCCTGTCGCCGCTCACACTGCTCGATATACCGGGCGAGATCGGCGAGTTCGATCCTTTCGCGTTCGTATTCGCCTTCCGAATCCGAGAAAAGATCAGCCAAATTTCCAAGACATTCCTCAAGCTCGATCCTTCCGTCCGCATACGATTCGACTATGGTCGCTGCTACACCGAACGAACGCTTTAGCCCCATTGCGACGCGCCAAACGACAATGTTCAAAAATTCATCCGGCAACACGTCGAACTTTGCCAGCGGCCCGTTCGATTTCCACTCGTTGTTCCACGCGACGATCGCGTCGATAACCTTTTGCCGGTCGTCGCCGGCATCGATCGAACGCAAGTCTTTGTCGCCGGTGATGGAGCGAGCCCACGAAAGAAGACGATCGCTGGAATACGAATCAGCCTTTGGCCGCGCGATTCCCTCGATGTCGTTCCAGATTATCTGCAGATCGAGCGAACGATGATTTATTCGATTGCCGCTCGTCGTTACAAACTCGAATTGTCGTTGAGATACGAGCGAAGCGAGAACCAGGTGTTGCGACTCTTTTGTAAGTCCGAGCGGAGCAAGTCGCAGCAGCGAGGAGATACTTTTGAGCGGCAAAATTCTGTTCTCATCACCTTCGCAGTCGAGCAGATTTTTTACATAGTCGAGATTAGCAAGCGCGTCGGGCGGTGCAGGCAAAAACTTGTCTCCGTCCTGAATCGCAAGACCGAGAGGCAACGCATAGGTCGCGGCAAACGACTGTGTTTCCAAACTTTCAGTCGCACCGGCACCGAAGAAATTCGAGACGAGCGTCGCCGTTTTGTCCTCGGCAAGCAATGCGTTGAAGCGCGGATGGAGCGGATAATACTCCTCGAAAAACGGCTCGAGGGTCGGCGCGAGAATCTGAGAGAGCGAGTTTACGCGTCCGATGTCTTCCGAAAAAAGATAAACGTCATCGCCATGTGCGATGTAGCCGTTGCTTATAAAAACACGCTGCCAGATGCGTTCGAGTGTGATCGAGTGTATCTGCGCCGCGGTCGTGAACGAGTTACGATACTGCGCACGCAATTCGGGATTTGTCTGTAGCACGTGATACCGGCGAATTGCATTTTTCTCATCCTCGGTTGGGACGGCGAGTTTCCACAGAAGGATCGGGCAGGAATCGTCGGTCTCGGTCGCCGCCGAAATGCCGCTCTCACGTTCGAGCTGAATGATCCAATCGAGTGTTGAATTTTGCGCGTTTTGCGGCGTGTCGGAATTCCAAACAACCTGACCGTGACGAACCGAGCCGCGCCACTCGACGCGGGTTGCGGTCGGCGTCGCTCCGAACGCAGTTGATGCTCCGATATCGACGCATCGTTCCGCAGTTTGACGAAGCAGGACATTCCACACCGTTTCGTCGTCGACCCCGACTGACGCCTGGTCGAGATAGCCGCCGATGTCCTCGCCATCGCTGATGCGGAAGCAATATTTGCCGTCGGTCTGCCCCTTCGCAATTGCGTCGGGAAACGCATCGGCAAAAGCCCTCAGCCAGCCGTCGATGTTCACCTCGGCCGGACCATCGTTGAAGATCATCATCCCCGCTGCGATGTCGTCAACACTTCCACCCTGACCATCGAGCGAGAGAAGGAAAAGTCCTTTAAGGATCAGTTTCGCATGGAGCCGTGCCTGAACAGGCGCCTTTGCGATGATCGTCTGCTCGATCTTTTCAATCGTCGCGAACGCCTCTTTGAGCTCATTGACATTTCGCAGTCGTTCCTCGACGCTGTCGAACATCTCATCGAGACCGATAAGCGAATCGGCAGGACGACCGAGAATCTTTACACCGGCTTCGGCCGCAAACCCAAGCAATGCAAAATCCTGAATATAAAGCCTGATCAGCGGTGCGATCTCGAGCGTAGCCGGATGCAGAGGATAAAGCGACGTAAATCGCGGTTCGCTCCAGCGAAAGCCGGTCAGCACCGATCTAAAGTGCTGATAGATCTCGCGCAGCAATGGCTGTTTGCTCTGATCCTTCGAAAAAATATGCGTATCGACGATCTTGAACAGATGTTCGGGATCGAGATAGTCGATCGTAAAGCACGCGGCGATCGCCGAGTTTGCGCCGTCCGCATTGGAAATATCGTCGTCGAGCGCCACGCCCACAAAAAAGCCGTGCTCGACGGCTACAGCCGCCATCTCGCCCAAAACTTCGCCGTCGTCACGCGAAACCCGCGATTCCCTTCCCGCCGCCGTGTCGAAAAGCAAAATCAGGGGCACGTCGCCGGTCTGAGCCGACGCTTTGTCGAGCACCGCAGTCGGCGAATCGCCCAGAATTTCTGTAGCGATGCCGGTGGCGGTCGAGATCGCCGATTTTAATTCGTCAAGTAAATTCTGGCCCGAACCGCGACGAACAAGCGCGACCTGGAAATGTTTCCGAAGAAGCCCTTGAGCAACGGTCGCAACGTGCTCGTCGGAGATGCGCTGCCGCAGTTCGGGGTTCGACAAAACTGCTGCAAATGTTGAAAGAAAATGACTTTTCCCGACGCCACGAAAACCGGCGAGCGCGAGAGCGACGCCGCTCGCTCGCTTGCATTTCGTCAAGCGGTCGATCCAGTTGGCCATCAGATCCGACGTTATGTCGGTAAAGTGATAGCTCTCGAGCGTGCGTGCAGGGTCGGCGGCAAAATCGTTTAGCTGCTCGAAAGGGCGAACATCGACGATGTCTTTTACTTTTTCCTCGATGCGTTTCATCAAAAAGAGATGCGTGTTTTCCGGTGAGCAACCGGTCTGTAAGGCGCCCCGCGGGGTCGAGACAATGTTATTTTACCAGCATCTGTAACCATTTGGGAAGGTTTTTCTGGAACATCGGCCAATTACTTTAACCAAAAATAATTCCGATTTCACAACTAATGCGGCGTTTCGCGCATCAAACCTGCGTTGATAAAAACGCCCATTTAGAGCTAGAATTAATTGATCGAGCTTGAGAATCCGGAGGCCGAAACCTATGTATAACAGTCATCTTCGTCGTTTTGCCGCATCGCTCCTTATCCTGAGTGTCTGGATGAGCGCACTCGTCGTGCTGCCATCCTCGTCCATCGCACAGACCGATGCGAAAAAGATCGAGTCCGAAAAGGACAAAAAATCAAAGGAAAGCACCGCCGCGAAGCCCGCTCCGACGCCCAATAATAAGCCGCTCAGCGACAAAGAAAACCCCGCGATGATCGGTAAGCGAAACATCAATAAGGGCACGGACAAATTCTTCGGCTGGCTCGGCGGCTCGCGTGAAAAGGAGATGCAAATCGGCCGCCAACTCGCTCTCGAAGTCGAGCAACAGGCAAAACTCGTCACCGACCCGGTCATCACCGAATACGTCAATCGCGTCGGACAAAACATCGTCCTTCACTCTGACGCCAAAGTTCCCTTCACGATCAAGGTCATCGACAGCGACGAGGTAAATGCATTTGCGCTGCCCGGCGGATTTTTCTTTGTGAATCGCGGCCTGATCCTCGCCGCCGATAACGAGTCCGAACTTGCCGGCGTCATGGCCCACGAGATCGCTCACGTCACCGCGCGACACGCGATGGAAAATTCGGGTAAAGGTTCGCTGATAAATTACGGCATGTTGGCAACGATCATACTCGGCGTTCCGGTTGCAGCTCCGATCATTAACAATGGCGGCGGCATCCTCGCAGGTCTGGCCTCGCTTAAATTCTCACGCGGTGCCGAGGAAGAAGCCGATCGTCTCGGCGTGCAATATCTCTACGCCGCCGGCTACGACCCGACCGGCATGGCGACGATGTTTGAAAAGCTCGCTTCGCAAAACAAAAAGAAGCCCGGCACGATCGCCAAGCTATTTTCGACACATCCGCAATCGACCGATCGTCGCGATTCGAGCTTGCAGCTTGTTGCGCGATTTCCTGAAAAAGAAGAGTACGTCATTAGCACATCCGAATTTCAGCGCGTCAAAGGCTATCTGTTGAAAATCACAAACGCAAAAGCAGGCGTCTCGACCGACTTTGACCCAACCGACGAAAGCCGTCCGACCTTAAAGAAACGCCAGCCCGACGCCACCGACTCAAAAGACGGCGAAGGCACCTCAACCTCCTCAGAACCGCCAAAATTAAAAAAGAAAGACGTCGAACCGCAACCGTCACCGACACCGCAATTTTAATAAAAAAAGAACTCGCTGAATCAGCGAGTTCTTTTTTTACTAACTGTTCGCCGGTAAGCGATTTTGTAATCGCAGGCGTTGCTCTTTGAGTCGCTAGGTCAGTTTATTTGCCAGCCGTTAAGATTAGCGTTGCGTTAAGCGACAAATTTGTTCTTTGAAAACATTGTTACGTAAGGAGTTAGGTCTTATTTTGAATCTAAACGATTTGAACGTGACATGGGTAATTTGGAATAGACTTACCTATGAACGAAGGCAAATACGTTTTTTCTCAGATCATGGAGTTTATCGATCATAACGATTTCAATCGATGTGTCGAGCGGTATCGGGGCGACCGAAGGGCCAGGCATTTTAGCTGTTGGAAACAGTTTTTGTGCATGGCGTTCGGCCAGATGACGCATCGTGAAAGTTTGAGCGACACGGTACTGTGTTTGAACTCAAACTCTTCGAAGCTCTATCACATGGGCATTGGCCGTGCGGTGGCGAAGACCACGTTGTCGCGTGCCAATGAGACAAGAGACTGGAGCATCTTTGCCGATTTCGCGCTTGGGCTGATAAACGAAGCACGTCGATTGTACGGCACCGAAAGCCAACTCGAAGTCGAATTGAAGCAGAATGTCTTTGCCATCGACTCGACCGTCATCGATCTTTGCCTGAACATTTACAGTTGGGCTCATTTTCGCAAGGCGAAAGCCGCCGTAAAGCTTCACGTCGGGGCTCGATCTGAAGAACTCGATACCCTGTTTTATCCATATAACTACAGGGCGAGTTCACGATCTGAACGTGCTTGATCTGATCGATTTCGAACCCGACGGCTTTTACATCATGGATCGCGGATACAAGGACTTCAAGCGTCTCTATCGCATCACTCAGGCCCGGGCATTCTTTATTACTCGTGCCCATCGCAATCTCGATTTCAGACGCTTGTATTCCGCCGCGTGCGACAAAACCGCCGGCGTAAAGTGCGATCAGACGATCCGCCTCGAAAGCTTTTATCCGAGGAAACGTTCATCGTCGCCATCGTCAAAAAGAAACTCGACCTCTATTGGTTCGGTTGCCGGTGCCGTTGTTTCGGTAGTGTTCCTCAAATTGATTGTGAACCGTGTGAGCCGAGCCACCGGGACTGTGCATATAGGGTGGATCGAATACAACACAGTCGAGTTTGCCGTACTTGTATGGAAGAGAACGGCAATCGACACCATCTTGTATATCCGTAGCTTTTAAGTTGTATTCACCTTTTGGAATTGCTTTCCAAAACACGCCTTTTCCGTAGGTGACATCAGCGACGCAGCTTCCCGGTTTTACATATAACCTGAGAATGTGCGGAAAGACACTATCGTTTCCCTCAGTATAAGCGCTGAGGACGAGCTCGTTACTCGGCTTACCGTTTTTAACTTTACGTTTTTTCGGTTTGCTGGATTTCGTTATGAATGCAGCGACAGAATCGTTATTTTTTCGTCCGTCCATCGTTGAAGAAATCATAACCGACATTTTCTAAAGACTCAAAGACAAAGCCTCGTCGAGTGACGAGGCTGTATGCAACTGACATGCTTCAAGTGTTCTACTTTTGCGGTTGTGGCGGCGTCGGTTTTTGTTGCGATGGTGCCTTCTGCGAGATCACGGTCGTCAGGGCTTGCGGGATTTGATTTACGAGGATGTCGCCTTGGTTGTCGATGATCTGATCGATCATTTCGAACTTTTCTTTATCAAAATCCTTTGTCATTAGCACGCCGTCTTTGTCGATGGTCATCGGGTAGATGCCGAAGAATTGGTTTTTGAAATTCTGAATGAACGAAATGTCCTCGGCCGGCAGCACTTTCATCCGGTCGGGATTTGCAGGCGGAATTGTCGCGCCGATCAGGTCGAGCTGCTCTTTTGATTTATCGACGTATTCACTGTTCGGATAATCGGCTACGATCCGCTGAAAATATCGCGCCGCCTGGTCGGTCTCTTCCTCGATCAAATACGTCACCGCGAGTTTGTAAAGCACCTCGTCCATGAACTTGAAGTCAGGATATTTGTCGATGATCTCTCGGTAACGCGACTGCGAGCCTTTCAATCCGCCTTTTTTGTATTCGACCGACTGTTTGTAATAAAAGTTTGCGATCAGAAGGTTGTGCAAACCGAGGTTGTCCTGCACTTCGCTAAGTCTGATTTTAGCTTCGTTTGCAAGCAGCGGCGACGATTCGCGGCATTGGCCGAGCATCGCTTTTAGTTTAGTCTCGGCGCGTTTCGCGCGAGTTGCGTCGCGGTCTGGCAGGCCGACCTGCCGCATTTCGGCCTCGGCGATCTTTAAGATCACGCGGCACGAAAGCGGATGTGTCGGAAAAAAGGTCAGCCAATCCTGATACGCCGCGATCGCCTGAATCAGGCTGCCCGTCGAGCCTTCGAGATAAAACGAATCGCCGACGGCGAGTTTTGACATCGGCAAATACGGCGAATCGGGATACGTCGTAATGATCGTCTGAAACAGAAGTCGTCCGACATCGTAATTTCGTTTTCTAACTTCACGTGTCGCGACGATAAATAGCTCGCGGTCGCGTCCCGGCGAGACGCTGCCGATCAGATCTTCATACTCGTCGTTGCCGCCGCCGCCAAAAATACCGAGAAACTTTTTCTTCTTCTTTTTCTCGCGGGGTTTTCCGACCGGCGACTCGGGCGTCGAGCGGGCCGACGCCGTTTCGAGTTGGGCAGTATCGACGCGAGACTGTAACTCCGAAACGGATTGTTCGAGCGAATCGAGATCGCTCCGCTCGTATTTTTCGCCGCGGTCAACTTTGCCGCGAAGATCGTTCACATCGCCCTGTAGCCGCGACGCTTCTTTTTCGAGCGAAACAATGCGGCCAAGCGGCGTCTTTATATTCTTTTCGTCGTCTTTCTTCGACTTATCAGATTTGTTTTCTTCCTTTAGAACCGAGGCCACGCTGCTCAGCGATTTGCGCATACGATCGAGCTTTTCGTTCATCACGCCCAAACGCTGCGACGGCGTGCCGTCCGACGGATTAGCCTGAGCAAATGCCGTCACACTCGCAACAAGCGCTAAGATCAACTGTAGAAAAATGACTTTGTAAAACTTGAATTTCATAACTAATAAATATTTTGCGCTGGACTAAAGTCGTAGCGACACAGAACCATTTGCCACGAATTCACGAATAGGAGCAGAAATGACCGGATCTAATCATTCGTGCATTCGTGGCTAGTTTTTTTCGTGGCCAATCTTCAACTACCATAAATCTCGATCGTTAAACCCAAACCGTGCCTTTGTCGAGCAAACCGCGAACTGCTTTTTCAGGTTCGCCACCGCCGAATACCGCAGAACCGGCAACGATCATTTCAGCTCCGGCTGCGACAATCTCGCTAATATTCGTTTCATCGATTCCGCCGTCGATCTCGATTCTTGTCGAGAGTCCGCGTTCGTCGATCATCGCCCTTAACCGTCGCAACTTATCGATCATCGTCGGCACAAACAGTTGTCCGCCAAAGCCCGGATTGACCGACATCAGCAAAATAAAATCGGCATAGGGCAAAACCTCATCAAGCGCGTCGAGCGAAGTTCCAGGGTTGATCGCGACGCCGGCTTTCGCATCGGCCTCTTTTATCGCCGTCAAAGTTCGCTGCAGATGATCGTCGGCCTCGACGTGCACCGAAACCATATCCGCACCGGCTTTTACAAATTCGACAGCATAACGTCCCGGTTCGCTGATCATCAGATGACAATCGAGGGTCATATCGGTCGCTTTTCGCAGCGACTTGACGACCGGCAGTCCGATCGTGATATTCGGGACGAAGTGGCCGTCCATAACATCGACGTGCAGCATTTTCGCACCGCCGGCTTCGACCGATTTGATTTCCTCGGCAAGCCTCGTGAAATCGGCTGAGAGGATTGACGGGGCTATTTCAAACATTCGCAAAATTCTCTTATTTTGTTGCTGAATATACGCTTATCGTTGCTCGGCTAAGGCCTTTTCGGACGCGTGTCTGCCGGTGGCTTTGTTGTTGGATTAGGCAGACGACCCGGCGGCGTCTGGCTGTTGCGGTTCGTCTTATCGCTCGAATTGCTGTTGCCGCTCTTGCTCGAATTTGAAGGCTGCGAATCGGAGTTAGAATTAGATTTCGAATCGGAGTTGCTGTTCGACGGTGCCGCGTTCACATCGCGTGTCGTATCAGCCTTCTTGCGCGTCGTGTTCGAGTTCGCCTTTGGCTTCTTCGGTTTGTCGGAGATCATCTCTTCGATCTTTTCCGAATCATCCTCGCTCGTGTCTTTCAAACTCGGCGGCGTCGCACCGCCTTCGCCCGGCCCTTTGCTAGTCACGACAAGAATAAGTTGTCCCGGCTTCACTGTTTCGCCCGGTTTGGGAAGCTGCTCGATGACCGTTCCCGGTTGTTCGGCGCTGATGCGATCGGCGCGTTTTTTTATCTTCAAACCGAGCGACGCAAGTTCCTTTTCGCTATCCGTCAAACTCTTGCCCGTGATCTGCGGTACTTGAAACTCCGTTCCTTGCAGCGACATGTAAACCACTATCGCAAGACCAAAAAGAAACGCCCCAAGCAACGCCGCCAAGGCAGCGAGGCGACCGATCGCCGATATTCCTGTATTAACCAAACTCACAAGCCCTTACCTCAAAACCAAGTCGTCAGTTTAACACCTTTCACGGATTTTGCCACGAATGCACGAATAAGAATATAAATATCAAGCCCTGAATATTCGTGCATTCGTGGCTTATTTTTCTTTTACAAACGCCGCAATAAAAAAGCCGTCCATGTCGTCGCGTTGCGGCCATGTGCGCGCAAAGCCGTCGTCGGTGACAAGACGTTGCGGAACATCTGGGGCAATCTTTTTAAAATGCGGACTCCGATTCAAAAACATCTCGCAGACTTCTTCGTTCTCTTCCCGCTCGATCGAGCAGGTTGAATAAATGATAACGCCGCCTTTCTTCAAAAGCTTCGATGCGTTTTGTAGAATGCTTAGTTGTTTCGCCTGTAGTTCGGCAAAAGCGTCCAGCCGAACAAAATATCGAAGCTCAGGATTGTGTCTGATCGTTCCCGTTCCAGAGCAAGGCGCATCAACTAGCACAGCGTCGAAAGTTTCATCCGCAAACGGCAAAGAGATTTCCGCATCGTATTGGACGACTGCAACGTTCACGCCTTGCCGTTGGCAATTTTCCTGTAAGAATTTGACGCGATGTGTGTGGATGTCGCCCGCCGCGATCAACGCGGCGTCGGAATTACGCGGCGCGATCAAACCAGTCTTGCTGCCCGGCGCAGCACACACGTCGAGAAATAGCCCGCCGACCGGCACTTTAACCGTCTGCGCCGTGAGCTGCGAGGCCGCGTCCTGAATGTAAATCTTGCCTTGCCCGATCAGTTCAAAAATTTGCTTGCCGCCGTCGTCGAGAATATAACAGCCATCGACCGAATCGGACGGAAGTGCATTTGTAATAAGCGATTTATACTTTTCGCCAGCGTCAGCGATAAAGCGAAAATTCAGTTTTGGCGTGGTGTTATTGGCTTGTAAAAGTTTTTCGGTTTCGACCAATCCGAGTTGCGCGTTCCATTTTTCAACCAGCCAGCGCGGATGCGAATGCTCAACCGACAGACGATCGATCTCGTCGCTGAATATTAAATTTGGAATTTCGCGACTCGCACGTCTCAAGATCGCATTGACAAAAGATTTTGCCGACGTTTTTTTTGCACGCTGGACGAGATTTACGCTCTCGTTAATGGCCGAATACTGCGGTATCTTATTCAAAAAGTGCAGTTGATAAAGACCGAGCCTTATCGCGACTCGCACTTCAACGTCGAGTTTTTTGCCATTGCTTAATTCGTCTATGACGCGGTCAAGCCAAATCCGGCGCCGCAGCGAGCCGAGTACGAGTTCGTGAAAAAGGCCGCGATCGACCGGCGTCAAAGTTTCTTCAAAAAGCGGCAACAGCACCGACGTAAACGCGCGCTCCGTCTCGACTCGGAGCAGACAATCGAACGCCGCATTTCTCGCCGGTGAAATTTTCATCCGCTCATTTTGTATTGCGCTTTTTTACGTTTCGCGAGACGCTGCGAATGGTCGGGCTCAACACCTTTCTTAAGCTCGGAATCAAGCGTCCGCCGCTCGTCAAAAATAAAACACTCGCCTTCCCACAGCGATTCTTCAGCGGGCGTCTCTTCGAGATATTTCAAAATGCCGCCGTCGAGTTGATAAACCTCTTCGAAACCGAGCTGTTTCATATAAGGTGCAAATTTTTCACAACGAATGCCGCCGGTGCAAAACATCGCGACGCGCGTGTGAGTTTGTGGATCGAGATGCTCGGCAACATATTTTGGCAAGTCGCTAAACTTCTCGATATCAGGATTTATCGCACCGCGAAATGTGCCGGTTTTGTATTCATAATCGTTTCGCGTGTCGAGCAGCAGCGTCGCGGGGTCGTTGATCAGCTCGTTCCAGTTTTGCGGTTTTACGTGAGTTCCAAGCCCAAGCGAAATATCGACCGGTCGTCGTAACGTGACGATCTCCTGCTTGATCTTAACGTCGATTTTTCTAAACGGCGCCCTGTCGTGGCAAGACGATTTAACTCGCAGCTTTGTCTGCAAAATTTTTTCCGCTCGGTCGATAAATGTTTTGATCTGCGGCGCAAATGCACAGACCATGCCGTTAAAACCTTCGTCGGCAAGAATGATCGTGCCGCGAACATCGAGTTCGACAAACGCTGCTTTCAGCTCGGCCTTGATCTCCTCGAGCGGTGCAACCGACGTTAAATCTTTGAACTCGTAAAACGCAATTATCTGTATCTGATCGTTCATCTATTTTCCAAGCGAACTTCCGACCTTAGGCTTAAAACCATTTATAAAATCACGGACGGCCATTCGTCGTTTTCCTTCAGGCTGCACTTCGAGAATTCGCAATGTCGTGCCGCCGCCGCACGCAACCAAAAGGCTGTCGCCATTCGCCTCGATTATCTCACCCGCCGTGGTGTCGCATCTCGCATCCGATACGACGGCTTTCCAAATTGTGAGTTTCACATCGCCGACGGCAGTAAACGCAGTCGGAAACGGTTGAAACGCGCGGACGCGATTTACAGTCTCGGTCGCGGACATTTGCCAGTCGATCAAGCCGTCTTCGCGCCGCATGATCGGTGCAAACGTGGCAAGACCGTCGTCTTGAGGCTGCGGTTTCAACACGTCGAGATTCGCCATCGTTTCGGATATCAACTCAGCTCCGATCATCGACAACCGCGTCATAATATCTATTGCAGTTTCGTCCGTCGCAATGTTGGTCGAACGCTGCATCAGTATTTCGCCGGTGTCGAGACCGGCATCCATCTGCATCGTCGTCACGCCGGTTTCGGTCTCACCATTCGCGATCGCCCAGTTGACCGGTGCGGCCCCGCGATATTTTGGCAGCAACGAAAAATGGACGTTTATCGCACCGCGATGAAAAGCCTCGATAAAACTTTGCGGCAAGATTCGACCATACGCGACGACGACAGCGACATCGGCATCGTGCGATCTAAAAGTTTCGACGGCCTCGCTCGTTTTAATTTTCTGCGGCTGTAGAACCGGCAGATCGTTTTCGATCGCAAACTGTTTGACCGGCGAATTGACGATCTTATTGCCCCGGCCGGCCGGTCTGTCGGGCTGCGTATAAACGGCAACGATCTTGTGACCGTCCTCTAAAAGACGTGCGAGCGACGGAACGGCCGCTTGCGGTGTGCCCATGAAAACGATCTTCATTTTCGCCCCAGACGCAGCGCATCGGCCATCACGTAAAAGATCCAATTCTCCTCCATCGAACCGCGAACAAGATGCGCGTTTACACCGATCGCAAAGATCGCAACATCTTCGCCGCCGTGCGTTTCGGAGGTAAACGGAATATTCGCCTCCTGTTTGTAGTCGGGGTTGAGCACCTCGCCCTGCGTCAATTGCGGGCGCTCATTCACACGTGCTCCGGGCCCGTTCGCATAACCGAGGGTCGTGTATTGTTTTCTATTTCGGTCGCCGGCGAATTCATCTTCGACCTCGCCATCGGGTCCGATCTCGCGCACCAAGCCGAGAATATTATTGCCGCGTGCCGGATAGCCCTGGATAAAAAAAGTGTGGCTGTGATCGGCGGTCACGATGATAAGCGTTTCGTCGAGATTAACTTTGCGAAGCGCCGTTCGCACCGCGTCGGAGAGAGCAACCGTGTCCTTGAGAGCGCGAAACGCGTTGCCGTCATGATGTGCGTGATCGATGCGTCCGGCCTCGACCATGAGAAAGTAGCCTTTTTTATTGGTCGAAAGCATATCGATCGCCTTTGACGTCATCTCCGACAGCGAAGGCTCGCCGGCCGTGTCGCCCGGGCGGTCATGCTCGTATTTCATGTGCGACGGTTCGAAAAGCCCGAGCACATGTTTGTCGCGACGAGGGTCGATCGTGTCGAATTGCTGCTTGTTCCAGACGTAGGCCGAACTGCGATATTTATCTTTCCACTCTTGCGTCAGATCGCGCCCGTCGAGCCGCTCGCCTTTTCTCGTCGAGTCTTCGGCGTCAGGCATCGTATTCGGTGTAAACTTCGAGCGCCCGCCGCCGAATGCAACCTCGAGTCCGTCGCCGTATTTAAACTCGATCAGCTGGCGTGCGATGTCCGAAACGTCAGCTTCGTGCGCGTCGTTGTGCAGCTTCGCGATCTTTGGCCGATTGTCTCGGATCGCCTGATCGCGAAGACGCACAAAATCGAAATCCGATTCCCATTCGCGTGAGGCCGAATGTGCGTAGCATGCCGCCGCTGTAGCATGCGTCAAACGCGCGGTCGAAACCACGCCGGTCGATTTGCCGGCTTCTTCTGCATACTCAAGCAGCGTTTTTGTCTCGTTGCCCGCGACGGTTTTGTAATCAGCCAGCCTAACGTTTTGATTGACCGAAATTATCCCCTCGTCGGTTTTCACGCCCGTTATGATCGCGCTCATCGTCGGCGCCGAATCGGACGTCTGCTGATTTGCACCATAAGTTTTCGAGAGCGCCGAGAACGGGAACTCTTCAAAGCTCAAACGATTTTCCTCGCCGCTCTCGCCACGCTGCTGACCCTCGAAAATTCGCGCCGCCGTCAACGTCGAAACACCCATTCCGTCGCCGACAAAAAGTATGACGTTCTTCGCCTTTCCCTTGCGAAACTTTTGCTTCTTCGCGTTATCGATCGCTGCCCAGCCGTCGCGACGCCACGTCTCGGCCGACTCGGTCCGCTTCACCGGAAAAGAGATCGTCTGTGCAAAACCGCTGACAAACAACGACGACATAGCAAGCATCACGAAGAGTTTTGAAATCAACATTCTCATACTGACGATTTTAACCCAGATTAAGCATTAGAAAAGAGTAATGATTTCTCTTTTGGTTTCTTCTTTGTGATTTCTTAGCGTTCTTTGCGTCTTTGCGTGAGATAAAAGATTTTTTTTCACGCAAAGCCGCAAAGAACGCAAAGGAAGAAAAAAAGGATGAACCCGGATTAAGCGTTAGAAGTTTTAGCCACGAACGCACGAATAATTCTGACGTAAAAAGTTTACTAATCCCAGATTAAGTAAAAAAAAAGAGTAATGATTTCTCTTTTGGTTTCTTCTTTGTGATTTCTTAGCGTTCTTTGCGTCTTTGCGTGAGATAAAAGATTTTTTTTCACGCAAAGCCGCAAAGAACGCAAAGGA
>Ga0187892_10006016_pt1 | contig 18467 bp, 16 predicted proteins | sample MA1701073metaG_FD_139345 | JGI IMG/M metagenome (GOLD analysis project Ga0187892, IMG submission 139345) | Bio-ooze microbial communities from a basaltic lava cave in the Kipuka Kanohina Cave System on the Island of Hawaii, USA - MA170107-3 metaG ...
CTTCGTTCACGTCCCGCCGGGCTGCCCGGCGGAGAACCCGATCGTGATCGAGGTGGTGCGGGTGCAGAAGAAGCAGGGGGAGACGCGCTTCACGATCTGGGAGGACGTGCTCGAAGAGAAGCGCTACGACCGGCCCCCCTGGTAACCGTTCAACCGTTCAACCGTTCAACCGTTCTACCGTTCTACCGTTCAACCGTTCAACCGTTCAACCGTTCAACCGTTCAACCGTTCTACCGTTGCCCGTTACCCGTTCGGCCCCGACGTAGCCTCTCCCACCTGCTCAGCGGGTGAGGTTGACCCGAGTCCACGCGCCGGCGCGCCGCACGATCCGCACCGACGGGTCGGTCCTCCACCCCTCGGGGTCCTGCACGCCCAGCACGTAGATGCCGTCGCGCGCCTGGACGAACCACTCGTTGTCCGCCGTCAGGTGCCAGCGCTCGTCGCGCTCCAGCGTGTTGTTGCGCCACGTGCTGATCGCCAGCCCCGCGTCGTTCCCCGCGCCGAGCGACGTGAACGCCGCGCCGAGGGTTTCGGTCGCCAGGACCGGATGGCTGCGCCGGCCGGACGTGTCGAGCACCAGCGCCAGGAGGATCGCGAGTCTCATCTACCGTATGGGACGCGTTCAGGCGGCGGGGTTACACCGGAATTCCAGACGTTTCGCGCAGAGCCCGCTGAGATCGCGGAGATTGCCGCGACAAACGCCTTGCAACGAGGACGCTACTCCGAAAACGCATAGGCGACGATGTTCGACACGATCCTGAAACTCTCCTCCGCCGTCACCTTCGAGCACGCGTCGTCGCACTCCTCGAAGCCCCACCGGCAGCAGATGTCGTCGCTGCAGAACACGATCGCCAGCCGCCGGCCGACCGTCACTCCCTCGAGCTTCGCCAGACCGCCCGTATCGAACCGCACCTTGTGGATCGCGTGGTCCGGCGCGACCGCCGCGAGGTCCGAGCCGGCCACCCGCCGCACCAGCTTCCGAGCCGACGCCTCGAACTCCTCCGACCGGCAGCAGTTCTGGATGTAGAGGAAGCCTCCCCGCTTCAGGTGCTTCGCCAGCGCGTCCATCTCCTTGTCCGTCATCAGCACGTCCTCGTGCCCCGTGAGATAGAGGAACGGGTAGTTCTCGATCGGATCCTCCGACAGCTGCACCGGCACGCGCTCCGCGCGCACGCCCGCGTCCACCCGCTTGCGCAGCTCCTCCACGAGCTTCGCGTAGCTCGGCACGAGCGGATCGTCGTCGATGCGCAGCGCGACCTGCGCCAGCACCAGCTCGTTGCGCGTCGGCGTCGCGTCGCGGCGGATCTTCTTCAGTTCGCGCGCGCGCGGCTTCGCCAGGACCGCCAGCGCCAGCGCCGTCCCGACATACGGGTCGTTCCCATTCTCCCACCACGACCCGTCCGACTGCTGCTGCCGTAGCAGCTGCGCCCCCGCCTCCTCGCGCGTGATCGCCCCCGCCTGACGCATCGCCCACACCGTGTAGACCGGCCAGGGCCCGCGCGTCTTTTTCGCCGCCAGCCACGTCAGCCCGCGCCGGATCGCGCGATCCTCCTGCGCATCCTCGCCGAGCATCGCCTTCAGCGCCTGGAGCGACGCGACGCCCGCCGCGGTCATGCTCGCGCACGGCGCCAGCCCCCCGCGGTAGCCCCACCCGCCGTCCTGCGCCTGCTGCGCCTCCCACCAGCCGGCTGCCCGCCGCAGCACCTCCGGCGCGACCCGCACGCCCGCCTCCTGGCAGGCGCGCAGCCCGAGGGCCGCGAAGAGCGAGTTGGAGCCGTCCCCCGGCACGAGCGTCGGCACCCGGCGCGCCGCGTCCGGCACCAGGGCGTTGCGCCGGCAGCGCCGCCGCTCCGCCGGACGCCGGTCGCGCCCGTACGCCCAGTCGCCGCCCGGGTTCTGCACCTCGACGAGGAACCGCGCGCACGCCTGCAGGCGTGTCGAGTAGAGGTCGCGGTCGAGGCGCGCGTAGATCATCGCCCGCATCGCGATCTGGTACGTCGGCCGCCACGGGTCCGCGTCGAGCCGCCGGGCGAGGTCGCGGAACGAGGCGTCCGTCTCGCCGACCCCCGCGCAGAGATAGGCCCACAGCACGACTTCCGGCCAGAGCCGCCGCTGGTCCGCGCCGCGCAGGAAGTCGAGGCCGCGGTCGACGGCAGCGTCGTCCTGCGAGCGTGACGGCGTCGCGAGCGCCAGGAGCAGCAGCCCCACTCCGAGAACACGTCGTCTCATCGTCGTACTGCTTCTGGCTTCTCTGACTGGGTTCCGGCTACTCGCTGAAGGCGTACGCGACGATGTTCGACACTACGCGGAAGCTCTCCTCCGCGGTCACCTTCGAGCATAGGTCGTCGCACTCCTCGAAGCCCCATCGACAGCACACATCCTCGGCGCAGTACACGACCGCCAGCCGCCCGCCCATCTCGACGCCCTCGAGCTTCACGACCGCACCCGTCTCGAAGCGCGCCTTGTGCACCTTGTGGTCGGGCCCCACGGGCGACAGGTCGGCGCCCGCGACCCGCTTCACCAACTTGCGGATCGACGACTCGAACTCGGGCGAGCGGCAGCAGTTCTGGATGTAGAGGTAGCCCCCGCGCTTCAGATGCTTCCCGAGCGCGTCGCACTCCCGCTCGCTCAACCCCGTCTCCTCGTGCCCCGTGAGATAGAGGAAGGGGTAGTTCTTCATCGGGTCGTCGAGCAGCGACACCGGCACGCGCTCGGCGCGGATGCCGGCGGCGACGCGCTGGCGCAGCTCCTCGACCAGGCGGCCGTAGTTCGGCAGGACCGGGTCGCTGTCCGCCTTGAGCGCGATCTGCGCGAGCACCAGCTCGTTGCGCGTCGGCGTCGGGTCCTTCTTGATCTCGACCTGTTCCGAGACCGGCACGCGATTCTCGATCGTCGCGCGCTTGAGGAAGAGGATCGCGAACGACGTGGCGACGACCCCGTCCTCGTGGCGCCCCTGCCACGAGCCGTCGGCGCGCTGCTGCGAGAGGAGGTGCCGCGCACCCTCGTCGTACCAGCGGTGCTTGCCGATCGTCGGGCTGCCGGTGAGGATGCCGACGCGCTCGATCCCGTAGAGGTAGTAGTACTTCCACACGTCGCCGTAGCTGCCGTTTTGCGTGACCGAGAAGTTGTCTCCGAGCCACTTCAACCCCTTCTCGATGTTCGCGTCCCCCTTGATGTCCTGCTTGAGGATGCCGCTGTAGATGCAGAGCGCGGCGATGCCCGCGGTCGTCATGCTCCCGTACGACCCGCTGCGCCCCTGGTATCCCCACCCGCCGTCCGGGCACTGGCAGATCTCCCACCACTTCCGGGCGCGCTGGATCAGCTCCTTCGGGAAGCGCAGGCCCGACTGGGAGCATGCGAAGAGGCCGAGCGCGGCGAACTGCGTGTTCGAGTTGTCGCCGCCCCCCATTCCCGCGCGCACCGAAGGCGCGATCTCGCCGTCGAGCACCGGCTTGAGCTCCTCGGGCTCGCGCCGGCACTTGCGCCGCGGGAGCGTGCGCTCGAACCGCACCGGGTCCTTCTTGCGCAGGTCGACTTCGACCGCGACGTTGCGGCCGTACGACCACTGGCCGTTCTGGCTCATCGAGTCGACGAGGAACTGCCCGATCGCGCGGAGCTGCGGGCCGAAGCGGACCGGGTCGAGCTTCGCCAGCACGAGGGCGCGCAACGCCGCCTGGTACGTACCGTACACCGCCTGCTTCTCGACGATCGCGAGCCGATCCTTGAAGGCCCTGTCCTCCTCCTTCACGCCCGCGTTGAGCAGCGCCCAGAGCACCAGGTCGGGGTGCGTCGCCTTGTTCGTCGATTTCAGGTAGTCCGCACCCTTCTGTACCGCCTTCTCGATGGTCGGGTCGACGGCGTCCTGGGGCGCCGCGGCGGAGGGAGCGAGGATGAGCAGCAGCACGGGGAGCAGGGGGATCAGCCGCATCATTTTTTAGACGATGCGGGGGAGCGCATGGTGCGGAGACCGCCGAACGTCTCGCGCAGAGCTCGCGGAGATCGCGGAGGAAAATGCCCCCCGGTTCTCTGCGGGCTCTGCGTGAGGATCTTCCGCGGTTTGACTTCGACCGGGCCGGGTGGTACGGTGCGCCGCCATGGTGGGAGGCGCGCTCACCCTGGTCTGCCACGACTGCGGCGAGAATTACGACACCGCGGAACGCATCGCCGCCGTCGCCGACAACAGCTGCTGCTGCGTGAACCTGACGTGCCTCGCCGACCTCTCGGTCGCGATGCACTTCGAGAGGCTCGACACCGGCGTCACGCGGCGCTGATGCCGGATCTCCGCATCGAGCCGCCGTCGAGGCCGCGCCGCGACGACTTCTGCTCGGTGATGAAGGGCGGCAGCGACGAGTCGGCGAAGTGCTTCTGCACCGCGTATTACATCCGCGATTACGAGAAGGCCGGCCTCGCGCACCGTGAGAAGATGATCGAGGCGGGGCGCTCCGACGGATCCCTCCTCTACGCCGACGGAAAACCCGCGGGCTGGTGCCAGTGCGGGCCGTGGGCGTCGTTCGACCTGCTCGCGTCGAAGCCTCCGCCGATGCCCGACGCGTGGGCCGTGATCCCCATGGCTGTGTCACCCCATGACACAGCCACCGCTATCATGGGGTCATGCCCCTGCGCATCCTCCACGGACGGTTCCACCCCGAGCTCGAGGAAGCCTTCGCCGCCGAGCTCGCCGCCCTCAAGCGCCGCCGCCCCCTCGCGCCCGTCACCGTCGTCGCCCCCTCCCAGCGCCTCGCCCGCCACCTCGCCGCCGTCGCCGCCGCCGCCTTCCCCGACGGCCTCGCCGCCGTCCGCTTCCACAACCTCTTCTCGTTCGCCCGCGCCCTCGACGACGAAATTCCCCTCCCCGGCACCCGCTTCGTCGACGACGACGTCGTCCTCGAGCGCCTCGTCGTCGAAATCGTCCGCCGCGAGTTCGGCGACCGCCCGCACCTCCGGCGCGCCCTCGCCATCCCCGGCACCGCCCGCGCCCTCCTCGGCGCCCTCCGCGAGCTGCGCGACGCCGCCGTCGACCCGGCCGACGCCCTCAACGCCATGACCGAGGAGCACCTCGGCGCCGGCGAGGACAGCCCGAAGCTCGCCGAGCTCCTCTCCCTCCACTATCTCTACGCGAAGGAGCTGCGCGACCGCGGCTGGCGCGACCGCGCCGACGTCGTCCTGCGCGCCGCCGAACTCGCCCCCCGCTCGAAGCTCCTCGCCGCCCAGCAAGGCATCCTCTATTACGGCTTCTACGAGCTCGTCCAGACCCAGCTCGACCTCTTCAACCGCGTCTCCCGAAGCTTCCCCACCGTCGCCTTCTACCCGTACGCCGACCGCCCCGAGTACGCGTTCTGCCGCGAGTTCTTCGCGTCCTCGATCACCGGCGAGAAGCGCGCGCTGCAGCCCGGCCTCTTCGCCGGCGCCCCGCGCCGCCGCGTCCTCTCCGCCTCCGGCGCGCGCGACGAGGTCTGGGCCGCCGCCAAGGAGATCCTCCGCCTGCGCGACGAGGGCGTCGCCTTCGACGGGATCGCCGTCGTCGCCCGCACGCTCGACCCGTACGCCGACACGATCGAGAGCGTCTTCCGCGAGAACCGCATCCCGTTCTCGTCGAGCGCGCGCGTGGCCGATCCGCCCGACCGCGCGATCCGCCTCCTCTCCGTCGGCGACGCCGGCTTCCCGCGCGACCTCGTGATGTCGCTGCTCGAAGGGCCCGACGTCCCGCTCTGGGACCTCGCGACGCGCGCCCTCGGCATCGGCCGCACCCGCGCCGAATGGGAGCGCCGCCTCACTCCCGGCGAGTACGCGCCGGAGGAATCGCGCTCCCGCCTGCGCGTCCCGGCCGCCACCATGGCCGCCCTCTGCGCCGCCGTGCGCGACCTCATCGCGCGGACGAGCGGCCCCGACCTCGGAACGTGGGCCGAGCACGCCGCCTGGGCGCGCGCGCTCGTCGGGAAGCGCGACGAGATCGACTCGCTCGCGGCGCTCGACGGCGTCGCGCCCCCGCCGGACGGCCGGGAGTTCCGACGGCTCCTCTGCGACCGCCTGCGGCGCGCGACGCGGCCCGCGGGCGCCGACGACGGCCGCGGCGTGCAGGTGCTCGACGCGATGGCCGCGCGCGGCCTCCGCTTCGACGCCGTCGTCCTCCTCGGGCTCAACGAGCGCGTCTGGCCGCGCTTCATCCTCGAAGACCCCTTCGTCCCGGACGCCGTGCGCGCGCAGCTCACCTTCCGCCTCGGCAGCCGCATGCCGCAGAAGCTCGCCGGCTACGACGAGGAGCGCCTCCTCTTCGCGACCGCCGCGGGCGCCGCGCGCGACGAGCTCGTCGTGCTCTGGCAGCGCTCCGACGACAAGGGGCGCGCGCAGGTGCGCTCGCCGTTCGTGGAGGAGGACGGCATCCCGGTCCCGCGCCGCCCGGCCGGCAAGCTCCTCGAGTGGGCGCCGGAGCTGCTCACCCCGAAGGAGGCCTCCGTGCGCGCGCTCCTTTCCGGCCCCCGCGCAGAGGGGCGCGGCGAGGCGGCCGCCCGCGCGTTCGGCTGGGACGCCGACGCGTTCGCGGCGTCGATGCAGTTCCTCCGCGCCCTCGAGGACGACCGCGTCGCGGGGCCGCGCGACGGCGTCGTCGGCCGCATCGACGAGTGGTGGACGCCGACGGCCGCGCGCGGGCTCTCCCCCACGGCGCTGGAACGCTTCGCGCAGTGTCCGTTCCTCTACTTCTCCGGCAAGGTCCTCGGCCTCGAGGAGCTCGACGAGCCCGAATGGGAGCTCGAGTTCACCCCGATGGAGACCGGCTCCCTCTACCACGCGTTCCTCGAGCGCTTCTACCGCTCGCTCGCCGGCCGCCCGCTTCCCGCGTCGCTCGACGAGGCGCGCGGCGCGTTCGACGCGGGCTTCGCCGCCACCGCGGGCGAGTTCGAGGCGACGCGCACGATGCGTTTCCCCATCCTCTGGGAGGCGGAGCGGCGCCGGATGCGCTCGACGCTCGAGCTCTTCGTCGCGCACGACCTCGCGCGCCGCGACGGCTTCGTGCCGGCGCACTTCGAGGAGAAGCTCGAGGGGACGCTCGACCTCCCTCTCGGCCGCCACGGCGGCGTGAACTTCATCGGCTACGCCGACCGCGTCGACCTTCACCCGTCGGGCGCGTTCCGCGTGATCGACTACAAGAGCGGCCGCGGCACGCGATACCCGTGGCGCATGGACCGCGGCGTCTTCGGCTTCGGCCGCTACCTCCAGCCGCCGATCTACTTCCTCCTGGCGGAGAAGGCGCTGCGTTCGCGCGGCGGCGCGCCGAAGCCTGCGGAGTCGTCGTCGGGCTACGCGTTCCTGCGCGAGCTCGCCGAGGGGCGCGAGCCGGAGATCTGGCTTCGCGGCGCCTTCTGGGAGCAGCGCGAGTCGTTCGCGCGCATCCTCCAGCGCTATCTCGAGGCCATCTCGGAGGGCATCTTCGCGATCAAGGAGGGGCCGTACTGCTCGTACTGCGAGATGTCCTCCGTCTGCCGCCGCCGCCACCAGCCGACGCGCTGGCGCGCGCGCCGCGCCGCCTTCCAGCCCGCGGAGGCCGGGCGATGAACGACCGCGAGGTCCGCGAGGCCGCCGTCAAGGCGCGCACGAACGTCGTCGTCACCGCCGGCGCCGGCACCGGCAAGACGACCCTGATCGTCGACGCCGCCCTCGACCGCATCGGCGCGGGCGCCGACGTGCGTCGCATCCTCATGCTCACGTTCACGGAGAAGGCGGCCAACGAGATGCGCCTGCGCGTCCACGAGGCGCTCGGAAAGCGGCGTGACGAGCCCGCGCGCGCCGCGCTCGCCCTCCTCGACCGCGCGCAGATCGGCACGATCCACGGCTTCTGCGCGCACCTGCTGCGCGAGTTCCCCGTCGAGGCGGGCGTCGACCCGCGATTCGCCGTCGACGAGGGGGCGCGCCGCCGGGCGATCTTCGAGCGCGAGTGGGAGCGGTGGCTCGAGGAGGAGCTCGCCGCGGACGCGCCGCGCCGCGAGGCGTGGCTGCGGCTCCTCGAGTCGGCGACGCTCAAGGAGGTCCGCGGCGTCGCGGAGATGCTCGCCTCGTTCGCGGTGCCGGAGTCGGCGCTCGACCCGAAGGCCGCGCTCTCCGCCGGGCGGGCGTCGCTGCGCCTCGCGAAGGAGGCGGCGGTCGAGAGTCTCGAGCGCGCCGCCCTTCCGTGCGGCCGTCCGTTCAACAACCTGCTGCGCCAGATGCGCGAGCTGGGGCTCTATCTGAAGGACGGCGGCGCCCCGCCCGACCTCGAGGCGACCCCGAGCGCGGACCACCGCGGGTGGGCCGACGCCGACTTCGACGCCGCCTCGCAGGCGGCCGCCGACGCGCGGGCGCTCGCGAAGGACGTCGCCGCGATGGACGAGGAGGGGCTCGGCGCGGCGCTCGCGCTCCTCTGCGATTTCGCGCGGCGCTTCCGCGCGGCGTACACCGCGGAGGGGTTCGCCTCGTTCGACGGGATTCTCACGCTCACCCATGCGCTCCTCGACTCGTCCCCCTCGATCCGCGCGCGCGTCCGCGAGCGCTTCGACTTCATCCTCGTCGACGAGTTCCAGGACACCGACCCCGCGCAGTGCGAGATCATCATGAAGCTCGCGGAGGGGAAGGACGGGAAGCCGGCGCCCGGCCGCCTCTTCATCGTCGGCGACCCGAAGCAGTCGATCTACAGCTTCCGCGGCGCCGACATCGTCGCGTACGAGCGCGTGCGCGAGCGGCTCCTCGAGCACGGCGCGGAGGAGTTCGTCCTGCGCACCAGCTTCCGCTCGCACGCGGGGATCCTCGACGTCGTGAACGGCGTCTTCGCGCAGGTCATCCGCAAGCGCGAGCGGCTGCAGCCGCCGTACGAGCCGATCGAGCCGGAGCCCGGGCGCGCCGCGCCGGAGGGCCCGTCGGTGGAGCTGGCGCTCTTCGACCGGGTCGAGGAGGACATCTCCGCCGAGGACGCCCGCCGCGCGGAGGCGGAGCACATCGCGGCGTGGCTGGAGATGCACAAACCGAGACGCGACTCGGCGATCCTGCTGCGGGCGCTCACGGACGCGCACGTCTACCTCGAGGCGCTGCGCGAGCACGGCGTTCCGTACGTCGTGGAAGGGGAGAAGTTCTTCTACGGCGCGCCCGAGGTGATCGACTTCATCAACCTGCTCGCGGCGGCCGCCGACCCGAACGACCGGACGGCGCTCGCGGGCCTCCTGCGCTCGCCGCTCGGGGCGGTCGACGACCGCCGCCTGTGGGAGCTGCGCGCGGCTGGGCAGCTCGACTGGCGCTCGGAGCCGGACGATCCGCGGGTCGCGCGCTTCTATGCGCGGCTGCGGCGCCTCCACGAGCGGTCACGCACGGCGCGCGTGCCCGAGCTCGTCGATGAGATCTTCGACTCGACCTTCGCGCTGGAGCTCGCGGCGGCGTCGTACCCGGGCGAGCAGGCGGTCGCGAATCTGCAGAAGATCCGCCAGAAGGCGCGCGACCTCGATCCGCCGGACCTCCGTTCGTTCCTCCGTTCGATGCGCGAGGCGGTGCGCAGCATGGAGGAGGAGGGGGAGAGCCCGCTGGCGGACGAGACGCTCGACGCGGTGCGCGTGATGTCGATCCACAAGGCGAAGGGGCTGGAGTTCCCGGTCGTCTTCCTGCCCGACCTCCACCGTCCGCCGGGCGGGGACGAGGAGGAGCTGCCGGTGCGCTACGACTGGCCGACGCGGACGCTCGGCGTGCGGCTGGCCGGGAAGACGGACGCGGGCGCGGCGGCGCTGGCGGCGCGCGAGCGGCTGAGGCGCCGCGAGGAGGGGAAGCGCCTGCCGTATGTGGCGCTCACGCGCGCGCGCGAGCGGCTGTTCCTTTCCGGGAGCGCGCGCTTTTCCGCGGCGTCGATGCTCGGGCTGCTCGCGGGCGCGGTGCCGGATCTGCGGCGCGGGGAGGGCGCGGTGCGCGCGGGCGGCGGGACGATCGCGGTGCGGCGCCTCGCGTGGATCGAGCCGGAGCCGCGCGAGCCTGCGCCGGCGCCCGCGGAGGCGCCGCGCGACGACTGGGCGTCGCTCGCCGGGATCTGGCGGCGCCGCGAGGCGGAGTACGCCGCGGCCGCGCCGCGTCTCACGAGCCCGTCGAAGCTGCGGGCCACGGTCGCGCCGCCCGACGAGGACGGGACGCGCGCCGCCGCCGCGGAGGTCGGCTCGATCTGCCACCGCGCGCTCGAGACGATCGACTTCCGCAAGCCGCGGGTCGAGGTCGAGAACGCCGAGGCGCGCGCGATCCTGGAGTCGTTCGTGAAGACGGACGCGTTCGCGGAGTTGGCGGGGGCGAAGATCCTGGCGCGCGAGCTGCCGTTCCTGCTGCCTGCCCTCCGAAGCCCGTCAAGCGCGCCCGGCAGACCGGGGGACGGCGAAGGAGGGCCGCGCGGCGGCACGGTCGTGAACGGCGTGATCGACGTCGTCTACCGCCTCGGGCGCGACGTGTGGGTGGCCGACTACAAGAGCGACCGCGAGGAGCATCCGGAGAAGTACGTCGAGCAGAAGCGCGCGTATGTGGAGGCGGTCGAGCGGATCCTGGGGCTCAGGGTCGCGGGCTTCAAGCTGATCTACCTGCGCACGGGGCGGACGGTCGTGGGATAATCCCTCGATGCGAGTCGTCGAGAGGGCCTGGTTCGCCGTCGTCGTGGGGGCGGCGCTGCTGCTGTCGAGCCGCGTCACGGGCGCCGTGCTGTGGAGGGCCTTCCGGATGGACCGGACGGCCGCGCTGTGGGCGGCCGGAGCGTGCGCGGCGGCGCTCTTCGCGGCGTTCTTCGTGACGCGACGCCGGCTTGCCGCGCAGGTCCCGGCCGAGCCGGGGCTCGGGCCGCTGCGCTTCCTCCTGTGGCTCATCCATGGAGAGAGCCTCTCCCTCGGGGCGGCCCTCTACCGCCTCGGCCCTCTCCGGCGCAACGTCGCGATCCTGCCGTCCGTCCTCTGCGCGGTCTTCGTCGCCGCCGCGCCGCTCGCGCTGTCGGGCGTCGCGCTGGAGTCGGATCGCACGACCTTCGTCGGTCTTGCGGCCCTCGCCGTTCTGACCGGTCTCGTCGCCTCGTTCGGCGTCCTCTGGCTCGACTACCGCAGGAGCGCGTGGCGCACGGCGGTCCTCGCGCTTGTCGCCGTCGCCCTTCATGTCGGCACCGCCGCCGCGCTGCTCTGGCCGGACGCGCTGGCGCAGAGCCTCGCGCGGCAGGCGTCGCGGAGGGAGACCGCGGGGGACGCGGGCGACCCGCTCCCGCTCCTCGACCGGGCGGTGCTCCTCAACCCGCGTTCGCCCGGCATCCGCCACCGGCGCGCGCTCGTCCTCATGGAGCGCGGACGCCTGGGCGGGGCGGTCGCGGACCTCACCGCGGCGATCGCGGCCGACCCCTTCGACGCGCGCGCGCTCGACAACCGCGGCCACGCGAAGCTCGGCCTGGGGGACGAGGCGGGCGCGCTCGCCGACTTCGACGCCGCGATCCGCGTCGACCCGACGCACGCGAACGGGTGGTACAACCGCGGCGTCGTGCGCAAGGCCCGCGGCGAAGCCGACGCGGCGATCGCCGACTTCACGGAGGCGCTCCGCCTCGACCCGGGCAAGGCGGAGGCGTTCTTCCACCGGGGTGCGGCGCACGAGCTCCAGCGGCGGGCGGAGCGGGCGATGGCCGACTACGAGCGCGCGCTCCAGACGGCGCGTCCGGACTGGCCGCACCGCCAGGCGGCGGAGGAGAGCCTGCGCTCGCTTCGCGCGAAGGCGTCGCATTGATCACCGGGGACACGGCGCGGCAAGCCGCAAGGTCTTGAGTCGATCTCGAGGCCGTCCTCTGGTGCGCGCCTGTCGGACCCAGACGGCGAGGCGTTCGACAAGTCGTTCCGCGCTCTGGCGAAGAGGCTGGCGGGGGCGGACCTGCGGGCGGTGGAGGCGGACAACCGGATCTACCACGCGCGCTATCCGACGGGCGGCATCGTGAAGCTCGAGGGGGCCGATGTCGGCGGCCGGCTCGCGATGGTGTACTGCCGGGAGGACGTCTGCTGCCGGTGGGGCTTCGAGGAGTGCGACGACCTCTGCTCGAAGGTGACGGCGGAGCAGAGCTTCCGGGTGGTGGCGAACATCGTGGCGGCGGCCTTTGGGGAATGAGCGAATCTCGAAGGACGAATCTCGAATCTCGGAGAGATGCCGTCGACGCGGCGTGCCCGCAATTCGAGATTCGAGATTCGAGATTCGCAGTATCCTAAGCGCGTGATCCTCGAGCGCGTGCGGCGTGCGTACGACGGGCGCGCGCCGCTCTACGACGCGATCGTGCGCGTGCTGTCGTTCGGCGGCGACACCGAGTACCGGCGGCGCGCGGTCGATGCGCTGGGGCTGCGGCCGGGCGACCGCGTGCTCGACGTCGGCTGCGGGACCGGCCTGAACTTCCGCTGGATCGCGCGGACCGGCGCGCGCGCGGTCGGCACCGACGCGTGCCACGGGATGCTCCGGCGTGTCCGCGGCTGCGGACGACTCGTCCAGGCGGCTGCGTCGCAGCGCGTCTTCAGGCGCGCGAGCTTCGACGCCGTGCTCTGCACGTACGTGATCAGCACGATCCTCGACGAGAACGTCGTGGAGCCGATCGCGGAGGCGCTGCGGCCGGGCGGGCGGCTCGTCGTGGTCGACGACACGCTGCCGCCCGGGTGGTTCGTCGGGCCGGGCTTCATGCTGAGGCGGATGCTGCGCAGGGGCTGGCCCGACCTGAAGGGGGAAACGCTGCGGGCGCTCGCGCCTCACTTCCGCGACCTGCGGGTGTCGTGGTGCCACTACGGGATGATCTTCATCATCGCGGGGGTGCGGCGGTGAGGGCGCTCGTGGCGGCGGCGCTGGGGGCGGGCCTCGCAACGCTCTCCTTCCGCGCGCCGTCGGCGCAGCCCCGCGAGGAGGACTATCCGCTCGGCGTGGGGATGAAGTGGACGTACCGCGCGGGACCCATGGGGCTGGTGCGCGAAGTGGCGGAGAGGCGGGGGGACTACTTCCAGATGACGTACCGTCTGCCCCTGCTCGGCACGGACGTGGTGCCGATGCGGCGGCGGCGGGACGGGGTGTTCACGCAGGCCGGCGGTCGCGAGTATCTGCTGCTGAAGTTCCCCATGCGGGCGGGGGACCGGTGGCGGGTCGACGTCCCCGGCCGCAGCCGCGTCGCCGACTGCGAGGTGCTCGGGATCGACGAGGTCGAGTTCGCGGGCCGGCGCGCGCCGGCGACGAAGCTGCAGGTGACGTGGTGGAACCGCGGATCGCCGAAGCGCACGGTCGATTACGAGTGGTACGCGCCCGGCGTCGGGCTGGCGAAAATGCAGGTGACGTACGGCGTGCGGGCGACGTTCACGCTCGAACGGTTCGAACACGTCCGTTGAGGAGGCCTCAGAAAATGCACCACACCAGCGATGATGCGTCCTGCCTGTCCCTCTTCTGTCTCCTGTATTCTGAATCCCCTCTCCTGTACAATCCCCCCGCTTGATCGCAGGCCGCAGCACCGAACGCAAGACCGCCGCGCTCCGCCGGCGGCTGACCGACCCGCGCCCCGTCCTCGCCGCGGGCGCCCACAACGGCATCGGCGCCAAGCTGGTGCAGGAGGCGGGCTTCGACGCCGTCTGGGCGAGCGGATTCGAGATCTCCGCGTCCCACGGCGTGCCCGACGCGGACATCCTCACGATGGCGGAGCTCCTCGCCGCGTCGCGCATCATGAACACGGCCGTGTCGATTCCCATCATCGCCGACTGCGACACCGGCTACGGCAACGTCGTCAACGTCATCCGCACCGTCCAGGAGTACGAGGCGGCCGGCATCGCGGCGATCTCCATCGAGGACAACGTCTTCCCGAAGCGCTGCAGCTTCTACGAGGGCGTCAAGCGCGAGCTCGCCCCCCTCGAGGAGCACGCCGCCAAGATCCGCGCCGCGAAGGCGTCGCAGCACGACCCCGACTTCCTCGTCATCGCACGCACCGAGGCGCTCATCGCCGGCCTCGGCATGAAGGAGGCGCTCGCCCGCTCCCACGCGTACGCCGACGCCGGCGCCGACGCGATCCTCATCCACTCGAAGGCGAAGACGCCCGACGAGGTCCTCGAGTTCGCGTCGCACTGGAAGCGCCGCACGCCGCTCGTCGCGGTGCCGACGACCTACAAGACGGTCCCGGCGGCCGTGCTCGCCGAGGCCGGATTCCGCATCGTCATCACCGCCAACCACGGGCTGCGCGCGTCGATCCGCGCCATGCGTAGCGCGCTCGGCGAGATCCGCCGCGCGGGGCGCGTCGACGCCGCCGACGGACAGATCGTCACGATGGACGAGGTCTACAAGCTCGTCGGCGTCCAGGAGTTGCGCGAGACGGAGAGCGCGTTCCTCCCGAAGGGCCCGGAGACGCGCGCCGTCGTGCTGGCGGCCGGCTACCAGCCGCACCTCGGCAAGCTCATCGAGGACGTGCCGAAAAGCCTGCTCGAGATCAAGGGGCGCACGATCCTCGACCGGCAGGTCGAGACGCTGAACGCGCTCGACGTCCACCGCATCACGGTCGTGCGCGGCTACCGCAAGGAGCGGATGCAGCAGCCGAACGTCAAGTTCGTCGACAACGACCGGTATGCGACGACGGGCGAGCTTCAGTCGCTCGACTGCGCGCGCGGCGAGATCGAGGGGCGCACGCTCGTCCTCTACGGCGACATCATCTTCGACCGCGGCGTCATCCAGCGGCTCCTCGACGTCGAGGCGGACATCTCCATCGTGGTCGACCGCTCGTGGCGCGACGAGCCGCCCGGCTCGCGCACGCCGGAGGCGGCGCCCGACCTCGTTGTCGAGGACTCGCCGCCGCCGCAGGGCCGCCGCCATCTGGCGTCGAGCGAGCCGACGCTCGTGCGGAAGATCGGGCCGGCCATCCCCGCGGGCGAGGCGCACAGCGAGTTCATCGGCATCGTGCAGCTTTCCGAGCGCGGCGCGGCGGTCGTGCGGTCGCTCCTCGCGGAGAAGAGGGGTCGCCTCGCGGCGGAGCGCGCGAGCCTCATCGACCTCTTGCAGGAACTGGTCGACCGCGGGCATCCGGTCAAGGCGGTCGAGGTGTACAAGGGCTGGATGGAGATCGACGGCCTCGACGACTACCAGCGCGCGTGGGCGCTGCTGCGGTAGCCCCGACATGAACTCCCAACTCCCAACTCCCGACTCCCGACTGTGGTGAACGGCCCCGGCTCGCACGCCGAGCCCTTCCTGGCGCTGCTGCGCGAGCTGGGCATCACGTTCGCGACCGGCGTTCCGTGCTCGTCGCTCAAGGACGTGTTCGTGCGGCTGGAGCGCGAGCCGGCGGATCGCTACGTGCCGGCGGTGCGCGAGGACGCGGCGCTCGGGTTCGCGGCGGGGGCGTGGCTCGGCGGCCGCAAGGCGGCGGTCTTCATGCAGAACTCCGGGCTCGGCGTCTGCGTCAACTCGCTCGCGCAGCTCCACGTCCACTACGGGATCCCGTGCCTGCTCGTCGTGAGCTGGCGCGGCTACGGCGGAAAGGACGCGCCGGAGCACCTCGTGAGCGCCGGAGTCATGTTCAAGATCCTCGACGCGCTCGAGATCGCGCACGAGACGCTGGAGCCGGAGCGGATGGACGCGCAGGTGCGCGCGCTCGCCGCGCGCATGGAGTCGGAGCGGCGCCCTGTCGCGCTCGTCGTCCCGCCGGGGGTGTTCGAATGAAGCGCTGGGACGCGATCGCGGCGCTGCGGCCGCTCCTCGGCGACGCGCTCGTCGTCGCGTGCAACGGCATGATCGGCCGCGACCTCTGGGCGACCGGCGACCGGCCGCAGCACTTTTACATGATCGGCTCGATGGGCCTCGCGTCGTCGATCGGGCTCGGGCTCGCGCTGAGCCGCCCGAAGCGGCGCGTCGTGGTGCTCGACGGCGACGGCAACGTGCTCATGAACCTCGGCGGGCTCGCGAACGTCGCGGCGGCGCGGCCGCCGAATCTCACCCACGTCGTTCTCGACAACGGCACGCACGCGTCGACGGGCGACCAGAAGACGATCTCGAAGGGAGTCGCCCTCGAGGAGATCGCGCGGGTGGCCGGGTACCGCACGGTGCACCGCTGCATCGAGGGCGAGGACGTGGCGGTGGCCGCGCGCGCCCTCTTCTCCGCCGGCGGGCCGGCCATGCTGCTGGTCGAGGTCGAGCCGGGCAACCAGGCGAAGCCGCCGCGCGTCGGGATCGACGCGCGCGACCTGGCGCTGCGTTTCCGCGAGGCCGCGACGTCATGATTCTGCTCAATCCCGGGCCGGTGAACGTGTCGGATCGTGTGCGCCTTGCGGCCGCGATGGAGCCGATGTGCCACCGCGAGCCGGAGTACTTCGACCTGCAGGACGACGTGCGCGCGCGGCTGCTGCGGCTCTTCGCCCTGCCGGCGGCGGAGTTCGCGGCGGTGCTGGTGACGGGCTCGGGGACGTCGGCGGTCGAGGCGATGATCGCGTCGGGCGTGCCGGCGGGGAAGCGGCTCCTCGTCGTGAACAACGGCGTCTACGGCGAGCGCATCGCGCGCATGGCGGCGGTGCACGGCATCCCGGTCGACGAGGTCTCCTTCCCATGGCAGACGCCCGCCGATCCGGACGCGGTGTCGCGCGCGGCGGACACGGTGCGCGACCTCGGGGCGATCGCGCTCATCCACCACGAGACGACGACGGGGCTGGTCAACCCGGTCGCGCCGGTCGCCGAGATCGCGCGGAAGCGCGGCGTGCGGCTGCTGGTCGACTCGGTGAGCGGGCTCGCGGGGGACGCGATCGACGTCGCGTCGACCGACCTCTGCGCCGGCACGGGCGGGAAGTGCGTGCAGGCGCTCCCCGGGCTCTCGTTCGTCTTTGTGCGCCGCACGTGGCTGGCGGACGCGCCGCGCCGGAGCGTGTATCTCGATCTCGCGGAGCTGGCGGCGAAGCAGGACGCGCGGAACACGCCGTTCACGCCGGCGGTGCCGCTGGTGGCGGCGCTGCGAGAGGCGCTGACGGAGGCGATCGAAGAGGGGCTTGCGGCGCGGCTGGACCGCTACCGGCGCACCGCGCAGCTCCTGCGCGACGGGTTCGAGCGCATGGGGCTGAAGCGCTGGCTGCCGCACGACGCCCTCTCGAACACGCTGACCACGCTGCGGCTGCCCGCGGGCCGCACGTACGCGTCGGCGCACGACGCGCTCAAGAAGGAGGGATTCGTCATCTACGCGGGGCAGGGGAGCCTCGAGCGAGAGGCCTTCCGCATCGCGAACATGGGGTGGATCCCGCCGGCGCAGCTGGAGCGCCTGCTCGGGGCCCTCGAAGGATGGGTGAGATCATGAGCGTCCGCGAAGCCGTCATCATGGCCGCCGGAGTCGGCAAGCGCCTGAAGCCGTTCACCGATACGCGGCCGAAGTCGCTCCTCGAGGTCGGCGGGCGCACGCTGATGGAGCGCCACCTCGCACACCTCGCGTCGGGCGGCGTGGAGCGCACGACGATCGTCATCGGCCACTTCGGCGACCAGATCCGCGCGCGTTTCGGCGGGGGCCTCGGGACGATGGCGATCCGCTACGTCGAGAACCCGAAATACACGCGCGGGAGCATCCTGTCGATGCGGGCGGGGCTGGAGGGGCTCTCGCGCGCCGCCGTCTTCATGGACGCCGACGTGCTCTATCACCGCGAGGTGCTGCACCGGCTGCTGCGCTCGACGGCGCCGATGGCGTTCCTGCTCGACCCGACGTCGAAGGAGACGGGCGAGGAGATGATGCTCGGCACGCGCGGGGGACGCGTGCGGAAGATCGCGCGGCGGGTCGGGAGCGAGTGGGACAAGGCGGGCGAGACGGTCGGCTTCTTCGTCGTCGGCGAGGCGTGGCTGGCGCGCGCGGCGGCGATCATCGACGACTTCGTGCGGCGCGGTGTGGACGACGTCGAGTACGAGGACGCGCTCAACGTGCTGGTCGGGGAGGCGCCGGCGGAGTTCATCGAGGTGGGGGACCTGCCGTGGACCGAGATCGACTTCCAGGAGGACCTCGTCAAGGCCGGGCGGATTCTGTCCCGTGTTCGCGAGACGGGAGGCGAGGCCTGATGCGCCGGACCACGAGGAGCGCCGCCATCCAGACGTTGCCGAAGACGAGGCCGAACGCCGGGTAGGCGAGCAGGGCGAGCGGCTCGCGGATCGAGACGGCGACGGCCGCGGCGAGGATGGTCGTGCGGGTGGTCGGCCCGAGCAGGGTCCACGCGAGGAATTCGAGCTGTGAGATGCCCTCCCGTCCCGCCAGCCAGCGTCCCCACAGTCGCTGCGAGCCGGCGTAGGCGGCGTAGAGCCGGAGGACGCGACGCTCGGAGGGGGTGTCGGCGCGCGCGATCTCGTCGCGAAGCTGCTCCGGCGTCTCGGACCAGGCGGGGGCCCGGCCGAGCGTGGCGCGGAAGCGCTGCTTGGAGGCGTCGAAAAGGCCGGCGTGGACGAGCATGCTGATCCCCGCGACGGCGAGCACGCAGGCGGCCACCCAGGCGGGCCACGCCGCCGTCCGCAAC
>Ga0187892_10006017_pt1 | contig 18466 bp, 14 predicted proteins | sample MA1701073metaG_FD_139345 | JGI IMG/M metagenome (GOLD analysis project Ga0187892, IMG submission 139345) | Bio-ooze microbial communities from a basaltic lava cave in the Kipuka Kanohina Cave System on the Island of Hawaii, USA - MA170107-3 metaG ...
ACACCATCCGCATTCGTCCGCGCGACACTCGCGATGCGGGCAAGGAGGACGAGCAGTTCGTTCCCCCACCCGCCTGTTCGATGAAAGGTGCAGTCATCAAACCCGAAGAGGTCGGCCGCCGCGTCGTCCGCGCCATCGACCGCAAAGACCTTTACATTCTGACGCATCCGGAACAGCGCGAGTTCCTGCGCCGTCGCGCCGCGCGGCTCGACGCCATGTTCGAGGAGGACAAGTGGTGAAAAATCTATTCTTCATCGCCGGAAAGGTTGCCCTGGTCACCGGCGGTTCGCAGGGAATCGGCAAGATGATCGCCACCGGCTATGTTGAGAACGGCGTTCGAACCTACATCTCGTCGCGCAAGAAAGACGTTCTCGAAAAGACGGCGGCGGAGCTCGCGGAACGCGGTACCTGCATCGCGTTGCAGGCTGATTGCTCTACCGAGGCTGGCTGCAACAGCCTCGCCGCGCAGGTCGCCGAACGCGAACCCGTCCTCCACATCCTGGTCAACAACGCCGGCGCCAACTGGGGTGCGCCGTTTGCCGAGTTTCCCGATTCCGGCTGGGATCGCGTGCTCAACCTCAACGTCAAAGGTGTCTTTCACCTGACCAGAGCGCTTGTGCCGCAGCTCGAAAAGGCGGCGGAACCGGGTGATCCGGCCCGGGTCATCAACATCGGCTCGATCGACGGCTTGCGCGTGCCGCTGCTGGATACATTTTCGTACTCCGCCAGCAAGGCGGCAGTGCATCACATGACGCGCGTCCTCGCGCACCATCTCGCGCCGAAGAATATCACCGTCAATGCCGTCGCCCCCGGGCCGTTCGAGAGTAAGATGATGGCGGTCACCCTGGAGCGTTTTCGTGACGCGATCGTCAGCACTTGTCCGATGGGTCGCATCGGCGAGCCCGAAGACATGGCTGGTATCGCCATCTATCTCGCGTCGCGCGCGGGCGCCTATCTGACGGGGACGGTAATTCCAGTCGACGGGGGAATCTCGGCGCGGCCGTGACTCTGTTCCCTCCGAAGAGCTGGCGGCGCCGGCTGGCGATCACAGCCGTTGTATTGCTGTTGCTATACACCGTCGGCGGTTTCTTCCTCATCCCCTCACTGGCACGGCCGCGGCTCGAGGCTTTGGCCAGTGAATTCGTCGGCAAACCGGTCAAGCTCGGCAGCATCTCTTTCAATCCGCTCGCTCTCTCGATCGCCTTGCGCGACGTCGCGATCGATCCGGACAACAGTCCGCCCATCGCCTTCGATGAGCTGTATGGCGACGTCCGCGCGCTCGCGCTGACGCGTCTGGCTGTCGTCATCGACTCGGTTCACTTACAAGCACCGCGGGTCCGCCTGGTGCTCGACAAGCAGGGAAACCTGAACCTGGCGCAGCTGTTCGCATCGCAACCGAGCGCCGAGCCGGCTCCGGCCGAGCCGCCGCCGGCCGAGCCAGCGACCGAGGATGCCGCCCTCTTCCCGGTCTCGATCTCCAGTGTGACGATCGATGCCGGCCAGCTCGTCTTTCGCGACGAGCAGCTCGCGGATCCCTTCGAGCTCGAGCTCACGCCGGTGACGCTGGAGCTCAAGGACTTCAGCACGCAGCGCGATCACTCCGGCAACTACGTGATTACCGCCAAGACCGAAAAAGATGGAATTATCGACTGGCGCGGAGAGCTGTCGATCGATCCGTTGCGCGCGGGGGGGGAGATCAACCTCGAAAAGATCCGCGCACGAACGTTGATGAAGTATGCCGCCGATGCCGTGTCGTTCGGTGTGAAGGCCGGCACGCTCAGCCTGAAGACCAAGTATGCGTATTCGGACAGCGGCGAGCAGTCGGGCTTCGCTCTCGGCCCAGGCGATCTCAGCGTCGACGGGTTGGAGCTGCGTGAAAAGAAGGATCAGCCACCCTTTCTGACAGTGCCGCGACTGCAGGTCGGTGGCATCGAAGTCGACGTCGAGAAGGAGAGCGTCAAGATCGCCAACGTCAAATCCAACGGAGCGCGTCTCAAAGCCTGGCTTGGAAGTGAAGGCGCGCTCGGCCCGCCGGCGCTATTCGGTGAGCCGCAAACCGCCGAACCGTCGCCTCCGCCGGCAGAACCGAAAACAGAACAAGGTGGATGGTCGGTGTACATCGGCGACGTGTCGATCTCGGACTACGGCGTCGCATTCGAGGACCGCTCGCTGTCACCGCCGGTTGCAGTCGATGTCGCGCCCATCGGCGCCAAGTTCACGTCGCTGAGCTTCGACCCCGGCGCGAAGACCAAGGTCGAGGTTGATCTCGGTCTACCCGACAAGGGCAGCGTCGAAGTCAACGGCACAGCGGGGCTCACGCCGCTCGACGTCGACCTCGAGCTGAAGATTGCCGGCGTTGTCCTGAATCGCTTCCAACCGTATGTCGGTCGCAGCATGCGGGTCGACATCGACAGCGGCGCAGCCGCGGCCGACGGCCGCCTGAAGGTACGTGCGGTCGATGGCCAGGCTCCGGTCGTTGAATATGCCGGCGCGGCATCGGTGAAGGATCTCGTCGTCAACGACACCGGCCGCGAAGAGGAGCTGGTGAAGTGGGGCTCCCTGGCGCTCAACGAGATCGGCTATCAGTCGCAGCCTCCGACGCTGCACATTGCCGAGGTCGTTCTCGAGCAGCCGTACGCCCGTATCGTCATCGACAAGGAGGGCAAGCTCAATGTGTCGGGTCTCGCCGTCGAGCCTGAAGGTGAACCGCCACCGCCTCCTGCGCCGCCTCCCGCCGCTGCGGCTGAAGAGCCGATGCAAGTGACGATCGACACGCTGACGATCCAAGAGGGTCTCGCCGACTTCGCCGACTACTCGATCAAGCCGAGTCTCGATACCGGCATCTACGGCCTGAACGGAAAGATCGAGGGTTTGTCTTCTGATCCTGCCCCCAGGTCGAAGGTTGCGCTGGAAGGGAAGGTCGACAAGCACGCGCCGGTGAAGGTTTTGGGTGTCATCAACCCGTTCAATCCGCTGACGCAAACCGATCTCCGCGTGAAGTTCGACAACGTCAGCCTGACTACGTTTACGCCCTACTCGGCGCGTTTCGCGGGGTACAAGATCAAGAAGGGCAAGGCTTCGATCGAGCTCGAGTACCGCATCGAGGATCGCCGCCTGGTCGCCGAGAACAAAGTCGTTCTCGACAAGCTGACTCTCGGCGACAAGGTGGAGGGGCCGGACGCGACCAGCCTGCCGGTCAAGTTGGCGGTGGCGTTGCTCAAGAATCGGAAGGGCCAAATCGATCTGAGTCTACCGATCCGAGGCGACCTCGATGATCCGCAGTTCAGCTACTCGGCGATCCTCGGCAAGACGTTGGTCGACCTGATCCAGAAGGCAGTCGCGTCACCGTTCTCGGTGCTCGGCAAGCTGGCCAACTTCGATACCGAAGAGCTCAGTCAGGTCGAGTTTGCTCCAGGCAGCTCGGAGCTCCGCGAGCAGCAGATCAAGAAGCTCGACGCCCTCGGCGACGCCCTGCGTAACCGTCCCGAGCTGCGTTTGGAGGTGACCGGCCGTGCCGATCCTGCTGCCGACAGGAAACAGCTCGCCGAAGCCGCGCTTATCAAGGAGCTCAAACGTGCCAAGCGCACCGAGCTCAAGGAGGAAGGCCTGCCGGCGCCGAAGAAGTTGTCGCAGATCGAGCTTTCGGCCGATGACTACGACCGCCTGTTCGAAGCCAGATACAAAGCCAACTTCGGCGCCAAGCCGCAGCGCGATCAACAGGGCGAGATCTCGGCCTTCGCCCGCACGGCGCTCGCCGATTCACTGACCATCGAAGATCAGGACCTGCGCAAGCTGGCACAGGCACGTGCCGCCGTCATCCAAGATCGTCTCGCCGAAGCCGGAGTCGAACAGGATCGCATCTACCTCCTGGACGTCGAGATCGACACCAAGGCGGAAGGCGGTGAGGTCAACAGCGAGCTGACGCTGACGAGCTGAGCCGGATACAGTGTTCAGTGTTCAGTTTTTAGTGTTTGGTTGAGGTGCGCCTGTCGGCGCGGTCTTCCAAACTCGCCGCCGAAGGCGGCCGCCAAAACTAAGAACTAAACACTAAAAACTAGACACTGGGTTCCGTGAGCACCCCGGCGAACCCGCCGCCTGCCGTTCGAAAGTTCGTCGTCTGTCCTTGATATAGACGGGCCGCTACCAGCTGCACTTCAGCGTCGTAGACGTAGTTGCGCAGATCGAGCTTGAGCGGCACTTCGACGCCTTCGACTTTGATCGTCCGCTGGCTCGGCGGCACTAGGCGCTGCGCGATGTACGGACGCGTGGCGATGCTCTCCCAGACGCCGCGTGTGAGCTTGTCGCCGCGGTACGCCGCTTTGCTGCCGTAGCCGTCGACAGGCTTGAAGAAGAATCCCTTGCGCTCCTTCCAGAACCGATCGCGTTGATCGCTTTCGAGCAGGCGCGTTTCGGGAACGCTTGCGGCCAGGCGATCGACGACGTTGGCGGCGATGCCCCAATCGCGCAGGCACGCCGGATCCGACAGTAGCGTCAGGTGGCGCTTGTCGGCATATAGGGCGTACACGTGCGGGTTGGGCGTAACCACGACGTCGCCGGCTTCGTAAGCCTGGCGCAGCGCCGCATTTGAGTCGTCGCGAAGGTAGAAATCGGTCAAGCGGTTGTAGACCAGGTCGAAGGTCTCGCTGCCGGTGCTCAGCTCGCCGCGCGAATACTCCAGCTGGCGCGGATCGAGGATGCGCGCCTCGATGCCGTTGCGGCGGAACAGGTCGCTGAACAACACGAACTCGGGGAAGAGATACTGAGTGCTGGGCTCGGCGTCGACGATGGCGATCCGGCGCAGGGGCGCGTCGCCGCGCTGGCGGCGGAACTCCTCGCGGAACATGTCGATGAAACATTGCTCGATGTCGCCGAGTTGCGCCGGGCTCAGCAGCGCCTCGACGTCGGCGCAGCATGCCTGCTGGGCGCGTACGAGTGCGGCATTGACCAGGGCTCCGCCGGCGTTGGTGTTGATCTCGATCAGTTGCGGCCCGCTGCCGCCGAGATGGAAGTCGTATCCGAGAAACACGCCGCGCGGACCGAAGTCGCGGCGCGCGATCTCGGGAGCGCGCGCGAGCGCCAGACGCTGGAAAGGCTCGCTGCGCACGACGCTTTCGATCGCGCCGACCACCTCCTGCATGGCGTCGAGATGGGCGCGCGCGACGAACACCGGCGAAGAGGAAAACAGGTGCGGCTGGTCGCGAAGGATCGCCGAGTAGATCCCGGCAGTGGTCGGGCCGGTTTCCAGCAGCTGCTCGAGCTTGGCGCGATCGACCGCGACGCAGTGGCAGCTGCGGTTCAGGTCCTCAGCCAGCGTCACCGCATCCATGCGTTTCACGCGGCGCGAATTTGCGTCACGACCCGCGCCCCGCGTCGACACTCCAGATGCCCGCGCCGCGAGCGGCTATGTAGAGGAACACGAAGCAATAGATCGCCGCCAGCTCGCCCTTGTTGATTATCGGCAACAGGGCCTGTGTGCCGTGTCCCAACCAGTAGGCGAAGGCCATGGTGCCGCTGCACAGGAACGCCGCCCAGGTGGTGTAGAGCCCGATCATGACCAGGACCCCACCAACGAGCTCTATCGGTCCGGCGGTATAAAGGATGAAAGCCGGCGCGCCCTCCGGCACCCCGCCCGGAAATCCAAGGATCTTCTGACTGCCGTGCCAGAGGAAGAGAAACCCGGTGACAATTCGCAGCAACGCGTATGCCTGGGCTTCGAAAGGTTTCATGAACGCAGCCATGAGCGCCTCCCTCGAGATCGGTCGATCTCTAGAGTGGCAGGCTTCGCGGCGCGTCACAACGGGGTGCGAAGCGTGAAGCGCAGAGAAAAGACCCCTGGCTGGCCTGCGCTTCACGCTTGCCGTTTCACGCTTCACGTCTCGGGGAGTCGAGAGCGGTCGTCGCAGCGGAGAGGCCCCTACCGCTTTGCCGATCGGCTCCCGACTCCCTTCTCGTCTCAATGAATGGCGACGGCGACTGGATAGGTGATCACCGTCTCGATGCCGATGTTCGCGTCGACTTCGTCCTCGCTGCATGTCCCGATGCGGTGCGTCGTCGAGATCGCCGGCAAGTCGGTGCCCGATCCGCCTAGAAGCACGGCCGTGCCTGTCAAACGTCCGCGCCCGACGGCTTCGACCTTGCCAAGGAAACGATTGGCGTCGGTCAGCTCGGAAGCCAAGACGTACACCAATCCATGTCCCGGCACTTCGCGCCGCGCGCGGCCCACCTGGTTGCCGGCGCGGTCGTAACCGACAAGCACCACCTTGGCCGGCGTCCGCCGCAAGTTGGTGATCACCAGCGCCGTATCGAGCAACGGCGCATCTGGCTCCGGCGTCTCGACCAGGCGGGCAGCCAGGTCGATTTCCGCGGTTGCTACTTGTGCCTGCGACGCGAACGGCAGGATCACGACCGCGACTGTCAGAAAAAACACTTTCATGGATTTCATGCCCTCTCTCCTTTCGCCGACGAACGGCGGTTGAAGTCGATCCGCTCGCGGCGGATCGCTGCGGAAGAGGCTTCGCACTCTCACATCGCGGCCGCGTGTTGTCGGTGTTCCACCCTCCAACCGGTGAGATGCCACCGTGGGTGCCTTTGCTGCTCGCGATCGATTATCGTCTTGCGATCAAGGCGAGGGAGTCAGGGGGGATTCGTTTGCAACCCGAGGCGCAGACTGCAACAAGACGTGCATTCGCTGCGCAGCGATCGACGTGTCGATGCGGAGATTGCTGCACGAGGTTGATCGATTCGATGTCATCCCCCGCTCTTCGCGTACTCACGGTTGTGCTGGCAGTGACGTTCGCCCTGCCGGTCACGGCGCAGCGCCTCTGCACCGGCGATTGCGGCGGCGATGCCAGCGTCACCGTCGACGAGATCGTCACCGGCACGAACATCGCGCTGGGTGAAGAAGACCTGGATCAATGTGCCGCATTCGATCGCGACGGCGGCGAGAGCATCCAGGTGGACGAGCTGATCACCGGGATCACCTACGCGCTGGACGGATGTCCGTTGACGACGGTGGCGGACGCGGCCTTTTGGCAGACCCTGCAGGGGGTGCGGGATCGTCAGGCAGAGACGATCGCGCTCTACGAGCAGACGATCGGCACGAACCCGACCGATTCCCGTTCACACTTTCTCTTGGCGATGATGCACTTCTACCGCTTCGGTCGCTTGCAGGAGGATTTCGAGAGCTACAGCGAAGACGCCAAGTCCGAGATCATCACCGCCAACGAGGAGCTGGATCTGGCCGTCATGTACGCACCGGACAACCGGGCCTATCCGGGCTTCCGCGGCGCAGCGACGTACATGAATGGTATCGCTCACGGCGATACCGCGCTCGCAGAGATGGGTCTCGAACGTTTGCGGGCGTCTATCACTCTCTGGCCGTTGTTCAACCGCTTCTCGTTCATGGGCACGGTCGCCGCCGTCGCCGTCGCCGGTACACCGCTCTTCGACGAGTCTTTCGGCTACCTCGAGGATGCTCTTTTGCCTGAAGGACTGTTCGAATGCACCGGACGCCTGTGCGGTAATGCGGGGCTGGCGCCGCACAATCTTGAAGGTTCCGGCCTGCTGTTCGGCGACATCTTCGCCAAGGGCGGCGACGTCGTGCGTGCCCGCGGCTGGTACCAACTGAGCGTCAGTCTCGGCGCCGGCAGCGGCTGGCGTTTCGCCGCCGTATCGAGCGAGCGCCTCGCCAACGTGGAGGTTCGCATTGCTCTCTACCAGGACGAGGATCCGTCCAACGATCCGCTACTCGCGGGCGCGGGGGCGGAGAGTTGTGCGATCTGCCACTACAAGTAGCCGGGCAGGATTGAATAGTTTTTAGTTTCTAGTTGAAAGTGAATAGTTGTGGTTGCCGCCTTTGGCGGCGGTTATTGAAATGGCGGCGCCGGAGGCGCCACCGCAAACCGTGCAGTCCGACGTCGCGGCGGGCGAGTAGCCGACGCGCAGCCCGCGCGGCAGCTTGCCGCGCACGACATCCAAGTACGAGATGCCCGGGTTCGGTAGACTGTTGGGATCGTGCGGCGATACGCCGGCGACCTGGTCGAGGAAGAGAGCGGCGTCTTCGACACTCTTGGTGAGCGGACCGTTGACGCTGGTGTCTTGATACTCCCAGACCTTGTCCGGCCCGGAAGGAATTCGTCCGAACGACGTCTTCAAGCCGAACGTTCCAGTGAAGCTTGCCGGGATACGAATCGAGCCGCCGCCATCGCTGGCCGTCACCATTGGGACCACGCACGCGGCCATCGCCGCCGCCGAACCGCCGCTCGACCCACCGGGAGTGTGTTCTAGGTTCCAGGGAGAGCGCGTCACGCCGTAGACCAGATTCTTGGTGATCGCGGTGGCGCCGAACTCCGGCGCGTTGGTCTTGCCGACGACGATGGCGCCGGCGCGGCGCAGGCGCTCGACCTGGATGGAATCGTGTTTCGACACGTTGTCTTTGAACACCAGTGAGCCGCGCGAGTTGATCAGGCCCTCGGCGTCTTCGAGATCTTTGACACCCAACGGCACTCCTTCGAGCGGCCGCGCGTCGCCGTGGGCGATACGCTGCTCGGCGGCGCGCGCATCGGCCATCAAGGCGTCGCGATCACGCATTGCGACGAAGGCGTTCAGGTCGCCGTTGGTTTCGTCGATGCGAGCGAGCACCGCTTGCATGAGGTCGACGGGCGACGCCTTCTTGGCGCGCAGCGCATCGGTGAGCTCGGTCAATGTCATCTGGAGTAGCGGATTCATCTCATCTCCTTGGGGGCGTCACTCGTAGCTCGGGGCTCGCAGCTCGTCGCTCGACTCTCGTAGCTCGCTTATCGTGATCCTACATGTTCCACCTGCAAACCCCGAGCGACGGGCCTCGGTCTTACGAGCGGCGAGCCCCGAGCCACGAGCCCCGAGCTACGAGCGACGAAACCAGGAGGCCCACCTGGGCACCGGCCGCGCGTGCAGATGATAGTGATCCGGTATCTGGCGCATGTGATCGTCGAAAAACCAGCCGTTGGGGTACATCGGATCGGCAATCTTGGTCAGCTCGGCCTGCATCGCGGCGCGCTCGTCGTCGGTCGGGGCGGCGCGGTGGTCGCCGAGGACGGCCATCGGCACGTCACACGAATCGCAATCGAGGATGGCAAAGCGGAACGGTGTATCGAACTCGGCATACCAGCGCGTCGTCCGGGCGAGCTCACACAGCTCGCATCTTGGGTCCCTTGGGGTCACGTACCCGGTTTCGTTGCCCAGCCGGCGCCGGCCGTCAAGCGCCCGCCCGGGGAATCCCTGGCGGCGCAGGCGGTGGGAAACTCGCTTCCGTGGGGTTGGTTCTAGTCGCGGGCTTCAGCCCCCGGTGGGCTTGGTCGGCGCTTCGGTGGCGGGCGCCGGCTTTTAGCCGGCTCCCCATCTCCTTTCCTTCTCGCGGGGCCATATCCTGGGATATCTCCACTTGACCGCCACACCTGCTTGATGGGACGATGCGCCCAGGTTCCGAAACCGCACTGGACGCGGACACTCGTCGCCGCGTTGAGGACACGATGGTGCGGTAGGAGCAGGAGTGACAATGAGCGGAAAGAAGCAAAACGACCTACCGTCGTTGCGAAAGTCCCCACTGGATTTCCTCAGTCGCGACGAGGCGCAGCTGGCCGTGAAGCCACAGGTGGCATTGGATGTTGCCGAAGCGGCGGAGTCGCTGCGGACCGATCCCAACAGCGAGAAGATGCTGCAACTGGCGCAGCACATGTCGCACGCCTCACACGGCAGTCACGGCAGTCACGGCAGTCACGGTTCGCACGGCAGTCACGGCAGTCACGGTTCACACGGCAGCCACGGTTCACATGGCAGCCACGGTTCACATGGCAGCCACGGATCGCACGGCAGCCACGGATCGCACGGCAGTCACGGATCGCACGGATCGTGGTGAACCCGGCGCGTCGGCGCCACCGCAGAGGGGCCACGGGGGTATAATGGACATGGGGCTACACGAGTCGCGCAGGGCAAGATCAACTGCGAATACGGCGTCACTTGTCGTTTCACCTCCGTCGCGTCACGCCTCGAGTGGATGCAACAGAATTGCGCAGATCGTCGCTTTCGTTATGGCGCTCGGCAGCGCCTTCGAAGCCTCGGCACTCGTACTCCATGGTGGCCCAACCTACGCCGGTTCCGGGGGAGTCAACGGCAGCTGCATCGCTACAGGTAATGCTTGCTTGTCCGCCGGCGCGACAGTGACGTGCAGCGGGTTGAACACCGGCACTTTCCAGAACCTCTATTACGGAATCCGCAACGATCAATTCGTCAACGGCACCAAGCAGTCGGGCAACGCCGGGCCGGTCGCAGGGACCGACCATTTCAAGAACGGGACGAGCTCGATCACATACACTGGTACGACAAACCTCCATACTCTTGAGCCGACAAGCTCCGACAAGGCCGTGAATACCCAGCTGCAACTCTCCGTCGGCACGGTCTCCGGCGGCACGCTGACATCCGTAGCTACCGGCGGCATCCCGGCCGACAACAACAACGGCGAAATCGACAGACTCTTCCAACTGTCGTCGGGTGTCACCGGCTTCACAATGACCATCAACGTGCTGAGCAACTATCCCAACGCGGCCTGCAGGTCGTCGGGAGTGCCACTTGCCTGCTGTACCGGTTCGGGCACTGGAAGTTGCACGACCAGTCCGAACGATGAGTCGTGTACCCATTTCGACGTCGCCAGCACCACCAACAGCTCCGACCGGGATTTCGGTCACGTCGACCTGGGCTTCTACTTTGAAAGCATGTCGACGCCTACTCCGACCCGCACGCCGACGTCGACCGCAACCCGTACACCGACGCACACGGCGACTTCGACGCCGACGTCGACACCGACGCGCACGGCGACAAACACTCCGACCCGAACGCCGACGTCGACGGCGACGAGTACTCCCACAGCGACCGACACGCCGACGCGAACACCGACCCGGACCGCGACGGAAACAGCGACGGATACACCGACGGCCACCCCGACGGACACTCCGACTGAAACACCGACGGACACCCCGACGGATACGCCGACGGAAACCCCTACCGAGACGCCGACCGAAACCCCGACGATCACCGATACGCCGACGGATACGGCGACGCCGACGATCACCGATACACCGACGAATACCGCGACGCCGACCAGAACGCGGACGCCGACGAACACCGCGACGGCGACCAATACGCCGATCCCGTTGGACAACTTCGTCTGCGACAAGAGTAAGCTGACGAGAGGCGGCCCGCTCTTTGCGCCGAGCTCCGGCGTGCCGGTGGTCGACCGCTTCGGGTCGTTGACCATCGACATCAAGAAGGTCGCTGCGCTGTGCAACCCGGCGAACGTCAACGGCGGCCAGCCGGGAGCGCAGAACTTCATCGAGCACGGCGTGAGCTACCAGATCAAGTCGACACGCAATACGCCGAAGTTCGTCAAGGTGCTCAACAAGCAGGTGAGCAACCCAGAGTTCGGCCCCCTGTTTATCGACGTTAAACGTCCGGCGCGCTTGTTCGTGCCGAGCTCTGATAGCCTGGCGAGCCCGCCATCGCCGCTGGTGGCGCCGCACACCGACCACTTCCAATGCTACAAGATCGGCAAAGCGCGCAACGCTGCGTCGTTTGCCGATGTACCGGGTGTGGTCGTCGTTGATCAGCTGGAGAGCTTCGTGACCTTCACGGTGCGGAAGCCGGCGATGTTGTGTGTGCCGGTCAACATCAACGGTGGCCAACCAGGAGCGCAGAATCCGGCGACGCATCCGGAAGTGCTGCTGTGCTACAAGGTGAAGCGGCCGCAGGGCTTCAAGTTCCAGAAGGTGACGCCGGTCTACATCAACAACGAATACGGCGCTCTGACGTTTGATGTCGTCAAGAGCGAGCACCTCTGTGTGCCTTCGCTGATCGTGCCGTGAGGTGGTTCGGTGTCTAGCATCGAATGATGCTAGACACCGACCACCCGCGCGCAATCACCGTCAACTGGGGCACATTGGTCGTCCAATGACCTTTGCCCATCGCTTTCTGCTCGCCTCCGGCGCCTTCAAGCCCGAGCAATCCGCAGCGTCCGTCCCTGCGGGTCACCGGCGCGACGGCCGACCATGATCTCGTAGGGGCCATCCTCGACGATCCACTTGCCGTTGCTGCGAACCGCAATCGTATCGAACGAGATCGGAATGCTCACCGTGCTCGACGTGCCGGCGCCAACATCGGCGCGTTTGAACCCGAGTAGCCGCGATTGCGGTCGCTCGTGCATTGAATCCGGAAGACCACCGTACACTTGAACGACTTCAGCGCCGTCATGGCCGCCGCTGTTGGTGACGGTGACCTCGACCACGTGAACGCCCCGCTTGCCTCGCGTCGGCTTGCTGACCGCAACGTGGGAAATCTCGAAGGTTGTGTAGGATAAACCGAAGCCGAACGCGTAAGCCGCCGCGTTGCCGTCGCGATCCAGTTTCCACTGGCCGTGCCACAGATCGTAGGTTTCCTTGTCGGCGTCGCGATCGAAATGGGCCAGGTGATCGGCGCTGGTCGGGATCGCGAAGGGCAGGCGGCCACTCGGATTCACTTTGCCGAGCAGGACGTCGGCGAGCGCGTGCCCACCCTCCATGCCGGGGTACCAGAGCAGCACGATCGCGGGTACGCGCTGGCGCCAGCGTTCCATCACCACGGCGCTGCCGCCCATGACGGCGACAATCGTCTTGCGATTGGCGGCGGCGATCGACTCGATGAGAGTCTCCTCGGTTTCCCGCAGAGTGAGACGAGATCGGTCGCCGCCGGGCGAAAACCCTTCGCTGTTGCCGGCGCGCGATCGCTCGAGCGCTTCGCGCAGACGGTCGCCGACGCTGGGATCGGTCATCGGCGGAAACATGTGGAACAGGTGCGACACCGCGGCCGAGTCGATGCACTCGCCTTCATCGCGTTTGGTGTAGCCCACGACGACGATGGCGACATCGCTGTCGGCGGCCGCGGCAGTGGCTTCAGCGAGGTCGGCGCCGCTGACATGCAGCACCTCAGCGTCGGGCAGCGCCGCCCGCAGGCCTTCGAGTGGCGTGACGACGTGCGGCGGATGCACATCACTCGAGCCGCCGTCTCCCAGGTTCGGCTTCGCTGCCAGCTCGCCGATGACGGCGACGCGCTTCAGCTTGTTGACGTGCAACGGCAGCAACGCGCCTTCGTTGCGCAGCAAGACGATGCTCTTCTGTGCGGCCTCGCGGGCGAGTTTACGGTGCGCTTCACAGGCGATGACGGCGCGATCGGCCCTGGTTGCGAACGCGTGTGCGAAACGTAGTTGCGTTGCGACGAGGCGTTCGGCACACCGTTCGACCGCGGCGAGCGGCAGGCTGCCGTCGGCGATCGCGCCCGGCAAATGTTGCATCCGTACCATGAGGTACGGCATCTCGAGGTCGAGCCCCGCTTGCACCGATTTCACCGCATCGCGCAAGCCGAACTGAAAGTCGGAGATGACGAAGCCCTCGAAGCCCCATTCCTCCCGCAAGATTTCGGTAAGCAAGCGACGGTTCTCGCCGCACCATTCACCGTTCAGTGAGTTGTAGGCGCTCATGACGCTGGCGACACCGGCGTCGACGATGCGCTTGAAATGCGGCAGGTAGACTTCGTGCAGGGCGCGTTCGTCCGCGGTAACGTCCACCTTGAAGCGCGCGTTCTCCATCGAGTTGCAGGCAAAGTGCTTGACGCAAGCCATGACATGGTTCTGGACGCCGGCCGTCAGTGCCGCACCCATCTCACCGACGTGGAACGGATCTTCGCCGTAGGTCTCCTGCGCCCTGCCCCAGGCCGGATGGCGCAAGAGATTGACGCACACGCCGCCGTAGTAGGTCGCGCCCATGGCACGCAGCTCTTTGCCGATGGCGTCGCCGATGCGTTGCTCGAGGTCCGGATCGAAGCTGGCGCCGCGCGCCATGCTGACGGGAAAAGCGGTGCAATGGCCGATCGCCACGCCACGCGGCCCGTCGCTGAACTGAATCCCCGGAATCCCAAGCCGCGGCACACTGGCGCCGGGCCAGGGGTGTTTGTAGTAGCCGCCCTGGAAGGCATCGACGAGGCCTTCCCAGAAGGGTGTATCGCCGTCGAGGCAAGCGAGTTTCTCTTCGGGAGTCATTTGCGCGACGAGCTGTCGCGCTTCGTCGCATGGATCGCCGCCGTCGCGCACGCGCGCGGCGGCTTCATCGAAGGGGGTCGTCATGCGTCGGGATCATGCCTCTGTCCGGGGCATGGGTCCAATCCACTTCCCCCGCACCAAGGTCGTAGCGACCTCCAGGCGGTCGTCCAATACGACCAGGTCGGCGGCTTTTCCTTCCGCGATCTCACCCGTGACTTCTTCGCCGATGACGGCTGCCGGTGCCGTCGAGGCGGCGCGCAAGATGCGCTCGAGCGGCAGGTGCGGCAACCAGCCGTGCACGTTGCGCACAGCGCGATCGAGGCTCAAACAACTGCCGGCAAGATTTCCGCCGTCACGTAACCGCACCGCGCCGCCGGAAATGATACAAACTACACCGAACATCTCACACCATCCGTCCGGTAGACCGAGAGCAGCGACGGCGTCGCTCACCATCACCACTTTGCCGTCCGGCTTGGCGCGGAAAGCGAGATCGACGATGCGCGGGTGCAAATGATGACCGTCGCAGATGAGCTCGACCGACAGCGCGTCCTCTGTCAGACCGACGCCGATCGGACCGGGCTCGCGGTGGTGCAGCTCGCGCATCGCATTGAAGAGGTGCGTGACATGCGTTGCCCCGGCGCCCACGCCGGCGAGCATTTCATCCGTAGATGCGTTCGAGTGGCCGATCGACGCCGCGATGCCACGATCGCGCAGTGCTCCAATGAGCTCGAGCGCACCCTCGGTTTCCGGAGCGATCGTCACCAGCCGGATGCGACCGCCGGCGATCTCTTGTAGCTCGTCGACCTCCGCAACCGACGGCGGGCGCATGAAGGGCACCGCCTGAGCACCGGCGCGCCATTTGCTGAGATAAGGACCCTCGAGATGGATTCCCAGAATACGTGCGCCGGACTCCTGGTCGATCACCTTCGCGATCGCAGCGACCGCCGAGCGCAACTCCTTGGCCGGCATCGTCGCCAGCGTCGCGAGAAAGCCAGTGACACCGAAGCGCGCCAGCGCCGCGGCGATACCGCGCACCTGGGCGGGATCGGCGGACTCGCACATCGCACCGGCGGCGCCGTGGATGTGGATGTCGATGAAACCCGGTGCGATGAGTTTGCCGGTCGCGTCGAAGACCTGCGCGCCCGCGTCGATCTCCCTACCAACCCGCGCGATCGTGCGATCTTCGACGAGGACATCCGTCGCCGGCTGAAAGCCGCTCGGCAGCAGAACGGTGGCGTTTCGCAACAGGAGTTTCAAAATGCCCACCTACAGGGGCCTGCCATCCGCAGCCCGAGCGGTGGTGTGATGTCGTGGACGGCGATGCCGAGGGTAAGACTCACAACCCGGCCTTCACGAGTCCGGAAGCAAGCCGGTACGTGATTGCCTCGTCCATGAACGCGCCAAGGGTCTGGAGTCCGAGGCGATAGGCGCCGCCGATCGGTGGCAGGATGGGATGCTCCACTTTGGCGAGCGGCGCCGCGTCGTAAATGGCTTCGCGGAAAGGATCGCTGACGAAAGCGCCGGCCTCGAATACCGACCCGGAATAGGAAACCGACGTCGGGATGGTCAACAGACCGACGTTACGCAGCGCAGCCAGGGCGGCGATGCCGAGGGCGCGGCCGGCGCGGCGCAAGATCGCGATCGCCACCGGGTCGCGCTGCTGCGCAGCGGCGAAGACGCGCACTGCAAGCGCAGCAATCTCCTCGCGTTCGAGCGGCTTGCCGTAAACCTGCACGGCGATGTCGAGCGCCGAGTAACCGCCGAGACCTTCGCCGACGAGAGCGGTGAGCGCCGTCGGTTGTCCGCGACCGTCACTGGCACAGGCCACTGCGCGCAGCGCTTGTACGGCGATGTCGTAGGCGCTGCCTTCGTCACCCATGATCGGGCCCCAGCCGCCGACCTGACACGTGAGGCCGGTGACATTTCGGCCATAGCAGACCGAACCGGTGCCGGCGCTGACGACCACCCCGATCGGCGTCGTGAGAGCTCCCCAGAAGGCGGCGACCATGTCGCCGGTGGCACGGACGATAGCGGCTTGCGGTACGAGCTCGGCGACCAACGCTTCGATGACCTCACGGCCTTCGCCGTCGGGCCCGATGCCAGCGCTGCTCGCAATCGCCACCGAGATGTTGTGACCGCCGCTGCCGGCGGTGGTCAGCGCTTCGCTGGTGGCTGTTTGAATCGAATGCCGCGCGACTTCCCAACCGCGCAGGATATGGTTTGCGGGGCCGCCGATGCCGAAGCCCCTGATCTCACCTTCGCTGGTAGCGACGATGCATCGCGTCGATGTTCCCCCGGCATCGAGCGCGAGAATGATCCGATCGTTCGAGCTCACTTAAACTCCGTAACACTACGGGGGGAAATTGTCAGTAGTTGGCGGCAGGGATCGAATCCTCCTCGCCCCCGGGCTTCGCGATTCACTCGCTTCCGGTTGCGTATGCAATTCCGAGAGCGGCGGCGAGGGCGAAGAAGCACAGCGACAGGACCGGCACGCCGATGAAGGTTGCCTCACCGTAGTCCAGCGCCAGCGTACCGCAGAGCGCAAAGACTCCCGCAAGCAAACCGACCGTGTTGCGCTGCTGCGCCCTCGCGTAGGTCGCGCGCAGCCGATCGAGTTGCGCGCTCTCGACGTTGATCAGCGCCCGGCCGGCGCGGATGTCCTCGAGAATCGAACGCGTAAGCTCCGGCGCACTGCCCAAGGCTTCGACCAGGTCGCGGACCGCCGTGTACCCGCTCTGCAGCAAGCGCTGCGGTTGATAGCGTTGCGCGAGCAAGCTCGCCGCATACGGCCGTGCCGCGGTCAGCAAGTCGAGGTCGGGCCGCAGTTGCTTGCCGACTCCCTCCATGGTGATCACTGCCTTGAACGTCATCGTGTAGTCCGGCGGCAGCGAGAGACGATGCCGCAGCGACAACGCGATGAGATCGCCGATGACGCGGCCGAACTCGATCTGCGCCATGGTCTTGCCGGCGAACCAACCTTCGGCGTGCTCGATGACGTCGGCCTCGAAGACGCCGTAGTCCGTCGTCGACTCCTTGCCGTGGATTGCCATGCGCCAGAACAAGCGCGCGACATCCTCGAAGCTTTGCTGCGAGACCGCGATCAGCATGTCGGTGAGGAGATCCTGCTGGCGCGGACTCAGCCTGCCGCACAGGCCGACGTCGATGAAGCAGACGATGTTGCCATCGCGGATCAGAACGTTGCCGGGGTGCAGATCGCCGTGGAAGAAGCCGTCGGCGTAAATCATCTGAAGCACCGCTTCGAACGCGGTCTCCATCACGACGTCGACATCGAAGCGCTCGTCGGCGATCTCGGTGATCTTCACGCCGTCGATGAGCTCCATCGTCAGCACACGCGCGGTCGACAGAGCGTGGTGCGGGTCGGGGAAGCGCACGCGTGGGTTGTCGGCGAAGTTGCGACGGAAGCGCTCGAGGTTACGCAGCTCGATGCCGAAGTCGATCTCCTTGAAGATGGCGCGCTCGAACTCGGCGACCATGCCGGTGGGCGAGAACAGCATCGTTTCGGGGAAGTTCGTCTCCAGGGCGCGCGCCAGAAAACCCATGATCTCGAGGTCCGCTTCGAACTGCGGCTTCAGGTTGGGTCGCTGCACTTTGACGACGACATCGCGGCCGTCCTTCAGTCGGGCGCGATGTACCTGCGCGATCGACGCCGACGCCAGCGGTGTGTCGCAGAACTCGGCGAACAGGTCGGGCGGCTCGCCGCTGAGCTCCTCGCGGATGATCTGGTGCACGTCGGCGGTTGACAGGCGCGGTACTGAGTCCTGCAATGTGGCCAACTCGGCGATGAGCGACGCCGGCAGCAGATCAGGCCGCGTCGACATCATCTGCCCGAGCTTGATGAATGTGGGTCCGAGCTCCTGTACCGCTAGCAGGATACGGCGCTCGATCGGTTTGTCTTCGAAGGTGCCGGTGCTCTCCAGCAGCTTTCCCGGAAGCCAGCGATCCTGCAGCTTCAGCGCCTGCACGAAGGCGCCGAACCCGTGCCGTACGAGCACGGCGAGGATGTCGCCCAGGCGGGCGGCGTCGCGGAAAACGACCTGGCCGGCGCGGACGTTGTCGTAGACGCGACGCAGGGGAGTAGGCATGACCGCGGATCTTAGCGCAAGCCCGAACCTCCCTCTATCTCCCTCCTTGGTAAGGAGGGAGAACCGGAGGTTCAAGCCGGCTGCGCCGGCCCGCTGCGTCATCGTGACGCTTCCGTCAGGAAGCGAGACTCCTCCCTCCTTACCGAGACTGTCGATTTTCTCGCGAGTGGTCCCTCGATACGCCGCCGCAGACGTCGGCTACTCGGGACGAGCGGATTTGTGGCCTTGATTTACAAGACCTTTCTCCGTTCGTCCCGAGTAGGCC